>WNFW01000885.1_pt1 | contig 19809 bp, 21 predicted proteins | sample 5400131 | NCBI WGS metagenome assembly WNFW01 (sample SAMN13153362, study PRJNA577476) | soil metagenome | isolation source: 20 cm soil or saprolite under grassland replicate 1 | place: USA:California | collected 2016-06-15 | reverse complement strand
TGGCCCACGAACAGGAGTCGGGCGAGCTCCTGCCGCACGACGACCTGCGCCTTGCCTCGCACGCTCGCGGCAGCGGCGGTGATCTCGACGTCGCCGTTGCCTACCGCGGTGACCAGTCCCGTCTCGTCGACCCTCGCGACCGATTGCTTGGAGGAGGTCCAAGTGATGGTGAATCCGCTCAGCGGGTTGCCTGCTGCGTCTCTGGGTACAGCCGAGAGCTGGCGGGTCCCGCCCAAGGCGGTGAGCAGAGCGGCATCAGGCGTGACCTCCACCACGGCGACTCGCGGAGGTCCAACCCCCGTGTCTTTGCCGCAGGCCGGAAGCAGGAGTGTGCCGACGATCAGCGCTATGGACGTCCTCATGTGGCGGCGGGATCCTCTGAATCGGTATCGAGTGTGGACAAGCCGCAACAAACAAGCCAATCCGAAACACACCGCGGGCTCGAGGCTGGACCAATCGCATGTGGCGCGAACGCCACATATTCACCGCCGTAACGCGACCAACCGCGCCCGCGGCGGGATCCCCGCCTCGAGCTCCATAACGCCCACGCTGGGCGGGATGCCGAACCGCGGCCGTCCCGCCCCGCCGGGGTTCATCACCGTGACCGTCCGATCCACCAGCTCGAGCAGCGGCTTGTGGGTGTGACCGTACACGATGATCTCGGCCCTGGGAAAGGCCGCGTGCAGCGCGTCCGGGGTCGGGTGCCCCAGCTGATCGCCGTGCGTCACCACGATCGCGAAACCGTCGAGCTCCAGCTCGGCCACCTGGGGCAGCCGCGCCCGCAGCTCGGGACTGTCCGCATTCCCATACACCGCGGTGACCGGCGCCAGCGCCTCGAGCTCGATCAGGATCTGGGGACTCCCAACGTCACCGGCGTGCAGGATGTGGTCGACTTGCCGGAAGACGTCGAACACCTCGGGCCGCAGCAATCCGTGCGTGTCGGATATGACTCCGAGCCTCACGCCGTCCTCGTGTAACGTGCCGTCGTGGCGTCGTGCAACTATCTGTTGCCTTCCCAGCGCCGGACGAGCGCGATGTCGAGCCCCAGATGATCGACCACGCGCTGCACCACGAAATCCACCAGGTCGCGCACCTGTTGCGGCTTGTGATAGAAACCTGGCGCGGCCGGTAGCACGACTGCCCCGGCCTCCGTGGCGAGCGTGAGGTTGCGGAGGTGCACCAAGGAGAGCGGGGTTTCCCGCGGCACGAGCACGAGCCTGCGGCGCTCCTTGAGCACCACGTCGGCGGCGCGCTCGATCAGGCTGCGGCTCGTGCCGTGCGCGATAGCGGCCACCGTGCCCATGGAGCAGGGGCAAATCACCATCCCCGCGCTCTTCGCCGACCCCGACGCGGGCTCCGCGCCGCGGTCCTTGTCGTCGAATACGCGCACGCCGGTCCAGTCGCCGCCGGTCGCCTGTTTGAGGCCGCGGTCGTCCGTGATGCCGCACTCCTCCGCGAGCAGCCGCCAGCCGTGGGTCGAGATCATCAGCCAGACGGGCACCTGGTGCAGCGCCAACACCTCGAGCAGCCGTACGCCGTAGAGCGCGCCGGAGGCGCCGGTGATGGCCAGAATCACGGGAAGCTTGGTCATCACCGCCCGCGACGGTTGGGAGTGGGAGAGCGACGGGGATGGACGGGGGGGCGGGGTGGGGGTACGCGGTGCGCGGTACGCCGTTGCTTCCGTGGCACCGAGGGCTTGCGCTGCCCCGAAGCAACCGCGTGCCACGCACCGCGCACTCGCGTCACAGCACCCGGTCCACGAGGGCGCCCAGGAACACCACAATGCTCACGATCCCGTTCGCGGTAAAAAAGGCCGCATTGAGCCGCGACAGGTCTCCGGGCTTCACGAGCCGGTGCTCCCACGCGACCAGCGCGGCACCGACCACGACGCCGCCGTAGTATCCGATTCCGAGGCGGGCGCCGAGGCCGAACAGCACCAGCGCCGCGAGCGCGAGACCGTGCAGCAGCTTGGCGACCAGGATGGCGCGCGCCTGGCCGAACCGTACGACCAGCGACGCGAGCCGCTCCGCGCGATCGAACGCCTCGTCCTGGAGCGCGTAGAAGACGTCGAACCCGCCGACCCAGAACGTCACCGCCAGCGCGCCCACGGGGAGCAGCCACCACGGCTCGCTCCACCGCCCCGTGACCGCGAGATACCCCGCGGGCACGGCGATCCCGTCCGCCAGACCGAGCCAGAGATGCGACCAGTGCGTGAACCGCTTGGCGTAGCTGTAGGCCGCGATGAACACGAGCGCGGGCGGCGCGAGCGCGAAGCACAGCGGATTCAGCGCCCAGGCCGTCCAGAGAAACAGCGCCGCCGCGAGCGCGACGGCGCTCCAGGCCTGGCGCAGCGTGAGACGCCCCGAGGGCAGCTCGCGCGCGCGGGTGCGCGGGTTCTTCGCGTCGAGCTCGCGGTCGGCGATGCGGTTGAACCCGAGCGCCACGAACCGCGCGCAGGTGAAGGCGAGCACCACCAATCCCAGCGTCCGCCACGTGACCGCCGCCTCGCGCGACGCGACGAGCAGGCCCAGCAGCGCGAACGGCAGCGCGAACACGGTATGTGGGAGCTTGACAAAGTTGACGTAGCGGATGAGCAGGCCCTCGCCGCCGAAGGTCTGCCCCTCACGGAGCACACCTCCTCCGCCCTCCCCCGCCCTCCCCCGCCCTCCCGCGCCCTCAGAGCTCAATCCCCAGCTCCTTCCACATCGCATCCACCCGCCGCTTGGTGTCCGCATCCATGACGATTCTATTCGGCCACTCGCGCGTGAAGCCCTCTTCCTTCCATTTGCGGGTCGCGTCGATCCCCATCTTGGACCCGAACGTGAATGCCCGGCTCGAGTGATCGAGCACGTCGATCGGCCCCATGGTGAAGCGCACGTCGCGCTCGGGGTCGATGTGGTTCAGCGCCACCCACCACGCCTCCTGCGGGTCCCGCACGTTCACATCCTTGTCGAGCACGACGATCACCTTGGCCAGCGACATCAGCCCCTGGCCCCACAGTCCGTTCATCACCTTGTAGGCCTGGCCCGGATACTGCTTGTCGATGCTCACGAACACGAGATTGTGGAAGATCCCGGCGGCGGGCATATGCAGGTCGACGATCTCGGGAATGGTCAGCTTCAGGAGCGGCAGGAAGATCCGCTCCGTGGCGTGCCCCAGCCAATAGTCCTCCATCGGCGGGCGGCCCACGATCGTGTGGGGCCAGATCGGATCCGCCCGCAGCGTGACCGCGGTGACGTGCACCTTGGGGTAGTAGTCGGCGAGCGAGTAGAACCCGGTGTGATCCCCGAACGGGCCCTCGAGCACCAGCTCCTCGCGCGGATCGATGTACCCCTCGAGCACGATCTCCGCTTCCGCGGGCACCTCGAGGTCGGAGGTCACCGCCTTGGCGAGGCGCACCGGCTCCCGGCGCAGGAACCCCGCGAACAGAAACTCGTCGATGGTGGGGGGGAGCGGCGCCGAGGCGGCGTAGATCGACGCGGGATCGCCCCCGAGCGCGACCGCGACGGGCATCCGCTCGCCCCGCTCCGCCATGGCGCGCCAATGCGCCGCCCCCACCTTGTGGCGCTGCCAGTGCATCGCCAGCTCGTTCTTCCCGAGGACCTGCACTCTGTACATCCCGACGTTCCGGGTCCCGGACCCCGGAGCCCGGGTAATCACCCCGGCCAAGGTGATGTAGGGTCCGCCGTCTTCCGGCCAGCACACCGGCACGGGCAATTGCGCCAGGTCCACGTCGCGCTCGCGGATCACGACCTCCTGGCACGGCGGGCGGCCGCCGCCGGTCTTGGGCGGGAATTTCGCCATCTCGGCGAGTTGCGGCAGCATGGCGAGCTTGCCGAGCAGGGTGTCGGGGACCTTGAGGTTCAAGAGCGCCGTGATGCGCTCGCCGATCTCGTCCAGACAGTCGACACCCAATGCGAGCGCCATGCGGGGGCCCGAGCCGAACAGGTTGACGGCCACGGGATAACGCGACGCGGCGCCACCCGCGAGCGTCGGTCGCGTGAACAGCAGCGCCGGCCCGCCTCCGGGGGACTTCATGCAGCGGTCGGCGATTTCAGTGATCTCCTTGTTGATTGACACGGGGTGATCGACGCGCACGAGGTCCCCCCGCGCCTCGATCGCTTCGATCAAGGCGCGCAGGTTATCGAGTGCCATGATGGACGGCGCAGATCCCGCCGGTGAGGAGCTCGTACGCGACGTCACCGAAGCCGGCGCTCGAGAGCCGGCGCGCCAGTGCCTCGGGCCCGGGGAATTCGAGCACCGACTCTGGCAGGTAGGTATAGGCGTCCCTATGTTTCGACACCGCCCGGCCGATCGCGGGGAGCAGGCGCCGGAAGTAGAACAGGTACAGGGCGCGCAGCGGCGCGAACCGCGGCGTGGTGAACTCCAGCACCACGAAACGCGCGCCCGGGCGGAGCACGCGGTGCGCCTCCCGCAACCCGGCGTCCAAATCCGCGAGGTTCCGGACCCCGAACGCGCACATGGCGCCGTCGAACCGGCCGTCGGCGAAGGGCAGCGTCAGAGCGTCGGCGCCGACGGGACGGGCCCGAGCGGACTTCCCCTTGCCCCGGGCGAGCATGGGGATCGCGAAGTCCGCGCCGACCACCCGCCCCGCGAACGCCGGCTCGCGGGCGAGCGTGGCGGCGAGGTCGAGCGTGCCGGCGCAGAGGTCGAGGTAGGTGCCGTCGGGCGTCCGCTCCCAGGCGAGCCGCCGCACCGCGGCGCGGCGCCAGGACCGGTCTACGTTGAGACTCAGGAGACGATTGAGGAAGTCGTAGCGCGGGGCGATCGCGGAGAACATGGCGCGCACGTACGACCGTTTAGCAGCCCGCGCCGCGGGCGGGAGGGTGGTGGAGGTTGCGAAGGTTGTGGAGGTTCGTGGGGGGGACGCCATAGGCGCGAAAGATAGGCCGGGCCACCTGACGGGCGCCAGCGACCAGGACGTCGTCGAGTGGGCCAAGCGCGGCCACGACGCGGCGTTCCGCGAGCTGGTGCGCCGCTACGAGCGGCCGGTGTTCTCGCTGCTTTACCGCATGGTGCGCGACCGCGGGCTCGCCGAGGACCTCGCCCAGGAGACGTTCATCAAGGTCCTGAACGGGATCGGCTCGTACAACCCGCAGTTCCGTTTTTCGTCCTGGATCTTCAAGATCGCGAACAACGCGGCCATCGATCAGCTCCGCAAGCGCGAGCTCGACACGCTCTCGCTCGACGGCTCGCCCCACGCCACCACGCCCGAAGCGATGCGCGCGACGACGCTCCAGCTCGGCGACAAGGGCGAGACCCCGCTCCAGGAGCTCGAGGCGCGCGAGCTGGGCGGCGCGATCGAGCGGGCGATCGCCCGGCTGCGGCCGGAGTACCGCTCGTGCATCCTGTTGCGTCACGTGGAGGGCCATTCCTACGAGGAAATCGCCCAGATCCTCGACCTGCCGCTGGGCACCGTAAAGACCTATATCCACAGGGCCCGCAACGAATTGCGGGGCTACCTGGCGGACCGAAAGGAGTGAAACCGGTGCCCGCGCGAGCCCGTAAGGCTGGGCCAAGATGACCCCGACTCCTGATATCAAGCACCTGACGCCGGACGAAATCGAGCTCTGGGCTCAAGGGCTCCTGCCCGCCGCGCGCGACGCGCATCTGGCGCGCTGCGACGAGTGTCGCGCGACCGCCGGGCGCGAGCGCAAACTGTTCCGCGAGCTGGCGCAGCTCACGCGGTTCGCTCCGGAGTTCGGGTTCGTGGAGCGCGTGATGGCCAAGGTGCGGATTCCGACGCCTTCAGGCCCGCACTTCCGCTCCCACACCGACTCCTAGCAGTCGCGCCGCGCTGCCGTCGCGCACGGCGATCTCCACCGTTCCACCGCTGCCGACGAGCGCGGCGAGCACGCCGCGCTTCACGTCGCCGAAGGTACGCGCCAGCGTGCCGATCTCCGTGCCGGCCACCTTGATCCGCACGCCGGGCTCCACCGCGTCACCCGGGATGTTCGAGATCAGCGTACCGAAGCGGTCGACGTACAGCACCTCTCCCACCACCACTCCGCCATCCTCGCGGGGAACGGGAAGCGGGGAGCGGTAGGGGTCGGTGATCGGCTGGCCAAGGTGCGACAGCGACGCGCCCAGCGCGAGCTGGCCGGCGGCGGGCGCGAACAGGTCGCGGGCGTGGAACGTCGGCGACGCCGTCGGGGGCACGGGCAGCGAAACGAAATGCGCGTCCGCGGGGAGAAACGAAAGCAGGCCATTGTCGGGGGCGACGAAGAAGTGGCCCGCCGTCTGCGCCGCGAGCGCGCGCCGGCTCGTCCCCACCCCCGGGTCCACCACGGCGAGGTGCACCGTCCCCTGGGGGAACCGCTGCCATACTCGTGAGAGGATGTATTGCGCGGCGCGCACGTCGCCGGGGGCGACCTGGTGGGTGATGTCCGCGAGCACCACGCCGTGCACCTGCGATAACAGCACGCCCTTCACCTCGCCGACGTAGCTGTCGGCGGTCCCGAAGTCGGTGAGCAGGGTGATGAGCGTGGCCATGCCGCGTTATCCTACCACCGTCGTTCGCCACGCGCCCCTCAGCCAGAATAGCGTCATCGCGATCCCGCGCGCCACGGCCGTGACCGATAATGCGAGCCAGATGCCGAGCAACCCAATTGTCCCCGACCACCAGGCGGCGAGCGGCACCCGCAACAGCGTGAGCGCGGTGCTCGTGATCTGCGGCCACAGCGTGTACCCCGCGCCGGCGAGCGCGCCCTCCAGGATGATCTCGAACGTCTGCCCGATCTGCGCGAACGCGATCACGCGCAGGTAGAGGCTGCCGTCGGCGATCACCGCGGGATCGGACGTGAACAGCGCCACGAGGGAGCGCGGGATCGCGAGGAACGCGGCGGCCGTGGCGACGGTGACCGTGAGACAATACGCCACGGTGATGCGCACCGCCTGGCGCGCGCGCGCTTCCTGATGCGCGCCCAGGTTCTGTCCGACCAGCGCCGCGGCCGAGAGCGCGAAGCCCGAAATGGCGAGGAACCCGATCCCTTCGACCTTGTGCCCCACGCCGAGCGCTGCGAGCGCGGCGGTGCCGAAGCGCGCGGTGTACCGGGTGAGCCACATGTACACCACGGAGAGCAGCACGCCGGCCAGCGAGAGCGGCGCGCCCACCCGGAGCAGCGTGGGCACGGCGCGCCAGTCGGGGGCGTCGAGCCGGATGAGCCCGCGTTTGAGCGCGATGCCGACGCCGATCAGAAACCCGCCGCCCCGCACCATCACTGAGGCCACGGCCGCCCCCTCGACGCCGAGCCTGGGAAACGGTCCCACGCCGGCGATGAGCAGCGGGTCGAGCCCGATCGACAAGAGCACCGACGCCGCGAGCAGCGCGAACGGCGTCCGCGTGTCACCCGCGGCCCGGAACGTCGCCTCGATCGCGAAGAACCCGAACACCAGCGGACCGCCCAGCAACCAGGTGTCGAGGTAGTGGGACCCGAGCGCGGCCACGTCGCGCGGCACCGTCATCAGACGGAACAGATCGCCGGTCAGGGCGAACCCCAGCAGCGACGCGGCCGTGCCCGCGCCCAGGGCGTACAGCACGGCCGCCCCGGCCGCGCGCGCGGCGAGGTCGGGATGGCCCTCTCCGTGGCGCCGCGCGGCCACCGCGATCAGCCCCACCTCCACCATCTCGCCGAGCGACAACAGCACCCACACGTAGAATCCCGCGGTCGAGACGGCCGCGAGGGCGGCCGGGCCAATCAGCCGCCCTACCCAGATCGAGTCGATCAGGTTGAAACAGAAGTGGCAGGCCATCATCGCCACGGCGGGGGCGGCGAGCTGCAGGATGACGGGGCGCAGCGGCCCGACGGTGAGCGATCCGGGCACGCGGGTGGCGCTGGTCATGACGCCACAAACTACCGGAGCGCGGCGCCGGGGGTCAACGACGGGGCGCGCGGCGCGCCCCTAGTCAGGCGGCGTGGGGGTGCGCCGGCGTCGGACGGTTCCGCGCGTCCAGCCGCAGCGCGGTCTCGCTCCAGTCGATGTGAAAGCCCTGATCGCACCGCGGGCACACCATCGTGCCCGTCAGCTGCCTGACGGGCTCGCGCGCGCTGCAGCTGGGGCACACGGCGTACCACGCGCCCCAGCTCTCCGGCATCATCACCGCATTGGCGGCGCGTGCCACGATGCTCCAACGGGTGGGCCGGGCGAACGTGAGCTCGAGGAAGGACTCGTGCACGCTCAGGGGCATGCCACGGACATCGAGGACGACGGCGTGCCACCCCGCGCCCAGCACGGGATACCAGGCGCCGCGCCGCAGGCGACCGCGCACGCCGTCGCGAATCCGGGCCCAGCGCGGGCCCATCCCCGCGTCGGCCCACTCCGACATCAGTGGATCCATAATGGAACCCCCCCGCACGGGGCAGTTTGTGCACCTGCATATATCCGTCGCCGCGAGGGTCGTCAAGGGTGCCCCAGTGTCGGCCGCGCGACACGGGAAACAGCGAGGCGCCATAGCGCTCAGAGATCGACGGTACTTCGAAGTACGGAGTACTTTGAGGCAAGGAGGAAGGAACGACGCAGCCGGCGGCCGCCGGCGGCCAGGTCAGGAAGCCTGTGCCCTGTGTCGCCGGCGCGACTTCGTGTCGTACAGCGAGCGGTCCGCCGCGTTGAGCAGGCCTTCGAGCGACGCCCCATCGCGCGGATGGACCGCCACGCCGACGCTCACCGAGATCCCGGGCTGCTCGCCATCGCGCGCCACCCGGTCGGCGACGCGGCGGGCCACGTGCCAGGCAGCGGCATCGCCCGTCTCGGGCAGCACCAGGGCGAACTCGTCGCCGCCGAACCGCGCCGCGGTGTCGATGCCGCGGCACGAGCCGAGCAGCGTCTCCGCCACGCGCCGCAGCGCCAGGCTCCCCACCAGGTGACCGAAGCGGTCGTTGATCGTCTTCAAGCCGTCCAGATCCATGAGCACGACCGCGAACGACCGGTCGGTGCGCGACGAACGCTTGATCTCCGTCTCGAGCGCCAGAACCAGCTGCCGGTAGTTGGACAGCCCGGTGAGCGGATCGCTCACCGCCAGCCGGCGCAGCCGCTCCTCGGCCTCGCGCCGCTCGGCCACCGCCGCGGCCAGCACCAGCGTCATGATCGCCGTCACGCCCGTGAACGCCTGCAGCAGCAGCAACGACTCGTCGTACGTCGGTCGCGCGAACGGTCCGAATCCGGCCAGCGTGCCGGCGATGGCGACCCCGGACAGCACGAGGACGGCCGTCGCCGCCTCACGCGGCTCGAACCGGAACGCGGCCCAGAGCAGCAGCGGCGCGCACAGGAATTCCAGCGGATAGTGCCGGTCCCTCCACGGGAACAGGCCGTCGAACACGGCAGTCCCGAGGACGACGACGGACAGCAGCAGCGCCGCGACCTCGAGCGTCTGGCGTCGCGTCCAGCGTACGCGGGGGCGCAGCGCCCAGAACAGCACGGCGGGGGCGACCACCATATCGCTCACCGCGTCGCCGAGCCACCACGTGAGCCAGATGGAGCCGAAATCGCTCCAGCGGGCCAGTCCGTCGAGCGAGATCGCGAGCACGCCGGCGGTGGCGCCCACGGCCGTGCTGACGATCCCCGCGAGCAGGCCGAGCGCGAACACGTCGCGCGCGCGTTCCTGGACGCGACGACCACGGGCGAAGCGATTGACGAGGTACGCGCCGAGCAGCCCCTCGAGCGTGTTGCCGGCCGCGATCGCCACGGCGCTCGGTACCGAGCCCGTGGTGCTGAGGTGCACCAGAAACGCACCCACCATGATGGCCGGCCAGACGTCGTACCCGACGAGCAGCAGGGCGGCGAGCGCGATCCCCGCCGGCGGCCACACGGCCGTCGCGTTGGGGTTGAGGACGGCGAACCGCAGCCCGACCCGGCCCGCCACGAAGTACGCGGCGGCGAGGACCACGAGCAGTCCCACGCGTCTGAGCGTCTGCGACTGGATGGTCCGAGTCAACCCGTGTCTCCGGACTGGGGGGCACGCCGGCGCGACGTTACCATCTGATGATGTGTTGCTGCAAGCGGCAAGCGGCGCCCGACTCAGCCCGCGCCGACGAACCACTCTTCCCACGCCACGCGGAACGTCCGCTCGCAGCGCGGGCAGCGCATGGTGTGCGGCGCTCCTTTGAGTTGCGCGCGGTTGCGGCAGCCGGGGCACACGGCGTACTTGTCGCCCCACAATGCCGGCAGGCTGCGCGCGTCGCGCGGGACCGGGACGACGGTCCAGTAGTGCGGCGGCGACGTGACGATCTTGAGCGACGCACGCGGTACGGGCATCTGCTCCCGATTCACGTCGAGCGTCGCTTCCGAAGACGACAGACCCGCGACACGATACCACGCGCCGCGACGCAGCCGACAGTTCGTATTAGTCTCGAGCCGGGCCCACCGCACGTCGGCCATTCTGGGATCCCCTAAACAATGACGAACCTCACTTGCATCGTAAGGACCTGGGGCATCGGAGGGTAGAGTGGCGGCACCGCAACAGCGATCGGGTCAAATGACCCCGTCACGGCGCGGCGGGGATCTCCCTGAGAAAGCGCTGAAAGACAGGATTACCTGGATAGCGCTCGGCGAGATGCAACACTTCGTCGCGGGCGGCATGCTGCAGCGTCGCGCGGGCGGGAGCCGCACGAGCCGCCTCCCGCTCCAGGGCCGCGGCGAGCACCCATGCGGCCTCGACGCGGGCCAGATCGCCCTCCAGCGCGGCGCGGCGCATGTAGCGAATCCCCTGCTCCGCGTTGCCGCTGCCCAGGCCCACCAGCTTCGCCACCAGGCGGGCGAGGGCGCCGGCGCGGGCCAGGCCGTACTGATAGACGCCGAGGCCGAGGTAGCAGTCGGCGCAGCTCGAGTCGGCGGCGAGCACGCGGGCGTACGCGTCGCGCATGACTTTCGCGTCCTTGGCGGCGCTCCAGGAGTGCCCGTGCAGGTCGCGCTGGCGCGCGCGGTATCCCAGCGCGGTGGCGAGCCAGAAGTCGCGTGCCGGTCCGCGCGGCACCGCGACGGCCCGGGCGATGGCGCGATCGAGCAGCGAATCGATGCGCGTCATTTCGTAGTCGTCGTTCTCGAGTGCCGCCGCCCACCAGATGTAGGCGGTGGCTTCGAAGATCACGGGCGCCGGGTCGGCGCTGTCGTGCCGCGCGAGCTCCGCGAAGTATCCCGCGGCCGCCGGGAAGCCGCCGCCATAGAGGGTGTCGAGGCCGGCGCGCAGCTCGGGACGGTCGACGCGACGCGGACCCTGCAACAGCAGCAGCGCGGCGCACAAGAGCCGCACGTCAGCGCGGAACGGCGGCGAGTGCGTCGGCGACGCGGCGCGCGATCGCATCGAGCGCGCGCGCCGCGGGTGAATCGGGCTGGGCGGCGACGATCGGCCGGCCGGTGTCAGCCAGGTCCGCCAGGTGCGCCTGCAGCGGCACCTCGCCGAGCAGCGGCACGCCCAGCTCGTCGGCGAGCCGGGTGCCGCCGCCCGCGAGGAAGACGGCGGTCCGCTCGCCGCAGTGCGGGCATACGTAATAGCTCATGTTTTCGACCACGCCGAGCACCGGGACCCCGACCCGCTCGAACATCTTCGCGCCGCGCAGGCTGTCGCCCACCGCCACCTCTTGCGGCGTGGTGACGATGATCGCTCCGCGGATGTGGACGCTCTGCGCGAGCGACAATTGCGCGTCGCCGGTGCCCGGGGGCAGATCCACCAGGAAGTAGTCGAGCTCCCCCCAGTCGACGTCGCGCAGAAATTGCTGGATGACCTTCATGATGATCGGCCCGCGCCAGATGGCGGGCGCGTCGCGCTCGACGATCAGTCCCAGCGACATCAGCTTCACGCCGTGCGCCTCGAGCGGCTGGATCCGGCCGCCGCGCACCTCCGGCTTGCGATCGACCCCCATCATGCGCGGGATGTTGGGCCCGTAGATGTCGGCGTCCATGAGGCCCACGCGGTGCCCGGCACGCGCCAGCGCCACGGCGACGTTGGCGGACACCGTGGACTTGCCGACGCCGCCCTTGCCCGACGAGATCGCCAGGACTCTGCCCAGGTGCGGCAACTCGACGGGCGTCGGGGGCGGAGGGACGCCGGGTGAGGTGGTGCGCGGTGCGCCGTGCGCGGTGGCGTTGGCTGCGGCACTCGCATCCGTCACGTTCACGCGCACCGCAGTCACACCCGGCACCCCCTGCACCGCCTTGCGGACCTCGCGGGCGAGCGAGCTGGGATCGTCCCGGCTGAGCAGGAAAGTGAAGCTGACCGCCCCGCGGTCGTCCACGGCGAGGTCCCTGACCATGCCGGCCGTCAGGACGTCCCCGCCGCGGCGCGGGTTCTGGAGCTGCGACAGGGCGCGCTCGACGCGCGCCTGGAGAGTATCGGAGGCTGGCACTGAAGAAAGGTAGAGGGAGATGCGGCGGGCGTGCAACGAGCCTGTAACGGGCACAGGGATTGCAGGATTTTGCACCGGCTACAATCCATGTCCGACGATCGGCACCCCGTTCGCCGCGTCTCGGTGGCGCAGTGGACGACCTATCTGTTGTTCGCCTGCCTCGCGCTCGAAGCCGGCACGATCGTGTCACGTCTGTCCGAGCGGGCGCTGATCGCTCCCGCCGTCGCCGACGCGCAAACGCTCCCCGCCGACATCGCCGCCAGTGACGCGCGCTGGCGGGCGGACGCTGAGCAGCGCGCCGACGCACGATCCCGCGCGATCGGCACGCTCAACCTGGTCGCGTTCGCGTGCACGGCGGTGTTGTGGCTGGTGTGGCTGCACCGCGCCTACACCAATCTCGTGTTCGTCGGGTCCAAGCGGGTGCGCTTCAGCCCGACCTGGGCCGTGGCGTACTGGTTCGTTCCGTTCGTCAACGTGGTGCGCGCCTACCAGGTCATGAAGGATCTGTGGCTGCGCAGCGACTCGAGGAACGACCGCGACGGCTACGACGACCTGCCCGCTCCCGTGTTGCTGCGCGGCTGGTGGGGCGTGTCCCTGGCCTGGGGCGTGCTCGAGCCGGTGTTCACCCGCGTGGCGCAGGACGCCCGCACGGCCGAACAGCTCAGCGACGCCACCCACATGGGGATCGGCGTCGCCGCGGTGGGGATCGTGGCGACCGTGCTCGCGATCAGGGTGGTGCGCGAGATCGATCGCCGGCAGCGGCTGTTCGACTGAGACTCAGGGCCCCCCCGGCCGTCGCTGGCGCATCGCCTCGAGGTTGCGATCGAAGGTCTTCTGTTGGTCCGGCGTCAGCACGGCGCGAAGGTCGTCCCGCTCCCGCTGGAACAGGGCCCGGATCTTGTCGCGCGTCGCGGAGTCCGGCGGCGTGCCGGGCGTGAAGGACGGCCGCTCGCTCCGGTAGCGCGCCTCGATGGAGTCGACTTTCGCCTGCTGGGGCGGCGTGAGCGTGATGTCCTTGAAGAGCAACTCGATGCGCCGGCCGGGCCCGCCGGGGCCGCCGCCGCGCATGGGAGTCTGGGCCCGCGCGGCGGTCGCGCCCAGCGCCAGCAGGACCGTCAGCAAAAATGAATACCCTCGCATAGCTCCTCCCGATGGAATCCGGTAGTCGGTGTCATTGAGAGACTACGGCTGAAGAGCCTCGAGCGCTGCGTTCTTCAGCAGCTGGATGTAGATCCGCACCGCGTCGGCGTAGGCCCGCACGCCCACCCGCTCGTCGGTGCCGTGGACCCGGCGCAGATCGTCCTTCCCGATCGTGGCTCCGACGAAGCGCAGCACATTGGGCGTGAGCCGGGCATAATGGCGCGAGTCGGTGGCCCCCACCACGAGCCACGGCGTCACCACGGTGCCAGGGGCCACCTGGCGGATCGTACGCGCCAGCAGCTGGAACGGCCCGGCTTCGACCGGCGTGACCGCCGACGGATTGCTGAAGGTCGTCTGCAGCGCATTCACGGCGATCCGGGGATCGTCGACCGCCCGCCGCACGTGCTCGAGCACGCTGGCGACGCTGTCCCCCGGCAGGATCCGGAAGTTGACCAGCGCCCGGGCGGTGGACGGCAGCACGTTCTCCTTCACGCCCGCCTGGAGCACGGTCGGGGCGGTGGTGGTGCGGAGCAGCGCATTGCCCTGGGGCGTCGTACCGAACTGCGACGTGAGGATCCCGCCCAGCAGCCAGCGGTTCGCCATCACCAGACGGGGCGCGAACGGCATCTCGGGACCGAGGTAGTCGAACATGTCCGCCGTGGGACCGCGAATGGCCCGCGGCATCTGCCGTGTTTCGAGCCGGGCGAGTCCGGCGGCGAGGATGCCCACCGCCGTCGCCCTGGGCGGCATCGAGGAGTGCCCGCCTTCGGCCTGCGCGGTCAGCTCCACGGTGACGTATCCCTTCTCCGCGATCCCAATGAGCGCCACCGGCGCGGCGACGCCCGTGATCAGGCCCGTGGCGAGCGCGCCGCCTTCGTCCAGCACGAATTCGGGATGGACGTTGCGCGAGGCCAGGAGCTCCGCGATGCGCGCGGCGCCGCGGCGGCCGCCCACCTCCTCGTCGTACCCGAATGCGAGGTACACCGTGTGCCGGGGCTTGGCGCCGGCGGCGACGAGATGCTCGACCGCCTCGAGCAGTCCCACGAGGCTGGTTTTGTCGTCGAGCGCGCCGCGGCCCCACACGTACCCGCCCGCAATCCGTCCCGCGAACGGCGGCTCGGTCCAGCGGCCTTCCGTCCCAGGCTCGATCGGGACGACGTCCTGGTGCGCGAGCAGGACGACGGGCGCGAGCCCCGGGTCCGAGCCGGTCCACTCGTACAGCAGGCCGTAGCCGTTCACCTTCTCCAGCTTGAGGGCGGCGTGGAGTTTCGGGAAGGAGTCCCGCAGGTAGCGATGCAATCCCTCGAACTCGCGCGCGTCGAACTGGGTGGAGTCCTGGAACGAGACCGTCTTGAAGCGCAGCGCGCCGGCGAGCCGGCGCGCCAGCGCCGCGGTGTCGAGCGGCTCGACGGCCACCGGAATCACCTGGGGCTGGCGCGAGCGGAAGCTCGCGGTGCGCTCGAGCGTGACCGTGGCGAGCACGACGACGATCAGGGCCAACGTCAGGAGAACACGCTTCATGGGACACCGAAGAAGAAAAGAGTCAGACGACGGGTCGCCACAAAAAGAAGCACACGGCCAGAACCGCCTGGGCGGCCGCGAACGCGCCCGCCACACGCGCCACGCGCGGTCGCGGCACGATCAAGGCGAGCCAAAAAAATAGCGGGAACAGGACCGACGTAAATCGTCCGAGCGAGATGAAGAGGTGGGCCGCCACCGGCGGGAAGATGTTGACGGCGATCCACAGTCCGTACGCGACGCCCAGGCGTCGAGTGACCGGCACGATCGACGCGGCTGCCAGGAAAAACGCCGCGATGTCGCCGGCGTAGACCATCACTTCGCTTGCCTTCAGCCGCAGATCCTCGGCGGTGCGAACCGGATCGGGCGCGGGACCGCGGCCCAACAACGGCATGCCCCACGCGGCCTGGCCGTGCATCCACGCCAGGGCATCACCGAACCGCAGGTACAGATACGCCGAGAAGATCGCGACGCCCGCGAGCGGGGCCAGCGCGACCAGGATGGCCGGGACGTCCCGTTTCCACCCTCCCCACCTTCCCCGCCCTCCCCACCCTCCCCACGCCCCGCCCCGCTCCCCCGCCCCCCTCGTCGCTATCCATAACAAGGGGAGCGCCAGCCAGAACCCGTTCGGACGGGTGAGCCCAGCCGCGAGGCCCGCCAGCGCCGCCGGCAGCAGGTGCCGCCGTCGCATGGCGTAGAACGCGCCCACCGTGAGAAACAGGAACAGGGACTCGGTATAGACCACGGAGTAGAACAGGGCGAACGGGTAGGTCGACACGAGCAGGACCACCGGCCACGCCTTCTCCTCACCCAGCTCCAGCACCGCCAACCGATACAACAGCGACATCGCGCCTGCGAATGCCGCGAGCGAAATGACGGTTCCGGCGAGCAGCGGATGCCCCCCGAGCAGCGCTCCCCCCCAGCGCATCAACAGCGGATACAACGGGAAGAAGACCACATTCTGGTGCAGAAACGCCGACCGGTCCCAGCGGTAGCCGACGGTGGCGATCTGGTGATAGAAGTCGGTGTCCCAGCGCGCCTGGAGATTCACCAGCTCGTTGGACGACACCCGCCACAGAGCCTCGGCGGTGGGTGCGGGAATCGTTCCGACGATCGTTACGGCGACGGCACCGAGGAGGAGGATCGGCAACCGTGTGCCGAGCACGCTGACCAGAACGGAGGACCGGTGCGTCGGGCTCCCGGAGCCGACACTACCGTCCAAGGTACTCCCGTGCGGCGGCGAGCACGCGCCCCTGTACCTCCGCCAGTGTCCCCTCCAGCGACGCGCCCGCGGCCTTGCGGTGCCCGCCCCCACCGAATGCGGACGCCAACTCCGCCACGTCCACGTCGCCGAGCGAGCGGAAGCTCACCTTGACGTTCCCGTTCGCCAGCTGGCGGAACAGGAGAGCGAGCCGCACGCCGGCGATGGAGCGCGGGTATTCGACGATGCCGTCGAGATCGTCGGCCGTGGCGCCGTGGCGCCGCAGCGCGTCTGGCGGGACGGTGACCCAGGCGACTCCGTGCTCGGGCTCCACCACGAGCGTCTCGAGCACTTCCGTCATCAGGCGTACGCGACCCTCGGGAGCACTCGCGTACACCGACGCGTAGATCGACTCGGGATCCACGCCGCGCTCGAGCAGCGCGCCCGCCACCCGGAGGGCGCGAGGGGTGGTATTGGCGAACCGGAACGCGCCCGTGTCGGTGAGGATCCCCACGTACAGCGCCCGCGCGGCGTCGGGCGAGAGCGGCCAGTCGAGCGCGCTCGCGAAGTCGAACACCAGCTCCGCGGTGGCGGCGGCGTCGGGCGCGACCAGGCGGGGCCCGCCCGGGAGCGAGCCGCCGCTGATGTGGTGATCGATGCACGCCACGGTGTGGGAGTGCGTGATGGCGCGCGCGAGATCGCCCAGCCGGCTCACGTCCGAGATGTCGAGCACGACCACGACGTCGGCGGACTCGATTTCGCGGGCGGCGCGCTCGGAGTGATCCGCCCCGTTGGGCACCAGGAAATGGAAGCGCTCCGGAATGGGCGTGGGGTTGGCGATCGCGGTCCGGAGCCCCCGCGCAGTGAGCAGGTGCCACAGCGCCACCTCGCTCCCCACCCCGTCGCCGTCGGCGTTCACGTGGGTGGTGAGGGCGACGCGGCGCCCGGGGGCGAGCACGGCGGCCACATCCTGTGCGGCCCGCGTGCGCTCGGGAGGGATCGAAACTCCATTCGTCGACATGACATCAAGTTAAGCGAAAAGGCGTCGCGGAGAGGCGTCGCGAAACGACGTCGCGGGAAGGCGTCAACGCCTTATGGACTCGACCTCGAACCGATGAACGAGACGAAGTGCGGGCTTGTCCCCGTGACTTTCAGGGTCCCGCTTACCGAGAGCGTGTTCTGCTGCAGCAGAAACCTGCCGGGCAATTCCACCGGGACGAGGAAGCTGGAGACCCTTACGTGGCCGGTCACGTGGATCGAGTCCGGGAGGGGATGCGTGTACGTACCCAGGATGCTCTCCGGCGCCTGACCCTGAGGCACCAGGACGGCGACGAACGAATCCACACTCGTTGCATGGATCAACGTGACGTGGCCCGACTCGGCCGGCGGGGTGAAAGCGGGGAGGGTGTCCAGACAGTACGACACCAGATGGTACAAACCGTACAGCGAGTCGCCTTGCGACGCCCCGCCGCTGTACGAGGGGCACAGAGCCGGCTGGTGCGGGGCGGTGCCGCCCTTGCAAGCCACCGCGATGGCGACCCCTAGGGCCCCGAGGAGCCAGGTCATGCGCACCGGCACGCGCCGCATCATGCGCGCAAGCTACCGGGCTCGAGCAGGGGCGTCTAGGTCTTGAGGGTGCTGTGTCTCCGGCCGTAGCCGAAGTAGATCCCGAATCCAATCACGAGCCACACCGCGAGTCGGATCCACGTGTCCAACGGCAACGTGAGCATCAGGCCCAGACAGGAAAGAATGCCGAGCAGGGGGACCAGAGGGACGAGCGGTGTCCGGAACGGCCGCTCCAGGTCGGGACTCGTGTGTCGCAGGATCCACACGCCGGCGCACACCAGAACGAACGCGAGCAGCGTGCCGATGTTGACCCACGTGCCGAGCAGTTGCAGCGGCAACAGTCCGGTCGCTACGCAGACCGCGATGCCGGTATAGATCGTAGAGAGGTACGGCGTGCGGAACCGCGGATGGACTCTGCCGGCCCAGGGCCCGAGCAGACCGTCGCGCGACATCGCGTAGAAGACGCGGGACTGCCCGAGCAGCATGACGAGAATCACGGAGCCGACGCCCAGGACCGCGCCGAGATTGATCGCGAGGCGAATCCACCAGGGGGCGCCGATCCGCTCCATCGCGTACGCCATGGGCGCCGGGAGGTTGAGCTCGCCGTAGGGGACCATGCCCACCAGCACGGCTGATACCACGACGTACAGCAGCGTGCAAATCGCGAGCGAGCCGAGGATGCCGATGGGCATGTCGCGCTGGGGATTCTTCGATTCCTGCGCCGCGGTCGAGACCGTGTCGAACCCGATGTAGGAGAAGAACACGAGCCCTGCGCCCCGCAAGACGCCGGACCAGCCGTAGGTGCCCCACTCCCCCGTGTTGGGGGGGATGAACGGCGTCCAGTTGGCCGGCATGACGTGCGGCAGGCCGACGAGCACGACCAGCAGGACGATCGCGACCTTGAGGATCACGATGAGGCTGTTCACCCGCGCCGACTCTTTGATCCCGATGACCAGCACGGCGGACATCAGCGCGACGATGCCGACGGCTGGAAGGTTGATGATCGCGCCGGTCAGGTTGAGCCCCGGGTGGGCGCAACCCACTGCGTGGGTGGTCACCTGGGCCAGGGTGCACAACTGCGTCGGCGGGGCCGTGAGGCTCGCGGGGATCCGGACGCCGAACAGTCCGAGCAGGGACACGAAGTGGCCCGACCAGCCGACGCCCACCGTGGCGGCGCCGGCGGCGTATTCGAGCACCAGGTCCCACCCGATGATCCAGGCCGCAAGCTCGCCCATGGTGGCGTAGGCGTACGTGTAGGCGCTGCCCGCGACGGGCACGGCGCTCGCCATCTCGGCGTAACACAGCCCTGCGAAGGCGCAGGCGACGCCGACGAGGATCATTGAGAGGGGCACCGCGGGACCCGCGTACAGCGCGGCCACCTGCCCCGTGATCACGAAGATCCCCGCGCCGATGACGGCGCCGATGCCGAGGGTGACGAGATTGAGCGGCCCGAGCGCCCGCGTCAGGGCGTGCTCCCCGCTCGCCTCCGCTTGGGCGCGGAGCGCGGCGATCGGCTTGGTGGCGAAGAGGGGCATCCCGCAATGTGGGGCCCCGCGGTAACGCGACACAGCGACTTGGGACGGGCGGGACTGGGGCGGGACGAGCGGGATTTAGGCCCTACACCCCCTGTCCCCCTCTCCGTTCCGGTCCTCACCCCCTGTCCCCCTCTCCGTTCCGGAGAGGGGGAACTACTAAGGATGGATCCCAACGGTGGAGGAACTCGGCTGGCGCGTTCTACGAGACGGGCGTTCCCAGCAGGTTGGCCCGGTAGCGACGCGACAGCGGGAGCCGGGCGCCTCCGTCGAGGATCACGACCGCGTCACCGTGGAACCACGGTTGCACCTCGCGCACCCGATCGAGGTTGACGAGCGCAGACCGGCTGATGCGGCGGAACTGCTCCGGGTCGAGCCGCGCGTCGAGCGCCGCGAGCGTGGTCCGCACGGTGTGCACGCGGTCGCCGGCGTGCAGGCGGACATAGTTCCGCGCCGCCTCGATCCAGTCCACGTCCGCCGCCCGCACGAAGAA
>WNFW01001853.1_pt1 | contig 19821 bp, 15 predicted proteins | sample 5400131 | NCBI WGS metagenome assembly WNFW01 (sample SAMN13153362, study PRJNA577476) | soil metagenome | isolation source: 20 cm soil or saprolite under grassland replicate 1 | place: USA:California | collected 2016-06-15 | reverse complement strand
CTCGTCGAAAAGGACTGGTATGTCGTAACGGCGCTTGCGGCGATCAACACCGCTGATGTGAAGCCGTTTCGTCTGGTGTTCAGCGGCGGCACGGCTTTGAGCAGGGCCCACCGTCTTATCCGCCGCATGTCCGAAGACATCGACTTGAAGATCGTATCGGACGAACCACGCTCACGCTCGGAACTGCGTAAATTACGCGACGTCGTCACGGGTGCTCTGTTGCACGGCGGGTTTCAGTTTGATCCTGAGAATGCCGCACACCGCGAATCCGGGAACGCGAGCCGCTATACGGTCTATCACTTGCCCTATACACCGCAGGTCACCGGTGAGGGGGCGTTGCGACCAGAAATCAAAATCGAGACAGCCGTGTGGCCACTGCGCCTACCATCCGTCGAACGAAGCGTGACTTCTTTTTGGGCGGAGGCCCTTAAGCAGCCTCCAGAAGTGCCATCGATTCCTTGCGTAGCACTCGTCGAGACGATTGCGGAGAAGTTTGTAGCGCTGACCAGGCGCGCGGGCGCCGAACTTGTCGACGCCGGCGGCCCACGCGACAAAACTCTCGTCCGCCACGTGTACGACCTGCACGTAGCCCGATCGCATTACGAACCGGCCGAGATTATCGCGTTGGCTAGGGAGATCATGCGCGCCGACGTTGAGGCTTACGGCCATCAGTTTCCGGCATACCGCGAGAATCCGATTGCTGAAACTTTGCGGGCAGTCGCCGGGCTCGCGACCGATGATCGCTTTGCCAATCACTATGCAGAGTTTCTGCAGAACATGGTCTACGGAGAGTCCCGGATTTCAAAACAGCGCTAGCTACGGTCTCGGCTCTAGCCGATCGCTTAAAGGAATAGCATCGAGCCCGAGCTGTTTTACCGTTTCCTTCGATGCGATGAGGTCCAATTCGTGCGTTGTTTTCAACGGCACGTGCGCCGGTAATTGTATACCTCAGCGCCGTGTACCTGCCGTGTACCTCAATCCGTGCAATCTGCCCAATCTGGCGTTTCTGGCGTGTATTAAAATCAATAAGTTGCGTGCTATCAATCGGCCCTAGGGGTTCGAATCCCACCCGCGCCTCCAAGTTGCGACGGCGAGCAAGCTGTGCCTGTTGCTTGTGAGTTTTCGCAGTCCGGCGAAGCATCGGGATTTCGCCTGACGGCTCCCGCCACGCTGACGCCGGCAAGACAGCTCAAGTTCGAATCCCACGCTTCGCCGCGGACCCCTCAGGGCAAGCCCGTGCCTCCAACATTGCAAGGGCGAGAAAGCCGTGGCTGTCATCGAGCGGTTTTAAGGCTGCCGAGTTCCAGATTCAGTTCCAGGACATTTACGCGGGGTTCGCCAAGGAATCCCAGGTCGCGTCCCTTCGTGTGACTCTGCACCAGGGCGCGAACGTCTTCTTCTTTCATTCCACGCGCACGAGCGATGCGAGGAATCTGGAATTCCGCAGCGGCAGGGGAGATGTCCGGGTCTAGACCAGACCCTGACGCGGTCACCAAGTCGACCGGGATCGGAGTATTTGGATTCTCTGCTTGAAGCTTTTGCACGTCACCCTTTACGCGTTCGAGCAAATTCTTGTTGGTAGGAGCCAGGTTTGAACCACCGCTCGATGTTGGATCATACCCAGTTCCTGCCGCAGACGGCCGCGAGTGAAAGTAGCCAGGGCCGGTGAATGCCTGCCCGATGATTCTGGAACCTACGAGCTTCCCGTCTTGCTCGATGAGTTGTCCATTCGCGCGGTCGCGAAAGAATATCTGGGCCAGCCCCGTGATTCCGAGCGGGTAGATGAGGCCAAACATCACGGTTGTCACTAGGGTGAACCACACGGCAGTGAGCAGATTCTTTTTCATGAAGGCCTCTCAGACAAATCGCAGATACGTCAGCACCATATCGATCAGCTTAATTCCTATGAAGGGAGCAATGACTCCGCCGACGCCATAGAGCAGTAAATTGCGGCTAAGCAGCAGCGCCGCTCCCACCGGCCGATAGCGCACGCCTCGGAGAGCCAATGGAATCAGAGCAATGATGATCAAGGCGTTGAAAATAACGGCGGACAAAATCGCTGACTCCGGAGTGCGGAGCCGCATGATGTTCAGAGCTTCGAGCTGAGGAAACGCTGCGGCAAACATTGCGGGAATAATGGCAAAGTATTTGGCAACGTCGTTCGCGACCGAAAAAGTGGTCAACGCGCCTCGAGTGATCAGGAGCTGCTTGCCGATTTCAACGATTTCGATAAGCTTTGTCGGATTGGAGTCGAGGTCGACCATGTTTCCGGCTTCTTTCGCGGCTTGCGTGCCGGTATTCATGGCAACTCCTACATCCGCCTGTGCCAGTGCCGGAGCGTCGTTGGTGCCGTCGCCGGTCATGGCCACCAGCTTTCCTTTGGCCTGCTCCCGCTTGATGAGCGCCATCTTGTCTTCGGGCTTGGCTTCGGCAAGGAAATCGTCGACGCCGGCTTGGCGAGCAATCGCGGCAGCCGTCAACGGATTGTCGCCTGTGATCATCATGGTGCGAATGCCCATGGCGCGAAGATGTTCAAAACGCTCTTTCATACCGCCCTTGACGATGTCGGTAAGCGCAATTGCTCCCAGAACGCGGCCGTTCTCTGCGACTAGGAGCGGCGTTCCCCCAGCATTAGAAATCTCGCGGACACAAATCTGCAGCTCGGCAGGAATACGGTGCCCGCGGTTTCCGCACAAGCGTTCAATGGCCTCGAGTGCGCCTTTGCGGACTTCGCGTCCGTCCAGATCGACACCCGACATCCTGGTTTGCGCAGAGAATGGGACGAAATTTGCGGTGTGCATAGAAAGGTCGCGGCCGCGAAGGTTGTAACGCTCCTTCGCGAGGACAACGATGGATCGGCCCTCGGGAGTTTCGTCGGCCAGCGAGGAAAGCTGCGCGGCGTCGGCAAGGTGCCGCTCTTCGATGCCAGGAGCCGGAAAGAATTGCGTGGCGGCGCGATTTCCCAGGGTGATCGTTCCGGTCTTGTCCAGCAACAGCACATCTACGTCGCCCGAGGCTTCGACAGCGCGCCCCGACATGGCGATGACGTTTCGCTGAATCATGCGGTCCATGCCGGCAATGCCGATAGCAGACAAAAGCCCCCCAATGGTTGTGGGAATCAGGCAAACAAGAAGTGAGACGAGGACGAAAATGCCTTGGGGCGCGCCGGAATAGATGGCGAACGGCTGAAGCGTCACTACTGCCAGCAGGAAGATAATGGTTAGCCCGGCCAGCAGAATGTTGAGGGCAATTTCGTTTGGAGTTTTTTGACGCGAGGCTCCCTCAACAAGCTTGATCATGCGGTCCAGGAAGGTTTCACCGGGATTGGAAGTGATGCGAACTTTGATTTCGTCGGAGAGCACGCGGGTTCCCCCGGTGACTGCCGAACGATCTCCGCCCGACTCCCGAATGACTGGCGCAGACTCGCCCGTGATTGCCGATTCATCCACAGAGGCCACACCTTCGATCACTTCACCATCACCCGGAATGAATTCCCCTGCCGCGACCACGACGATGTCCCCTGCACGCAATTTTGAGCTGGGCACCGTCTTGATCTTGTTATCGCACGTGAGAAGGTGGGCTTCCGTCTCAGCCCGAGCCTTGCGCAGGGTGTCTGCTTGTGCCTTGCCACGTCCTTCGGCCATGGCTTCCGCGAAGTTCGCGAAAAGAACCGTGAACCACAGGAAAAGTGTGATTTGCAGGCCGAAACTGATCTGGCCTGCGTGATGAAAGGCATTCCACACCAGCTGAACCGTCGTTAATACCGCACCGACCTCAACCACAAACATCACCGGGTTCTTCACCATCGTGCGGGGCGCCAGCTTGAGAAATGAGTCGGTCACTGCGCGAGAGAGAATCTTTGTGTCAGCGAGGGACTGTTTTCTAACTTGAGCGACAGGATCCATGGGAGCCTCAGAAAGCCTTCCCTGCGGACATAAGCAGGTGTTCGAGAATCGGCCCAAGGCTGAGGGCCGGAAAGAAAGTAAGCGCGCCCACGATCAGAATGGTGGATACGAGCAAGCTTGCGAACAAGCCGCCATCCACGGGGAATGTTCCCGCCGATTCCGGAACTGTCTTTTTCTTTGCGAGGCTTCCGGCAATGGCGAGCACTGGAATGATCATGAAGAACCGACCAAGCAACTGGGCCACGGCTGTGCTCGTGTTGTACCACATGGTATTCACGCCCAGACCTCCGAACGCCGAGCCGTTGTTGCCTGTCGAAGAAACGTAGGCGTAAAGCACTTGAGACAAACCGTGCGGCCCGGGGTTCGAGATGCTCGAAGTGCCAAAAGGTTTAACGATGGCGACGGCCGAAAAGACGAGGATGGTGAATGTCAAAATGAGAATCGCCAGCATGGCCATTTTGACGTCATACGATTCAATCTTCTTGCCGAGATACTCCGGAGTTCGACCAACCATCAGGCCGGCGATGAACACTGCGAGGATGACGAATACCACGATGCCGTAGAGGCCGGCTCCCACTCCGCCGAAGACAACTTCGCCCAGCATGATGTTAATCAGCGGGACCATGCCGCCAAGCGGCGTAAACGAATCGTGCTGGCTGTTCACCGCACCGCAACTGGCGTCGGTGGTTACGGTTGCGAAGAGGGCGGAGTTCGCAATGCCAAAGCGTACTTCTTTTCCTTCCATGTTGCCGCCGGAATGCATGGCGCTTGGATTCTGATCCACGCCGGCCAGCATTGGATTTCCGCGTGCTTCAGCCCAGTACGCCGTCGCAACTCCGATGAGAAACAAAAATGTCATTGCCGTCCATACCGCCCAACCATGCCGCTGTGAGCCGGTCATGCGTCCCAGGGTGTACGTGAGGCCGGAGGGAATCGCGAAAATCAAGACGAGCTGGAAGAAGTTCGAAAGGGGTGTGGGATTCTCGAAAGGATGGGCGCTATTGGCGCCAAAAAATCCGCCGCCATTCGTGCCGAATTCCTTGATGACTTCCTGTGAGGCCACGGGGCCCTGCGCAATAACCTGCTGCGTTACAGTCTGCGTCGTGGTTTTGCCGTCTGCGCCGGTCACCTGAACGGACTGGGGTTCGATCAACTGCACAGTGGTGTAGGGTTTCAAGTTCTGCACGACACCCTGAGACACGAACACCAGCGAACCTACGAGGCAAACCGGCAGCAGCACCCACAGCAGGCAGCGCGTGGTGTCCACCCAGAAGTTTCCGAGGTGGTCCGTTTCCTTTCGCGCGATGCCGCGAATCACCACGATCGCCAACACGATACCGACCGCCGCGGAGGCGAAGTTGTGGTAAGCCAGACCCGCCATCTGCGTGAGATAGCTCATTGTGGATTCGCCGCTATAGGCCTGCCAGTTCGTATTCGTGGTAAAAGATGCAGCCGTGCCAAACGCCAGGCCAGGCTCCACGTTTGGAAATTTCTGCGGGTTGAATGGCAACCATTTCTGCGTGCGCTCAAGCAGATACAGAAGCGCCATCGAGACGCCGCTAAACAGAAGCATGGCAATGGCGTATTCCGTCCAACGCATCTCATGGTTTTCGTCGACGCCAGTCAGCCGATATATGATCCTTTCGATCGGCCGCAGAACGGGATCGAGAAATGTCTTCTTCCGGTTGAACACACGGGTCATGAAGATTCCAACTGGTTTGGTCAGTAAAAAGATCACCAGAAGATAGAAACCGATTTGAAACCAGCCGTTAGCCGTCAAGGTTAGAACTCCTCCGCCTTCAGTAGGGCGTAAAGCAAATACCCACAGAGCAGGACACAAATGAACAGCAACACCGCGTTCCCTAGAGTCATGGCTTGCTCCTATCCAGCCGTTGGCAGCCACGCACGTAGAGGATGGCTACTCCGGCAAACAGTGCCGTCGCCGCCAGAAAAATGATGTCCAACATGACGCCTCCATGGTTCTCGCGCTAAAGGTGCGAGTCGAAAGTGATAATCAGGCCCAAGACTAAAAGCTTTTGTGTCGGCGTGAGACCAACCATTCCCGGAGCGATTTCTGCGCCGCGGAAGAAGCCGCCTTGGGGACCGCGCGAGTCGTCGATGCGATGCTCCAGCCGGAATGTTGCGGCAAAGTCGCGGTACGGCGCGCGGTACTCCAAGGTTGTCGTGTTTGCTTTGACAGTTTGCCGGAAACCCGTTAGCCGGCCATCGCGGTCCCAGTACACTTCAGGCCGGACCGTCGCGCTCCACCGCTTGCTGATCACGTAATGCACAGGCAACTGCGCGCTCATCCATAGCGCATATGGTTGGCCCGTCGCGGCGACCTTTTCCGTTCCCACGTGGTATTCGAATGCCGTCGTCAGGCGCTCGGTCTTCCACTCCAAAATGCTGTCCCAAAGAAAGCGCCAAAATTCAAACCCGGTATCGGATTGGTGCGGACCTACGAGAACCGTTTCTTTCAGAGTCGTGTAGCTTGTCGCCTGGTAGGCTATCTGCCCACCCCAACTCGGCACATGATTTGCGTCCGCAAGGTGCCAGTAGCCGTTCGCCACGAAGAACGTTCCGGTGAACTTGCCCGTGAATGGATAGCTGGCATTCACTCCCATCATCAGATAGGGCGTGAGATCTGCTCCCCAGGGCCGCGTGTAGTTGAAATTGTCTTTCGCGTACAGCGAGTCGTAACCGATGAAGCTGGGAAATATTCCGCCTTGAATGGTCAGCCCCTTGCCGACGGGGGCCAGGTAGGAAACGTCGGTGGGTCCGAGATGCCGAAGCCCCTGGAAGCCCGAAAGATTCGGCGCGGTTGCGGAGAATCCAAACACTCGAGAATCCTGCCCGCCTTGAGCGGTCAGTTCCATACCCCAACGCGACGACTCCGAGGGTGGCTTACGAATATAGGCGGCAGCCATGTTCACGAGCGGGTAATCGACTTTGTATGCCGTGCCGCGGCTCCTGAAGAGATCATTCGCGGGATGATTGAAGTCCAAGAGATAAGCCGCATCAATGAATGCGCCATAGAACCACACAGGGTCTGGTGTGTGTGCCGGTTGTTGTTCGGATTGACCATTCGGACTTGTCAACATAACCGCAGTTGCGTCCTGACTTTGCGCGCCGGGAACTCCCATGTCAGAGGGCTCCGGAATCGGAAGACATCCTTGCAAGCTCTCAGCCTGTTTTGGTGGGGCTTGCTGATTTCCCTGAGACGTCGAATCTGGGCTTTGTCCCTGCGCGTATCCGGCGAACACGAATGTCACCATTACCGCCAATACTGAGGAACTCAATTTCTCCATTGCCATGATTCCGTTCAGCGGTTCGCGAGAAGTCCTGCTAGAGTTAGAAATATCCACATCATCCCCAGACGCGATTAGCTCAAACCGCGAAAAACCCTGCTGCCACGGACCAGTTCAATGGGCATCACGGAAAAACAAGAATCGCAGGGCGTAACTAAGAAAGTCGCGAGGATTTCATAAGGATTTCGTAAGGGAAGCAATAATCTGCGAAAGACTTGAAATGAGCCTCTACAGAGGCGTTAGGCAAAATACTAGACTCGGCTTTTTCGTGACCGGGTGCGCGAAGGGTTCTCTTGAAAAGGTTGAAAGCGGTAGCCGACCCAGGGCTCTGTCACAATATATTTCGGATGCGTGGGGTCGGTCTCAATTTTCTTGCGCAACTGATTTATTACCACACGTAAGCTCTCTGTTTCCTCTCCGTAGTCCGGCCCCCAAACCGACTGCAAGAGTCGGCGATGCGTCAACGGCTTTCCTTGATTGGCGACCAAATGTTTCAGCACGTCGTACTCTTTGGGCGTCAGATGCACGATGCGGTCACGCACAGTCATCTGCCGGGCCTCGAAATCGATGGTCAGATCTTTTGACACGAATGATGGAAGTGTATCGCCGGGCGAATACCGGCGAAGCGCGGCACGAATACGCGCCAGCAGTTCCTCAATGCCAAACGGTTTGACCACATAATCGTCGGCGCCGGCGTCCAGAGCCCCTACTTTGTCCCGCTCGGCGTTCCGTACCGTAAGCATGATGATGGGCGCGTCGAAAGTGCGACGAATCTCGCGGCAAGCCTCAACGCCTCCCATGCCCGGCATGTTCATATCGAGGAGAATGAGATCAGGCCGCTCTTTACGCATCGACTCAAGCGCCTCCTCGCCTGTCTTTGCCTCGGTAATGACATAACCGCGTGTTGAGAGTGTTGAGCGCAGAACGCGGCGGATCTGAGGTTCGTCGTCAACGACAAGAATGCTGGCGGCGTTCACCAGGCGTCCTTCTGGTCCCGATCCACTGGTAGCGTAAAAGAAAAAACAGAACCGTGACCCAATTGGCTCGTGACGCTGACATTTCCTTGTTGCGCGGCAATAATCGCTTTTGCGATCGGCAGGCCCATGCCGGTGCCGCGGACGAGATACCGTTGATCTTTTCCTCGATAAAACTTATCGAAAATCATCGTTTGTTCGAAATCGTCGATGCCGGGGCCGCGGTCCGCAACGCTGGTGGTCACCGCATCGCCTGTGAGCTCTGCTGTTATCGTGATGGGTTGGTCCTTGGGCGAATAAAGATTTGCATTGTCGATCAATTGAGCAAGCGCCTCTTTCGCGCGTTCCAGGTCGGCGCGAACCGGCGGAAGGCCCGGGGCGACGCGCACGTCGATCTTACGCCCAGCCAGCGCGCTCTTGCTGTGCTCCAGCGCAGCTCCAATGATTTCATTGACAGGAGTCGGAGCCAAGTCGAGCGTAATCTCACCCGCTTCCAGCTTAGCCATTTCTCCGGCTTCTTCGACGAGGTGATTCAGCCGATCGCACTCTTCATCGATGATGGTTAGGAGTTCGCGCGATTGCGTGGAATCCGAGTTAGGAGAGGCCAATAGGCTGGTAACCGCCGCTTTCATGGAGGTCAGCGGCGTACGAAAATCATGCGTGACGGAATCGAGCAGCGCGGATTTCAGTCGTTCGCCCTGCCTTTCCGCCTCCGTTTGCCCGAGCTGTTCGACGGCACGCGCGCGCTCGATCGCAATGGCCACCAAAGTACCCAGGGCTTCCACCGATTGGCGCGAGAGTTGTGAACCGGAAATTCCCAGGCTGCCTATGGGACGCACTCCCAATCGCACCGGAATGAAATATTCGGTATGCTCCGCGTCCAAGGTGATCTCGTCGCGCAAGAATGCGGCCTTCATCTTTCCTTCGTCCAAATGAGCGGCGCCGAATCCGGAGCGATAGAATTTGTCTTTCTGCGGCAAGAAGAGTTCCGCGGCTCCCGCCTCAAAACTTTCCACGATGTAGTCAGGAATGGCGTTCATGAGCTGGATTACATTGCCTTCACCTAGTAATTGACGGCTGAAACTGTACAGGCGCTCGACCTCGCGCCTGCGCCGGTGAGCTTCGTGAGCCTCTTTGCGAATGCGTGCAGAAAGTTGGCTGCCTGTAATCGAAGTGACCAGAAACGCAAATAATGCCACCCAGTTTTCCGGGTCCACGATCGTAAATGTTCCCACAGGCGGCAAAAAGAAATAATTGAACGACAGCATCGCCAAGACCGACATGAACACCGAGACGGCCATTCCCCACACTGCAGAAACTGCTAAAATGGCCAGCAGAAAAGACAGCGCGACCGTAGTCTGGTTTACGTGCAGAACGTGGCGATAGAAGAAAATGATTCCGGCGAGAACGGTGAGGGACACTACCACTCCCAAAGTGCGTCCGCTGAGGAATATCTGCATCGGTTCATTCTAGCCCAGACGACCGTTTTCTTGCGGAGATAGCTTTGCCAAAGAAGCCCGAAGAATGGTTGGAAGTCGCGTCGCCGCCTCAGAAAACGCGAGGAGTTTTTAAGCTCTTTCTGGGTTATGCGCCAGGTGTAGGCAAGACCTTCGGCATGCTAAGCGAAGCTTTGCGGCGGCGCAGCCGTGGCGAGGATGTGGTCATCGGTTTCATTGAGACCCACGGACGCAAGGGCATCGAAGAGCTTGCCGAACAGATAGAATCGGTCCCGCGCAAGAAGATTGAATACAAGGGGACGGTTTTCGAAGAAATGGATGTCGATGCGATCCTTGCGCGCCGCCCCGAAGTCGTACTGGTAGACGAACTCGCGCACACCAATATTCCAGGAAGCAAACGCCGGAAGCGTTACGAGGATGTGCAAGAGCTTCTAGCCGCTAAGATCGACGTCATCTCCACTCTCAACATTCAGCACATCGAAAGCATTGCGCCGGTAGTGCGCTCCATTACGGGCATCGTCGTGCGCGAGACTGTGCCGGACTGGGTGCCGCTAACGGCGAACGAGACCGTTATGGTTGATCTGACACCGGAAGCGCTGCAAAACCGCATGAAGCGGGGAGACGTGTACAGCGCCGATAAGGTCGAGCGCTCATTGAAGAATTTCTTTCGGCGCGGGAACTTGATTGCGTTGCGGGAATTGGCCCTGCGCCAAGTGGCGGAGCAGGTAGATCGCAGCCTCGAGTCCTATATGGAAGCGAAGGACATCCGCAAGAACTGGGGTGTCCGCGAGCGCATGGCGGTGTGCATTTCCTCGAATCCTGCGGGTCAATATCTGATCGCTCGCGGGGCAAGAATGGCGCGGCGTATGGACGCTGAATTGTACGTGGTTCACGTTGATCGTGAGTTCGGCCCAAAAGAGTCAAATCAGAACGCTCTGGAAGCCAATCAGCGGTTTGCCGAAAGCCTGGGGGCAAACGTCGTTCGCTTGAAGGGGAAAAGCGTTGCGGACGCGGTGGCTGAGTTTGTTCGTTCCAGGCACATCACCCACGTGATTTTCGGCCGGGCTCCCGTACACGACTGGCGTAAGTATCTCTATCTTTCCGCCGTACACCGCTTCCTTCGCGAGTCTCCTGCTGTAGACGTCCACATCGTGACCCAGGAAGCGGACGATTGACAATTCTATGAACCGCGCGTTTAAGGAGAGCCCAAGCTAGTTCGGGGAGACCATGGACTCGTGGGCGAGCTGGCGAGGAAGATACCTAGCCAGCGCTACGGTGAAGATGGCGGCGCCCTCTGAGTTGAGGTGGATTTCATCCGGTTGATAGTAATGGGCCGACAGCACGGCCGGATCCACGGGAACCAGCGTTTCCACTCCAGCCCTTCGTGAGGCAAGCGTCATTTGGTGAACCGCATCCTCGGAAGAAGGAGTGGGCGGAACGAGGATGATTAGCTTTGCGTCATACGCGGCGCACAATTCGCGGAGCTTCTGGAGCCGGGGATTCGCAATGGCGGCAAATTCCGGCGGCGGCGGAGTGGCCGATTGGGGCTTCAAGAGCAGAAACAACCGTCTGCAATGCGGAACTGTATGCCGAAGAATCTGCATACGGATGACGCTTCGCGTATCCCAAAACACGCTGGAATGCGCCAGCAGAAGATTGCTCTTCGCGGTGTTGTCGAGATTCAAGTCCGAAGCGACGTTGGCGGCGTCTTTCAGGTCGAAGAACAGCAGCGGGGCATAGTCCTGGCGCACGCCGTTGGAAAGAAAGCTGTTCACACCGACTCCAAGGACCACAACCTGGGGCCTGGAGCCTTCGCGAAACAAGCGTTGCAGCGCATAGAGCCAATCGTAGTAACCCGTAGCTTCGAGAAAAATAGGATGGATGTGAAGCTGGCTGGAAGTTAGTTTCTGCAAGCGGTCCACATCAATGCCTTCCATGAGCAAGGAATTTCCCACCATCAGGACAGACATGGGTTCGCCGGGCTTGGCGGGGCGCACCTGGAGAGCATCGGCATATTGCCGTGAGACGCGTGTATAGGTTTCGGAATGATGCTTGAGCAGGTAATCGCTCAAGAACTCGAAGGAGACGATGAGGGCCAGACAAACGCCGAACAAAACCTTGGCATAAATGATTGCCGGATGCCTAGAACTGGAAATAGACGAAGGCATTGAGGTTGCTCCCTGAAAACAGCGCCAGGGCGACAAGCGCGCAGGCGCCCAGTGCGGTTCGAAACGGGTACGATGCATTGGCGAAAGGATATTCCTGACCGGTGGCTTCCAAGGGCAGGTCCGCAAGGAAGAGAGGCACGGAAAAAAGGCAGAGCATGAAGAATGCAGAAGCGTATTCAGGGCGCCAGGCGAAATTGGAAAGCCCCGCGAGGAATTCCACCGCGGAGTGAAGGGAAGTGGCGCGGAAAAATGCCAGGCTCAAGCAAAGGATGTTAAAGGTAAGAATGCGCTGCGCCCAGAGTGTGAAAAAGCCAGTGGGACGCGTGGCCGCAGTGTCCGAGGCCTGCTTGGTTTTTGTGGGGAAAAAGAATCGATCCACAGGCAGAACAATGCCGTGGATGGCGCCGAAGATCACGAAAGTCCAATTTGCGCCATGCCACAGACCGGCAAGGACCATGGTTACAAAAAGATTTCTGGCGGTTTTCCACTCGCCGAAGCGGCTGCCGCCCAAAGGAGTGTAAAGGTAGTCGCGCAGCCAGGTACTCAGGCTGATGTGCCAGCGGCGCCAGAAGTCCTGCAGGCGGTGCGCGAGGAAGGGCTGGCGGAAATTGACCATGAAATGGAACCCTAGCAGTTGAGCGCAACCCCGAGCGATGTCGCTGTAGCCGCTGAAATCTCCGTAAACCTGCCAGGCAAATCCGTAGGTCCCGATCAATACGACCCATAGATTCGGCGGGCCGAGCTGGCCGCCAAATGCCGCGTTCACCAAGAGCGCGCAATTATCCGCGATGATGCATTTCCGGATCAGACCCGAAAAGATCAGCATGAGGCCGTCAAAGAAGCGGTCCGGATCAAAAGTGCGCTCCTTCTGAGTCTGCGGAAGCAAATGGCCGGGGCGTTGAATGGGGCCAGCAATCAGGTGCGCGAACAAACTGATGAACAAGCCATAGTCGAAGAAGGATCGAGAAGCCTCAATGCGCCCTTTATAAACGTCCACGATGTAAGCGACTTCTTGAAAGGTGTAGAAGGAGATTCCCGGAGGGAGAATGATGCGAATCAGCGGGAGCGGAATGTTGTGCAGGCCGAGATTGTTCAGCATGCCTGCGAAAGACCCGGCAAAGAAATCAAAGTACTTGAAGATTCCGAGAATGGTGAAATTCAAAACCAGTGAAAAGACAAACCATTTCCTGCGATGCGGATTCAGACGGTCGGGAGCGATTTTCTGAGCAATCAGAAAATCCACCGTGGTGCTGGCAATCATTAGAGCGAGGAAGCGCCAGTCCCACCAGCCATAGAAAAAGTAACTGGCCAAAAGAAGAAAGATGTTTTGGGCGCGATGATTCATCCGCCAGTAAAGGAAAACGACGGGAATCAGGAACAAAAAGAATGCAGGTGAGTCAAAAAGCATGGCACCCAGTTCGAATCGCTATTGATGAGTATTCAAAGCGCGTTCGCAGTAGTCGAGCGCGTGCCAGGTGAGTTTTAGGATATTGGGGATAGGGACGAGGGAACAATCGGACGATATCGGGAATTGGGGTGGGGGAAATACCTGCCTGTACATAATGTTGAAACTAAAATTCTCGATGCCATTAACTAGAAAGAATCACCTACTCAAGTAAGGGAAAGACCCTATCCTCCAGCTTGCGCCTTCCGCCGCGAAGTATTCAAAAAAATGCGAGAGCAACCTCTGGGTACTTCCTTGGCTCAGTTTTTAAGGTTTAGACCGGATTGTGACCGTGGTACCTCCGGGCTACCTTGCTCACAGGGCCGGGATTCCCGATTGCGGTGTTGGTCCGCGCATACGGGCAGCGATGTAGATGCGGAAGTAGAAAAGGGAATGCGGACACATGCCGACCCAAGGTCACTTGCAGGAATTGTGACTCTTACGGCGGTAGCTTCTCTGGGGGAAAGCGTTATGGGAATTCGATCTCAACAATGGCCCTGGTTTGCGGTGCTGGTCAGAACGGGGAGAGAGAAGACCGCCAACCTGCTTTTGGAAAACGCTGGTTATGAGTGCCTCCTGCCTGTAAGTAGGAGCACACGGCGCTGGTCGGATCGCACGAAAGTGATCGAAGTGCCGCTGTTTCCGGGCTACCTGTTTTGCCGAATGAACCCACACAATCGGCTGACGGTTCTGATGACCCCGGGAGTCATGCAAATTGTTGGCGTAGGGAAGACTCCTATCCCTGTTGAAGAAGAAGAGATCGAAGCCATTCGGCGTGTGCAGAAGAGCGGGCTGTCAGCCATGCCCTGGCCGTACATGCAAATCGGCAATGTGGCGCAAATCCTGGAGGGCCCGCTGCGCGGTTTGAGAAAGGTTCGTGCCGGGAAGGGAGGCTTTGGTGATTTACAACAGTCAAGAAACTTCAAGGTCTTCGAAGCGCATCGGTCGAGTTCTTCTCCCGATTCTTCTAACGTTCGCGGGAGCCTCGGCGATCGTCGCGCAGGATCCGCAGGCGCAAGTTCCTCCGGCTTCGCAACAAGTCACCCGCGACAGCGAAAGGACAACGGACAGTCATGGCCAAACCACGATTCTGCAGCACCGCAACCGCCGCTATCAATTGCATTCCGCGGATGTGCTGGCACTTGAATTTCCGTTCACGCCGGAGTTCAACCAGACGGTGACGGTACAACCGGATGGATACATCACTCTGCGCGGCATCGAAAACATGCGCGTGGAGGGGCAGACCTTGCCCGAAGTGACCAACGCGCTGCGGTTGGCGTATTCAAAAATATTGCACGACCCGGTCATCAACGTGGAGCTCAAGGATTTCGAGAAGCCGTTTTTTATCGTGGGTGGAGAAGTAGGACACCCTGGAAAATTTGAACTCACCGAGTCCCGGGCGGATGGGCGCAAGTCAAAAAGCTGAACATGAAGAAGATGCTGAAAGAGGGAAACCTGGACGAAGATGCCTACTTGCAGCCCGGTGATTTTCTCTACATTCCAAAAAACGCGATGTCCAAGATTGCCAGATTTATTCCAACTTCATCCTTAGGTCTGTACGCGAACCCTGGTGTGCTCTGAGCCGCTCCGAGAAAGTGAGGGGAAACGGCCATGGTCGAAATGAATCTGAATGAAAAACAAGCTGACGAACGACAATCCGTGACGTTGCGAGACTTGCTGAGCGTTGGTTTCCGGCAGCGACGAGTGATGATCAACACGTTTCTGGGCATCCTTTCGCTTGCGGTCATATTGGCGTGTGTCATGCCGAAGAAGTATCAGTCCGAAATGAAGATCCTGGTGAGGCATGAACGCGCCGACTCGATGGTGACCCCCGACCGCGAACAACCGATGCAGTTGCGTACGGAAGTGAGCGAGGAAGAGCTGCAATCGGAAGCCGAGCTGCTCAGATCAAGAGATCTGCTAACCAAGGTCGTTGAGGCGTGCGGTCTGGAAGGAACCGGGGATCACTCGCTTTTAAATGTGATCGGACACAAGGATGACGAACAGATTTCACGCGCGGTCGCGAAGTTGGAGAATGGCCTCACGGTGCAGCCCATCAAGCTGACGAACCTGATCAGCGTGAAATACAGCGCGAAAGATCCGCAGTTGGCCGCGCGAGTATTGAACACGCTGGCCAGCCTGTACCTTGAGAAACATCTGGCCATCCACCGCGCGCCCGGGGAATTCGAATTCTTTCATCAACAGGCGGAGCAATACCGTACTGCCCTGATCAACGCAGAGACGAAGCTGACCAATTTCAGCCGCGAGCAGGGAGTCGTGAGTCCGGCGCTACAGAAAGAGATCAGCGTACGGAAGCTGGCGGAGGTGGAAGCGGATTTGAAGACGACGCGAGCGAGCATTGCGGAAACCCGCGAGCGAATCCGCAAGCTGGAAGCGCAACTGGGGACGCTTCCAAACCGGCAGACAACGCAAGTTCGCACGGCCGACAATCCGCAACTCATGGAGCGCATGAAGTCCACGCTGCTGGAGCTTGAGCTTAAGCGAACGAACCTCCTGACAAAATTCGAGCCCACTTACCGGCCGGTGCAGGAAGTCGAGCAGCAGATTGCCCAGACCCGCGCGGCCATCGAGGCGGCTGAAAAGGCGCCGCTCCGGGATGAAATCACCGACCGCGACCCAACTTATGAGGCGTTGAAGTCAGAGCTGGCCAAGGCGCAGACAAACTTGGCGGGTTTGGAAGCGCGTGCGACGGCGACTTCCTCGCTCGTGCGCACGTACAAAACGGAAAGCGCACAACTCGACAGTAAGGAAATTCTCCACCAGGACATACTTCGCGCAGCGAAAGCAGACGAAGAAAATTACATGCTTTATCTACGCAAGCAGGAAGAAGCGCGCATTTCCGATGCGCTGGACCGGCAGCGGATTTCGAACGTAGTGGTCGCGGAGCCCGCGGCCGTGCCTTTTACCGCGCAATCGCGATGGCTGTTTGTGTTGATGTTGGGCGGACTCCTGGCGGCGGTGTCGAGCGTGGTGCTGGCATTTGCCGTGGATTACTGGGATCCGTCGTTCCGGACGCCGGAAGAAGTGGAATCACTTCTGGGGAGTCCGGTGGTAGCCGCGATTCCAAGGGATGGCGACTAAGCGATGTTCCTCGACTTCTACCAACTGCACGAACAGCCGTTCGGTGTGACTCCGGACCCGCGGTACTTGTATTTTAGTCCGGGTCACCGAGAGGCACTGGCGTCCCTGTTCTATGGGATTGAGACCGGACGTGGATTTCTGTCTCTGGTGGCACAGCCTGGGATGGGAAAGACCACGCTGCTGTTCCAGTTGCTCAAACGCTGGAAGGGCTACGTCCACAGCGCATTCCTTTTTCAAACGCAGTGCGATTCCCGCGAACTTCTTCGCTATTTGATGGAAGACCTTGGCCTCGACAGTCAGGATCGGGACATCGTGCGAATGCACGCGGACTTGAACGACTTTCTGTTCCGCGAAACGAAAGCTGGGAAGCGCGTCGTCCTTTTTATTGACGAGGCCCAGAACCTTTCCGACTCCGTGTTGGAAACGGTTCGATTGCTTTCCGACTTCGAAGCTCCGGACAGAAAACTTCTGCAAATCGTTCTGGCCGGCCAGCCGGAGCTCGAGCAACGGTTAGCGCAGCCCGGCTTGACGCAACTCGGGCAACGGATTGCCGTGCGAGCACGGCTGGAGGTGTTGCCGGCTGCCGAGGCAGTCCGCTACATCAATCACCGGCTACATGTGGCTGGGTACCAGGGAACGGAATTGTTTACTCCGGGGGCGGCCGCAGCTATTGCCGAACGCAGCCGGGGAATTCCACGCTTGATCAATCACCTTTGCTTCAATGCTTTGTCATTAGGATGCGCGATGCGCTGCAGGCAGATTGGGCCGGAAATCGTCCGCGAAGCGGCGGGCGACTTGGCGCTGGATTCGCAGGCGGCGAAACCGCCAGCAACGAATCCGCAGGTCACGAGACCGCCGGCACAACGGCGCGCAGCTCCGCAGACTGTCCCGTCATTCACGTCTTTTTCCTCTCGGATGAAGGGAAAACTCTCTCATCAGAGAATTTATCAGACCTCGTTCCTTGCCCTGATGCTGTTGAGCCTGGCCATCTATCTCGGCACACGCGCGGGAGCGGGAACGTTTCAGCCGGAACCGGCAAGCGATCTCTCGTCGCCAAATGCTTCAGCAAGCTCGAGCCTGAAACACACGCCAGGGTCGCCTGTTGCGGCGGCTTCCGATGGATTACAACCCCCAGATCCCCAACAGGCTGATGGGCGTCAGGACTCATCGAATGTCTTCACGTATATAGTTCAGCCGGACGACACGCTGCGGGCGTTGTGCCTGTCCCTCGTTGGGAGATATGACGAGGCAATTCAAAAAGAGATTCGCAGGTTGAATCCTAACCTCAAAGACCTAACCCATCTCAGCGCAGGACAAGAGATTCGCCTTCCGTTGAGCTCTTCAAAGCAGAGGGAAGACAGGCACTGAAAATACGCATTTGAGATCAACAGGCAAACCATGGTGCGGCCATGAGCAAGAACTTCGAACTGTTACATCACATCAGCAATGAGAAGGGGCTTTTTCAGACCTTGGACGGCTGGGAAGACGCCGCTGAGATCGCTCCGGAGTCCGAGCAGCCGAATCCGGAAGTCGATGCCAAGACGCAAAACAATGCCCTACATCAAACCTCGTTGCCGGATGTGTTCCGAGCGATCGGCGAGCCTTGGGAACCGCTTGGTCCTTTGGACTTGGACTCGAACCGCAACCATGAACCAGTGGAAGAGATGGGCCACTGGGAAATACTTAGCAGCACGCTTGAAGACAGATTCCCGATATCTCGCGATCCAATCACGCCGCTGAATGCTGCGCCGGCTGTCCCAGCGTGGGCCGGGCATGAGATTGGGCCTGACTCCATCAGCGAGACACCTGTGGAGCTGGAACCGGAGGTGCGCCAGAGCATTTCCAATTTAGGGTCGTTGCCTGGCGCAGAGAGAACCAACGTTTTCAGCGAATTCAGCACCCAGGAACCGCCTTCCGTCAAGGAAGAAAGCACCCATCGGGCCCCGCATGCAGAGGTGGCATGGCGTACAGAGGAAGTACCGCAGCCGCAGCCCCCTGCACGCCCTTCGGTGGACGCAGGGAAAGCCAGCGAAAAGAATTGGGGAAGAAAAGTCCGGGCGCGAGGGGTCTACAAAGACGCGAAGAGAGAAGCAATCGCCCGCGAGGAAGAACTCAAACTCGTGCAGCGCATTTTCCTTGGAGGCGAACAGAATTCACCGCGAATCGCGCTGTTCTCAGGACTTGAGCGTGATGCCGGTTGCGCTTCGATTTGCGTTCGCGCGGGCGAAATACTCGCTGCACAGGCTGAAGGTTCCGTTTGCCTGGTGGATGCAAATTTCCAGAGTCCCTCGCTCCATGAATATTTCGACCTGCAAAACAACAAGGGGCTCGCCGAAGCCACGCAAGAATCCGCGCCGATACAAGAGTTTGCGCAGCAACTCTCGCCCGCCAACCTCTGGTTGATAACGGGTGGGTACGGTGCCTCGCAGTTGAATATCGCAAAGGTTACGGACCGGCTGCGGTCTAGGATGGAAGAACTGCGTAACGCGTACCGATACGTGGTGTTCAACTCCGGACCTTTCTGGCTCAACGCCAACGCGATGTTACTGAGCAAGTGGACGGATGGCGTCGTGCTGATTTTGGAGGCGAATTCCACGCGGCGTGATACGGCCCGCCGGATCAAGGAAAGTTTGGCGGTGGCTAATACGAAAGTGCTGGGCGTTGTGCTCAACAATCGCACTTATCCCATCCCCGAGGCGCTTTACAGCCGGCTATAAAAGAAGTTGTTCACAAACCCGCGCCAGCCACACCACGGCGCAGGGATCCCAGCGGCCGATTAGCTTTGAGAAGGTCGGCCGGACTTGCTTCTGTCCCCAAATCCAAAACGTCAGGAATGAACGAAATGGCTGAACAGCAAACATGGCAATGGTCGAGCCGAATTGCAGTGACGGAGCCCGAATCAGAGAACATTTTCTACGGTGTCTTGAAACGCGGCATGGACATCTTTCTTACATTTGCGTTGCTCATTCTTCTCTCTCCTCTGCTCCTGCTCATCGCCCTGCTGATCAAGCTGGACTCGCCCGGGCCGGTGATCTTCACCCAGGAACGTGTGGGGGCAAAACGTCAGAAGCTTGGGCGCCAGCGTGTCTGGTTAGTTCAAAATTTCAAGTTCTACAAGTTCCGCTCCATGGTTCAAGACGCGGATCCTTCCTTGCACGAAGCCTACATCAAGGACTTTGTCGAGGGCCGTGCACAGCCCACACCCGAGAGTGGCGGAAAATTTAAACTGACCAACGATCCTCGCGTGACCAGAGTCGGCTGCTTCCTCCGGAAGTTCAGTTTGGACGAGCTTCCCCAACTCTTCAACGTACTCAAAGGAGACATGAGCTTGGTTGGACCGCGTCCGGTCCCCACGTATGAAGTTGCCGGCTACCGTCCCCGTCATCACCACCGTTTTGCCGCCATGCCGGGGATTACAGGCTGGTGGCAGGTGAAAGGAAGGTGCCGCGTATCCTTCGAGGAA
>WNFW01005904.1_pt1 | contig 19831 bp, 21 predicted proteins | sample 5400131 | NCBI WGS metagenome assembly WNFW01 (sample SAMN13153362, study PRJNA577476) | soil metagenome | isolation source: 20 cm soil or saprolite under grassland replicate 1 | place: USA:California | collected 2016-06-15 | reverse complement strand
CCGGCACTTTTTCGGCGGCCGGTGCATTGTTTGTCCGCAACCACGTAACAAGCTCATCCCGGTGACTCGATTGCGCGTCGAACTTCGATTCACTTCTGACCAATGAAGAGATGACCTCGAGTGCTTGCGTCTGCCAGCCGGCCAAGCGCGTCAGCTGCGTGTTATGCCAGATCAATAATCCCACACTCGCACCCAACATCAGCACGGCCGCAATCGCCCATTTCACGAATCGTTTTTTCCAGTGCGAGGCACGGTTGAGCTTCGCTCCAGCAAGGATGTTTTCTCGCAAATTGGCCGGCGCTGGGACGGCATGCAGCAGCTCCGTCATCGCGGAATCGAGTGCGACGGAATCTTCAAACCAATGCTGCAAAATCGGATCGCGTCGCGCTTGTGCGAGCGCGTCCCCGAAATGCGGATCGCTCGAGTCCTGGCCGTTGGGCCGATAGGCGCTCAAAATGAATTTCGCTTCCCGATTATCCATGTTTCGTTTTTTCAGATTCAAGCGGAATGATTTTATTCCCTAGAATTTCCTCTTTCGCGAGCAGCCGTTGACGCAAGAACGCTTTGCCGCGCGACAAACGCGACATCACTGTGCCAATCGGCACCCCGAGCACTTCGGCGATTTCCTGATATGAAAATTGTTCGAGGTAAAAAAGGGTGAGTGGCGCGCGGAACGGCTCTCCGACTTCGCTCAACGCCTCCAAGACGATCGAGCTGTCGAGCGCATTCACGTTTGGCAGGACCGACATCTCCTCTTCGCGCATGCCTTCCAACTCAATTTTCGAGAGGCGAACTTCATGGCGGCGGCGGCCAAGAAATTCGCGATAAAGCGTCGTAAAGAGCCACGACTTCGCTTTCGACCGATCGCGCAATTGATGACCTTTCGACGCCCAAAGAAAAAATGTCTGCTGCGTCAAATCGGCTGCGTCGGCTTCCGATCTCGTCAGGCTGAGGGCAAAACGAAACAGGGGCTCATATTGTCGATCCACCAACTGTTGAAAATCAGGCGCGAGCATATTTAAACGAAATCTGTTCCCGCGGTCACAACGGTAAGAGGAATCACTCGCCGCGCCTATTCCAAGGAGCGACGTGTTTATATCGTCTTCCTGTGCGAAACCAACGCTTTTCAGGAATAAAGAGGCCTGCTAATCCTTCGCATCACTGTGATCGAAGCCAAAACCAAGGAAACTATCGTTCGTCAGCGTTACGCGGCCGGAGCCAATGCGCGCGCGGATCAGCTTTGTTGTCCGGTCGATTACCAATCCGACTATCTCAAAGTGATTCCGCGCGAAGTGATCGAGCGCGATTACGGCTGCGGCGATCCATCGCGTTATTTGCGCGAAGGCGAAATCGTTCTCGATCTTGGCAGCGGCACGGGAAAAATTTGTTTCATCGCCGCGCAGATTGTCGGACCGCGCGGAAAAGTGATCGGCGTGGATATGACCGATGAAATGCTGGAGGTCGCACGTCGCAATGCGCCGATCGTGGCCGGTCGCATCGGTTACGCAAACGTTGAATTTCGCAAAGGCCGTATCCAGGACCTGGCGCTCGATCTCGAACTGCTGGATCGACAACTGAAACAAAATCCGATCACTGATGCGGCGTCGTTTCTTGCCGCCGATGAACTGGCCGAAGAATTACGTTGCAAGCGTCCGCTGGTGGCGAGCGATTCCGTCGACGTGGTCGTCTCGAACTGCGTGCTAAATCTGGTCGAGCCGAAATCGAAGCGGATGCTCTTCGACGAAATCTTTCGAGTTTTGACGAAAGGCGGGCGCGCCGTGATTTGCGACATCTTGAGCGACGAAGCGGTTCCGGACGAGATGCAAAACGACGCGGAACTTTGGAGCGGCTGCATTTCCGGCGCGCTGACTGAAGAAGGTTTTCTCGCGGCATTCGAAAGCGCGGGCTTTTACGGAATCCAAATTCTCAAACGAGACCGCGATCCGTGGCGGACCGTGCAAGGGATCGAATTTCGCTCGGTGACAGTCGAAGCCTTTAAGGGAAAACAGGGCGTATGTTTCGAACGCAACCAGGCTGTGATTTATCGCGGCCCGTTCAAAGAAGTTCTCGACGACGACAATCACCGAATGGAACGCGGCCGACGCTACGCAGTGTGCGACAAGACCTACAATCTCTACAAGAAGGCGCCGTACCGGGAATTTTTCGAGCTCGTGGATCCGATTGTCGATGTTCCGTTGAGTGAAGCGAAGCCGTTCGATTGCTCGCGCACTTCGCTGCGGCATCCGAAAGAAACCAAAGGTCAGAATTACAACGCGACCGCGGAAGGCAGCAGCAAATGCTGTGACGGCGGAAGTTGTGCCTAATCTGAAATGAATCGATTCGCGCTTAAGCTGGCGGAGCGTTCGTTGTCTCTGCGCCGTGCGCGCCCGGAAATTCTTCAAGTGAACGTCGGCAAACTTTGCAATCTCACTTGCGTGCATTGTCATGTGAACTCGGGACCAAACCGCAAAGAGATCATGACACGCGACACGATCGATCGGGTCGTCGATTGGCTGGCAAAGACCGCGATCCCGACGGTGGACGTGACCGGGGGCGCGCCGGAGATGATTCCGGATTTCCGATATCTTATCGCGCGACTTGCTGCCTTGAGTCCATCCCGTCACCTGATCGACAGATGCAATCTGACAATTCTGCTCGAGCCCGGCTATGAAGATCTCGGCGAATTTCTGGCAAAGCGAAAAGTCGAGATCATCGCCTCAATGCCGTGTTACACGCCCGAAAATGTAAATGCGCAACGCGGGGAAGGCGTTTTTGAAGGAAGTATCAAGGCGCTCCAGCATCTAAATTCTCTCGGCTACGGCGCGGAGCCAGATCTCCCGCTCCATCTCGTTTACAATCCGGTGGGAGCGTTTCTCCCTGGGCCCCAGGCAGAGCTGGAAACTGATTACAAACGCGAGCTAAAAAAACATTTCGGCATCGTGTTTGGCAAACTTTACACGCTGACCAATCTGCCCATCGCGCGTTTCGCCGCCTATCTGCGCCACAACAACAAGCTGGATGAATACATGCAGTTACTCGTTGACGCCTTCAATCCGGCGACGATCGATGGCCTGATGTGCCGCAACACCATCAGCGTTGGCTGGCGCGGCGAAGTTTACGATTGCGATTTCAACCAGCAGCTCGACATGCAATGGGAAAGCGGGCGTGGCCTGTTTCTATGGGATATCGACCCGAGCAGGATCGACAATCGCGAGATCATGACCGGCGACCATTGTTTCGCTTGCACGGCCGGCGCCGGTTCGAGCTGCGGCGGTGCGATTGTCGCGTAACAAATCGCGCTATTCGAGCGGGAACTCAATGCGCTCTTCCGGTTCGCGGGCGACTAGATTATTGCGCGAGATGATCCGGGCGCATGTGTTCCAACGTAATAGCGCGTCATCGTGCCCAGGCGGACGAATGGCTTCGGCTTTCTCAAACCAATTCATCGCTTCGCGAAAAAGATCGTAAGCCTGGAACCGGCAATCGGGCGCGTTCTGGCGAAGTTTCACCTTGGCCCGGCGCTCTGCCACGATTCCAGTATAATAAGCGCGGTCGTATTCGGACTTCATTCGCGAAAGGAGTTCTTTCATTGAGCAAACGATATCGCTCCGCTTTTTCCAGCGCTGCCGGAATTGCCTCTTGCGAAAGTGATTTTAACTCCGACATCTGAATTAGAAATCCTTACACTGGCTTTGACGGTTGTCGATCTTGTCGCCGTTTCAACCAACGCCAAAACCATCCGAACGGATCGTAAAACTTGTCCACCACCCGTTCTTTCAACGGAATAATTCCGTTGTCGGTGATCTCGATGTTCTCGGGGCAAACTTTCGTGCAACACTTCGTGATATTGCAGTAACCGATTCCCTGGGTGTTTCGCAATTCCTCCAACCGATCTTCGGTATCGAGCGGATGCATCTCCAACGCCGCCACGTGAATCAGAAAGCGCGGCCCGATAAATTTGTCGTGCATCTGATGGTCGCGAAGCACGTGGCAAACATCCTGGCAGAGAAAACATTCGATGCATTTCCGGAATTCCTGAACCCGATCGATGTCGGCTTGCTGCATCCGCCATGTGCCATCGGGTGCATCGGGCTGCCGCGGCTTGAAGGGTTTGATTCTCTTCTTCACCGAAAAATTCCACGAAACATCGGTGATCAGATCTTTCAGGATCGGGAATGCTTTCATCGCTTCGATCGTGACTGGCCGATCGAGCGGTAAATCGCTCAACCGCGCCATGCACATCAGCTTCGGCATCCCGTTCACTTCGGCCGAGCACGATCCGCATTTGCCCGCCTTGCAATTCCATCGACAGGCGAGGTCGTTCGCTTGGGTTCGCTGAATTTGATGGACAGCGTCGAGCACGACCATTCCTTCGGAACATTCAGCGGTGTAATCCTGAAACGCGCCGCCGTTCGCGTCACCGCGCCAGATTTTGAATGTGACCGTTTGCGCGTCGCTCATTTCATCTCCTCGACAACTCGCTTTAGATAGTCCGGCATTTCCGGAAGCGGCTCCAACCGAATCCGCATCGAGCCGTCCTCCGCTTTTGAAATCATCGTGTTCACTTTTGCAAACCGTTCCTCTTTGTCTGGATAATCTTCACGAAACTGCGCGCCGCGGCTTTCTCTGCGCTCAATCGCCGCGCGCGTGATCGCTTCCGAAACGGTCAGCAAGTTTTTCAAATCGAGCGCAGTATGCCACCCCGGATTAAATTCACGATGACCGGTCACGTCCGCGTTATTTGCTCGCTCCTTTAACTTTCCCAATTGCTCGAGCGCATGCTGCATTTCCGATTCGGTGCGTACGATCCCAACATTGTCCTGCATCAGTTCCTGCAAGTTGCGCTGGATCTCATAGGGATTCTCGCTCCCGCGGCCGCGGGATTCAAACGGCGCCAGCGCTTCCCGCGCGACATTGTCGATCTTGTCGTTGTCGATTTTGCCTAATGAATTGTCTTTGGCGAAGCGGGCCGCGAACTCGCCTGCTCGTTTTCCGAACACGAGAAGATCGGACAGCGAATTTCCCCCGAGCCGGTTCGCACCATTAATGCCAGCGGCACATTCACCGGCCGCAAACAATCCCGGCACGCGCGACATCTGCGTGTCAGGATCGACGTGAATCCCGCCCATGATGTAATGCGTGGTCGGTCCGACTTCCATCGGCTGCTCAGTGATGTCGATGTCCGCCAGTTGTTTGAACTGGTGATACATGCTTGGCAGCTTGCGTTTGATGTAATCGGCGGCGTCCGGAAGTTTTTGTTTGATCCACGCGATGTCGAGATAGACACCGCCGTGGGGGCTACCCCGGCCCTCTTTGATTTCGCGAACGATGCAGCGCGCGATGTGATCACGCGTCAATAATTCCGGCGGACGGCGCGCATTTTTGTCACCCTGACAATATCGCCAGCCTTCCTCTTCATTGTCCGCGGTCTGCGATCGATAATTCTCCGGAATCTCATCGAACATGAATCGCCGGCCTTCTTTGTTTGTTAAAATTCCCCCTTCGCCGCGCACGCCTTCAGTCACAAGAATGCCCATTACGCTCGGCGGCCAGACCATTCCCGTGGGATGAAATTGAATGAATTCCATGTCGATCAAGTCCGCACCGGCTTCGTAAGCGAGCGAGTGTCCGTCGCCGGTGTACTCCCAACTGTTGCTCGTAATCTTATAGGCGCGGCCAATTCCACCGGTCGCGAGCACGATCGCCTTCGCCCGAAAGATTTTGAAGCGGCCACGCTCGCGTTCGTAGCCAAAGGCGCCGACCGCGCGATTTCCATCCTTCAAGATCGACAAGATCGTGTGCTCCATGTGCACGTCGATGCCGCGGTGCACGCCGTGATCTTGCAGCGTGCGAATCATCTCCAAACCGGTGCGGTCCCCGACGTGCGCGAGTCGCGGATATTTGTGGCCGCCAAAATTACGCTGCAAAATGCGACCATCTTCGGTGCGGTCGAACACGGCTCCCCACGCTTCGAGCTCGCGCACGCGATCCGGCGCTTCTTTCGCGTGCAACTCGGCCATGCGCCACTGATTCACATATTGACCGCCCCGCATCGTGTCAGCGAAATGCACCTTCCAATTGTCGCGCTCGTCCACGTTTGCCAACGCCGCGGCAATTCCGCCTTCGGCCATCACCGTGTGCGCTTTGCCGAGAAGCGATTTGCAAACAAGCCCGACGCGAACCCCGGCAGCGGAAGCTTCGATGGCGGCGCGCAATCCCGCGCCGCCGGCGCCAATCACGAGCACATCATGTTCATGCGTCTCGTAGTCAGCCATTCGTTAAATGATCCGGAAGTCGTGCCAAATTCCCATTGAGCAAAGACGCACATAAAGATCGGTAAAGCCGACCCAAAACAGACTCAGCCAGGCCCAAAGCATGTGGCGCTGGTTTAAACACGTGACGCAGCGGTAGGTCTGAAATGAAGATGTCGATCTTGCCAGTTGATCGCGAAAGCCGCCGATCAAGTGGCGGAGCGAGTGACAACCAAATGTATACCCGCTGAGGAGAACGACGTTAATCGCGAGCACGATTGTGCCTACGCCGATCCCGAATCGATGGTCGAACCAGAGCGCTTTCCAAACGTCGTAGCTCAAGATCAAAATGAAAATGAGCGCGAGATACAAGAAATAGCGATGCACGTTTTGCATGATGAGCGGGAACGAGCGCTCGCCGAGATACGTTTTGCGCGGCTCACCGACAGTGCACGCGGGCGGGTCCGCCCAGAATGCTTTGTAATACGCGCCGCGATAGTAATAACAGGTCAGGCGGAATCCGCCCGGCGCCCACAGAATTAAGAGCGCAGGCGAAAAAATTAGCCACCCGGGCCACCAATTTGGTTTTGGCCCGAACCAGCTGTGCGGCGAAGCACCAAAAAGTTCCGGCGAATAAAAAGGCGAGATGTAATTGCCGAAAAAATAATGAGTCCCCTGAAACGCGGCCCAAGTGGAGTAAACGACGAAAGTCGACAATCCGAGAAAGACGAGCAGCGGTTGAAGCCACCAAACATCGGAGCGTGCCGTTTCACCGAACGATCGCCGTGGCAATGCTGCGGTTCCATTCATTTCTCATCCGCTCCTTCAATTGGCAGCTTGGCTTTTCTCCACGCTTCCCAACTGCCCGGCACATTCCAGAGTTTGCTGAAACCTTCGCCTTTCAAAATGCTCGCAGCAATGCTGGCGCGATAACCACTTCCGCAATAAACCGCGGTCGGCTTCTTTGAATCGAGTTCGCCGATTCGCTTGCGAAGCTCAGGCAGAAAAATGTGGCGCGCATCGGGAACGTGTCCCTTTTTCCACTCCCCCGGCGAGCGCACATCGACAATCTGCAAGCTCGCTCCTCGCTTGTTCAGTTCGTGGATAGTCATTTGACCGATCTCCTCGTTCGGAAATCCGGCCGCATCCCACGCTTTCATTCCGCCGACCAGATAACCGGCGAACTTCGTGTAACCCGTGCGGATAAACAGCCGCACGATGTCCTCGAGATCGCCATCGCTTTCGAGCACGAGAAGGATCGGCTCATTGGAAGCGAGCATCCAACCTGCCCAGATCGAAAGAACTGGCGACCCGCCGATGTTCATGGCGCCAGGAATATGACCGCCGCCAAACGCGAGCATGGTTCGCGTATCAACCAAGGCGCCGGCTTTTTTCTCGATCGCTTCCTTAAACGCTTTCGGTGGAAGGCCGGGAACGCGAGGAAGGTTTCCTAATATCTCCGGTCCTTTCGCATTCACTTGCTTCATCACCGGATAGTACTTTGGCACCGGCGGCGCAGTCTCAAGCGCGTACTCGGTGAACTTCTGGACGTCGTCGAACTGAAGAAATTTATTGTGCCGCCGCTCATAACCGATTGTGCTGGTCAAGCGCGCCCCGATGTCCGCGCCGCAAGGCGAGCCGGCGCCGTGATTCGGATAAATCATCACGTGGTCCGGCATTTTCAGATAAAAATTGCGCAGGGTATGAAACTGTTTCTCGGCCAGTTGCCTGGTGTGCTTTTCGCCTAACAAGTCAGGCCGCCCCGCGGATGAAACGAAAAGCGAGTCCCCGGTGAGAATCCCCCACGCTTCCTCAGGGCGATCTGACTCGGCCAATAAATAAGAAAGATGCTCTGGTGTATGGCCGGGCGTGTGTCGTGCGGTGATGAGGACTTCACCAAACTCGAAGCGATCGCCGTCTTTTATTTTCTCGCGCTCGAATCCGTACTCGGCGCCGCCTTCTTCGCTCGTGTAGATTTTGGCTGATTCCACCCGCGCGCATAGTTCGCGCGAACCGCTTACCAGATCGGCATGAATATGGGTCTCGAAAATGTGGGTAATCGCGACCCCAGCTTCACGCGCCATCTCGATGTAGATGTCACAGTCCGGGCGCGGATCGAAAACGGCCGCAATGCCTTCGTCGTCATCGCCGACAATGTAGGAAAGCTCCGCAATGCCTTCGGTCTGGATTGTTTTGAAAACAAGCGACACGCCAAGACTTAACGCGAAGCCGCGGCGAAGTTCAACCGTTTGTCATTCTGGTGGATCGTCCGCTCCGCGGGCGATGCTAACAAGTGCGGCTTCGCCGTCTAATCTTAACATCGAGCAAGGGACTGCTCGATCCACCTTATTTCACTTCCACCGTGATCGGGAGCAGATGGTTGATCATGTAGGTGCCGCGGTCGGGGTCGCGTTCGATCGGTTGCGTCCGGCCTTCGGAATCGGTCGCGCGAGCAATAAGCGTTACTTTGCCCGGGCGGGCAGGCGTTTTCCAATTAAATTCCCAAAGCCGCCACGCGTTCGGTTTCGATTCGCCGAGTAATTTTGCTTCGTTCCAAGTCGCTCCGTCGTCGCTGCTAATTTCGACTTTCGCAATCTCGCCATTACCCGTCCAGGCCGCACCATGAACACGTACGTTTGAATTGGCCGAAACGGTTTCGCCTTCCCTCGGCTCGGCGATCTCCGCTTTGATTTGCATTTCCGAAAGCGCAACTAACTCGGCGTTGCCCCCTCGCCTCTCCCAAAACGCGTAGTCGAGCGTTTGATAATAACCGTTGAACGGTTTGTCGGTCACAGCGACGCGCTGCAACCATTTGATCGACGCCATCGCGTACCACCCGGGCACAATCGCGCGCACCGGAAAACCGTGTTCCGCCGGAAGATCGACATCGTTCATTTTGTAGGCGAGCAAAACATCGCGCGCTTTTTCCAACGGAATGCTGCGCGAGAATTTTATTTCGCCGGCCGGACTTTTCGGATCTTCGAGCTTGCCACGATCTGCGCCTTCCAGAATGATTTCGCGCGCGCTCGGTTTGATTCCGGCCCGATCGAGCAGGATCGACAACGGAACGCCGGTCCATTCTGCGTTCCCAACTGCGCCCAATCCCCACTGCACCCCTTTGACTTTCGGATCGAGAAAATTCCGATTATTGCCGGCGCACTCGAGCGTCACGGGAATTTTTTGCGATTCCAGCTTGATCAGCTCGCCGTAATTAATTTCGAACGGCCTTTCGACTTCGCCTTCGACTCTCAGCCGCCATCTGTTCTTGTCGATTTTCGGAATGGGAAAATGCGTCCGGACGTAAAACGATTTCGTCGGCGTAATGAAACCATCGAGGTTCTCAAACGGCATTTCGAGATTCAGAGGCTCCTCGCTCCGCACAATCTTGCTGTCGTGAAGTTTGGGTTGTTCCATTGGTGACTCCGGCGGTTGCAATCTACAATTGGAAATCTAAACTCTACAACTCCGACATTAGTCGCGAGCACGCGAAAGCGTTCGGTGTTCTTTACGGGGGTCTTAGCTCAGTTGGTAGAGCGCCTCAATGGCATTGAGGAGGTCAGGGGTTCGAATCCCCTAGGCTCCACTTTGAAAAAGTGGAGCCGCAGTCCAACAAAAGGGCAACACTATCGGATGCACTAGCAGGGTGCGTAATCCCCTAGGCTCGGCAACTAGCGCGCAACCATCGAAATGTTTGCGCGCTTGGCAAGATCGACAATCGCTTCGCGCTCGAGGAGCGGCGTTTTTCCTGCTTCGACCGTGATGACGCGCTATTGCGCGCGTAGATTTTTTTCAATCTCGTTGATCAACTCGGGAATGTTGATCGGCTTGGCGAGAGATCGACGCCCTTGAATGCGGAGGCCGATCTTTGTCTCAGGCTCCGTGACTAGCGCGGTGAGAAAGATGATCGGCGTTCTCTGCAATTCCGCATCGGCTTCGATTTGTGCGGCTACTTCGCCTCCGTCTGTCTTTGGCATCATGATGTCTAGCAAGATCACGTCCGGTCTAAAATTCTGGGCACTTTGATGCGCCTTTGTAGAGTCGTTCTCTTCGAGTACGAGATAGGAGCCGGCCTTTTCGAGAAGTATTTTGACCAGGTGGGTGCTTTCCCGGTCGTCATCAATAATCAGGATACGTCGCTTTTCTTTGGCCGCCGACCTGGCGATAGCATCGATCTCAGACTGATCGAACCAATAAACGCGAGACAACGGTGGATTCTGACTAACGATGTACGAAGCATTCACATTGAATCCGTTCGGGTTTTCGATGACTTGCATTACACCCGATACTTCCGAATCTATTCCGTCCCTCACCGGCCTGAACGTCACAGTATGCCCCTCGATCTTTTCAGCAGGCATTGGCAGCTTAACCGTCGGCGGCCGGTATCTCATACACGGGAAGATCAGACTGCACTTGGTTCTAGCAAGGCGATTTTCGAGCGCTGATTGCAACTAGCGCGCGACGATCGAAATGTTTGCGCGCCTGGCAAGCTCGACAATCGCGTCGCGCTCGAGGAGCAACGTTTTTCCCGATTCAACCGCGATAACGCGCAATTTTGCGTCGGCAGCAATTTTGATAGTCTCGACGCCGATCACTGGAACGTCGAAGCGCATGTCCTGGTTTGGCTTTGCGACTTTGATCATGACTGCGCCTTCGCGGGCGAGCGCGCCGCCGCGTTTGATCGCGTCGTTGGTTCCTTCGAAAGCTTCAACCGCGAGCACAGTCCCGTTTTTGATAATGATGGTCTGCCCGATATCGAGCCGCGCAATTTCCTTGGCGACGTTCCAGGCAAGATCGACATCTTCCTCCTCCGCACGCGACAATTTCGCTCCGGCGATCAAACCTTTTGCAGCTAGATTATCTTCCAGAAAAGTTGTCGCCGGCAAAAGATCGACATCCACTTTTTTCAACTCATCAGCGATTGCGGTGAAGATTGATTCGGCATTGCGTTGCTTAAGCTTTGCAAGCACGACCAGCGCTTTCACATCCGGGCGCAGATCGAAAAGATTCTTCGGCGCGATCTGGCCCGCCATGATCGCCAGATGAACTTCGTGTTCCAGAAAAAACTTCAGCAATCGGCTCAGTTGTCCGACGCGTAGCCATTCCACAACATCGACGTGCTTGTCGATCGAAGAATCGGTTTCATTGGTGAAGGCCGCAGCGACAATTTTGTTAACGCCGGCTTTGCGCGCAGCGGCGACGAGAATTCTTGGATAAACGCCGTTGCCCGCGATGATTCCGAGAATTTGTAGCGGTGCTTGTGCCAAGCTTTTAATCTAGCATATGCAGGCGGTCGCCTCTGCAATCTCCTAGCCGTGGCGGCGGCGTTTCACGTGCAATTGCGCGAGCGCCTTTTGCAACGAAGCCTGAATCGCGGCGACTTCTTCGGCGGTGTGATCTTCTTTCATCGCTGCCTGGGCGCGTTCCACGGCCTTTTCCGCCGCGGCGATGTCGATCTTTTCAGGCTCGAGCGCCATGTCGGTCAAGACTGAAACACCGTCCGCTTTGATTTCGACGAAGCCTTCGCCAACCGCCATCGCAGTTTCGCGGCCGTCTTTGATCACGCGAAGCTCACCCGGTTTCAACGTCGTTAACACCGGAACGTGTTTAGGATAAACGCCAAGCTCGCCTTCCGCTCCAGGCAACGTGACCATGTTTACGTCCTCGGAATAAATTTTTTCCTCGGGCGTAACGATCTCGAGTTTGAGCGTGGCAGCCATATTACTTGGACTGATCCTCTTTGATCATGTCGATGTTGCCTTTCATGTAGAAGTTCGTTTCCGGAACATCATCATGTTTGCCATCGAGAATTTCTTTGAAGCCTTTCACCGTCTCTTGAATCGAGACGTACTGGCCTTTGGTGTTGCCATCGAGAATTTCTTTGAAGCCTTTCACCGTCTCTTGAATCGAGACGTACTGGCCTTTGGTGCCGGTGAAAACTTCCGCGACGTGAAACGGTTGACTCAGAAATCTTTGGATCTTGCGCGCGCGATAGACGGTCAGTTTGTCCTCTGGACTTAGTTCGTCCATTCCGAGAATGGCGATGATGTCCTGCAAATCTTTGTAGCGTTGCAAAACTTTCTGCACACCGCGGGCAACGCCGTAATGTTCTTCGCCGACGATTTCCGGGGCGAGCGATTTGGAAGTCGAAGCCAGCGGATCGACCGCCGGATAAATTCCAAGCTCAGCGATTGAGCGCTCGAGCACGATGGTAGAATCCAAATGCGCGAACGTGTTCGCGGGCGCGGGATCAGTCAGATCGTCCGCCGGAACGTAAACCGCTTGGAACGAAGTGATCGAGCCTTTCTTGGTCGAGGTGATTCGTTCCTGCAAATCGCCCATCTCAGCCGAAAGCGTTGGTTGATAACCGACCGCGCTCGGCGTTCGGCCTAACAAAGCCGAAACTTCCGAGCCGGCTTGCGAGAACCGAAAGATATTGTCGATGAAGAGAAGCACGTCCTGATTGCGCTCGTCCCGGAAAAATTCCGTCATCGCCAATGCGGACAGTCCCACGCGCAAACGCGCTCCCGGCGGCTCGTTCATCTGGCCGAAAACCATTCCCACTTTCGACTTCGACAAATCCTTTTGATCGATCACGCCCGCTTCGCTCATTTCCTTGTAGAGATCGTTGCCTTCGCGCGTGCGCTCGCCTACTCCGGCGAACATGGAAACGCCGCCGTGGCCTTTGGCGATGTTGTTGATCAGCTCCATGATGACAACGGTCTTGCCGACGCCGGCACCACCGAATGCTCCGACCTTGCCACCTTTCGAGAACGGACAAATCAAGTCGATAACCTTGATTCCGGTCTCAAGGATTTGGATTTTCGTGTCTTGCGCGGTCAATTCCGGCGCTGGGCGGTGAATCGGATAGCGTTTGGTGAATTTTACCGGGCCGCGATTATCGACCGCTTCGCCCGTGACATTGAACAAGCGACCGAGCACGCCTTCGCCTACCGGCACGCTGATTGGTCCGCCGGTGTCGTTCACGCTCATCCCACGCTTCAAACCTTCGGTCGACGACATGGCGATCGAGCGGACCCAGTTTTCACCGAGATGCTGTTGCACTTCGAGAGTGAGCTTGGTCGGGTTGCCGTTGACTTCGTATTCGATCTCGAGGGCGCTATAAATTTTCGGCAACGATTTCGTGTCCGAAAATTCCACGTCCACTACGGGACCGATCACTTGAACGATATTTCCTTTATTCATAAATTTTAACTAAGCGCCATCTGCGCCGTCGCGATCTCGAGTAATTCAGTCGTGATTCCCGCCTGGCGCATCTTGTTGTATTCGAGCGTGAGATCCTTGATGAACTGGTTCGCGTTATCGGTCGCGTTCTTCATCGCCACCATTCGCGCGCTGTGCTCGGACGCGCGCGCGTCGAGGTTCGGCTGATTCGCTTTTGGGCAAATCAAAACTGCTGATCGGCAACAACGTCTCCACCACCGGCCGCTGATTGATCGTGTTGATGAAATGCGTGTAGAGGACCGAAACTTTATCCACTTCGCGATTGAGAAACTTCTCCGTGCAAAATTTCGAGATTGCTTTCGTTTCGACAAAACTCGGTGAGTCTTTCAATTCGAAATCAGCCAGCAGCTCGCGCTTGGTCCGCGCGACGAACTGCCGCGCTTTTTTTCCTGTGACTACGAATGCCGTTTTCGCTTGATCGAAATTGGCCGCTTCACGAAACAGATTTGTATTGAGCGCGCCAGCCAACCCTTTGTCGGTGCTGATGATCAGGACCAGCTCCTTCCTTATCTCGCGAATTTGAAGAAGCGGATGAAGCGTCGGATCAGTCCGTTTTTGCAGCGAAACGAGCACTTTGTTCATCAACGCAGCGTAGGGCCGTCCGGCGAGAGCGTGCTGCTGCGCGCGCCGCATTTTCGAGGCCGCAACCATTTGCATCGCCTTCGTGATCTGCGCGGTATTGCGGATCGATTTGATCCGGCGGCGTATGTCCTGCGTGTTTGCCATTGCTGGTCAGGCCAAAATCATTGCCAGGTAGTTTTGAAGTCCTCGAGCGCGCTCTTGAGCTGTGACTCAAGGTCTTGATCGAGTTGCCCCTTCTCACGAATGGCGCGGAGCAAACTTTCCTTCCGCGTTTGCAACCAATCCTGGAGTTTCACTTGAAATTCTTTGACTCGATCGACTGGCACAGGATCGACATACCCATTTTGCATCGCCCACATCACGGCAACCTGCTCTTCAACTGGAATCGGGTTGTATTGCTTTTGCTTGAACAACTCGACAATCCGTTGACCGCGTTCCAGGCGCGCTTTTGTAGCGGCATCCAAATCGGATCCAAATTGTGCGAACGCGGCGAGCTCGCGGAATTGGGCAAGGTCGAGCTTCACTTTGCCGGCCACTTGCTTGATCGCTTTGATCTGCGCGGCCGAACCGACGCGACTTACTGACAAGCCGACCGAAATCGCAGGACGCACCCCCTGGTAAAAGAGATCGGTCTCAAGATAAATTTGTCCGTCGGTGATTGAGATGACGTTCGTCGGAATGTACGCCGAAACGTCGCCTGCTTGCGTCTCGATAATGGGCAGCGCGGTCAACGAGCCGCCGCCGAATTCCTCGGCGATACGAGCGCTACGTTCGAGCAAACGCGAGTGCAAATAAAACACGTCGCCCGGATAGGCTTCGCGACCGGACGGACGTTTCAGAACCAGTGAAACCTGCCGATACGCGACCGCGTGTTTCGACAAATCATCATAGATGATGAGTGCGTCCATTCCGTTGTCCATGAACCACTCGCCCATGGCTGCGCCGCCAAACGGCGCCAGATATTGATTCGTCGCCGTGTCCGACGCAGGTGCAGAAACGATAGTCGTGTAAGGCATCGCGCCTTCGCGTTCGAGAACGTCGAGTGCGCGCGCGACGTTGGAGTTTTTCTGACCGATGGCGACGTAGATGCAGTAGAGCGGGCGGTAATTCTTATCGCCCGTCTCTTCGGCGGCTTTGTTCAAGCGCGCCTGACTGATGATGGTGTCGATCGCGATTGTCGATTTCCCGGTGGCCCGATCGCCAATGATCAATTCCCGCTGGCCCCGGCCGATTGGAATCATCGCGTCGATCGCCATGATACCGGTCTGGACCGGTTGGCTCACACTCCGGCGCTTGATCACGCCCGGCGCGATTTTTTCGAGCGGATAAAATGTTTCGGTCTTAATAGGCCCCTTGTCGTCGAGGGGCAAACCGATAGTATTAACGACGCGACCGAGAAGGGCTTTGCCAACAGGGACTTGGAGAAGTTTTCCCGTTGTTTTAACTTCATCGCCTTCGGAAACTTTCGTCGTTTCGCCGAGCAAAATCGCACCGACTTCGGTCTCCTCCAGGTTCAAGGCGAGGCCGAAGACGCCGTTCGGGAACTCAATCATTTCGTTGAGCATGACATCGCTCAATCCTTCGATGCGGGCGACGCCGTCTCCGGTTTCGCGGACAACGCCGACATTGCTCTTCGAGGTCGAAGTTTTTAGTCCCGCAATTTTCGTTTCAATCTCTTCTAGAATGCTGCTCATGGTTTTAGTTGATTAAAGTTGTTGTTGAAGCCGTTCCAAACGATTGCGCAGGGTCCCGTCCCAGACATCGCTGCCCACGCGGACGCGCACGCCGCCGAGAAGCGTTGGATCGACAATGAATTCGGTAGTCAGATCTTCGCCATATTTTCTCTTCAGGCGCGCCACAATATCGACCGCCGCCTCCGGGGCTAGTTGGGTCGCGCCCTCAATTCTGGCGTGCCTCTTTTCAATCTCGAGCCGAAGCAGGCGCTTGTAATACTGCAAGACGTCCATGAAACGGCGCGGACGCCTTGTAATTAACGACTGCACCAGGGAAGCGATTTTGCCGGGGTCAAGCTGGCCGTCGGTAAAGCTGGCGCGCAACATTTCCCGGCCAAGTTGACGGATCTCTTTGTTAATTTTCATCAGGCAACCTGGCGCGCGGCTTCCTCCTGCAAGCGCTTTTGGTCCTCGGGCGTGAGCACTTTGCCGGTAACCTTCGCCGTCGTATCAACCACCAATCGGCCGAGTTCCCGCTTCAACGTTTGCATTTGGCGCTCGTGCTCGAGAGCTGCCGCTTCCTTCGCCTTCGCGAGGATTTGCTCTGCGGCAGCGATTGCTTCCTGTTGTTTCCGCTCAGCCACATGGGCGCTGCTCTCCCGCGCTTCATCGATCATTCGTTGCGCATCGGCATTCGCCTTGGCCACAATTTCTTGATAGCGCTTCTCGGCCTCAGCCAGTTCCTTTCGGATCTTCTCCGCGTTGAGCTGGCCTTCTTCAACTTTTCGCCTGCGATCTTCGAGGACGGCGAGGATCGGTTTGTAAGCGAAGCGGCGCAGAAGAAACGCGACGATGCAGAAGCTGATGACTTGCGACAGAAACAGCTTCCAATTCCAGCCGAAGGTGTCGGCTGTTTCGCGCAAGATATCGGTAACGCCTCCGGTGGCGGCGGCAATTATCACATCCATAACTTAAATTTCGGGCGCAAGACCGACTGCCTCCCGTGGTTTAATTAGTGAACGAGATAGAGCGCGTAGAACACGATCGCCTCGGTCAACGCGATCGCGAGAATTCCATGCACGAGGACCTGCGTGAACGCGCCGGGATTGCGTCCGACCGCGCTGGTCATTCCCAAGCCGGTCAGGCCGATTCCGATTCCGACGCCCATCGCGGCAAGCCCGACGTGAATGCTTCCGCCCAGTTCTGCTAGTATTGGTAGTATCATATTTTTGTTAGTTGGTTTTGGGATCTCGTCATGAGATCGCCGAAAAATCAGTGTGCGTGTTCAGGTCCCTCCTGGTGTTCCGCAATCAACATGGTGAAAACCGCAGTCAACAGCATGAAAACGAGCGCCTGCACAAACCCCACCAGCACTTCCAGAAAATAAAATGGGATCGGTAGGATCGGTGAGAGCCACGGAATCATAGTGGACATCGCTTCGAGAATGCTTTCTCCGGCATAAATGTTTCCGAACAATCGAAAACTGAGCGCAATTGGCCGAAACAGGATTGAGATCACTTCAAGCCATCCGACGGCAAAGAAAATCACGATCATGAGCACCTTCACGATCCCGGAAGTCTCACCTTTTGGCCCAAACAAATGCTTCAAGAATCCGCCGACGCCGTTAGCCTGGATCGCCCAGACGAACCACATCACGAAGAAAATGGCCGACATCGCAGTCGTCATGTTCAGATCGGCGTTACCGCCACGAAGGAGCGGTCGGTCGACCACGAAGTTTCCTGAAGAGTCGTAATGGCCCCAGCCCACTGTTCCGATCCCAGGAATCAGTCCAAACCAGTTCACGAACAGAATGAAAATGAAAACCGTGGCGAAAAACCAAAATCCCTTGGCCACCAGCTCGCGGCCGATGATGTTTTCCAAGAAATTGTGCAACCCTTCAACCAACCACTCCCAAAAATTCTGGATACCGCTCGGAATCGGTTTGACCTGCTGGGTCGCGATTTGCGCAAAAATGATGATACTGGCCGCGACGATCCATGTGACCAGCATGGAGTTTGTGATTCCAAATCCACCGAACTGGACCAGCATCTGCGGTTTTAACGAGACGCCCTCATGCTCAGTCGCGGCCGCTGGCGCTTCGACTGCGATCGCGGACGTGGCAAACATCACGCCGCCTATCAGCGCCAGGATCGACATCGGTAAATAACGGTTGCGCATTTCGATTGTCAGCCAAGTGGCACGGGCATCCGCCCCGTGATCTCTCGCGCTCCGAACTCGAGCCGCGAATCTTGACGCGGATACCAAAGCTTATTTTGCAGGAATGACAAGTTACCGATTCGAAAAAAAAAGTGATACCTTGGTCCTGGTCCCGAATTTATCTAAGGATCTAAGGCATCGCCGCTAGTGCTTCTATAACTCCAGCCACCGCGCCAATTTCTTCTTCAATTCTTCAATCCCATCGCCTTTCGCCGCTGAAATCGGGACGATGTCGATCTTCGGGAATTTCTTGCGCACTCCGCTGAGATTTTCTTCCGCGCCCGGCAAATCCATCTTGTTCGCAATGACAAACCACGGACGCTGCGACAACAGCGGATCGTAAAGATCGAGCTCCTTGCGCAGTTGCTGCAAGTCTTCGACCGGATTGCGACCTTCGCTTCCAGCAACATCGACCACGAAGAGGAAAATCCGGCACCGCGTGATGTGCCGCAGAAATTCGTGACCTAGCCCCAGCCCGCGATGCGCACCCTCGATCAATCCCGGAATGTCCGCGATCGTCGCGCGTCGATAACCGGAAAATTCCACTACGCCGATGATCGGATGCAGGGTCGTGAAAGGATAGGCTGCGACTCTTGGCCGCGCGGCAGAAACTTTTCGGAGCAAAGTTGATTTGCCGGCGTTTGGATATCCAACGAGGCCCGCATCGGCGATTGTGCGCAGCTCTAATAAGAAGTGCCCTTGCTCGCCTTCCTCGCCTTCGGTGTACTGCCGCGGCGCGCGGTTACGCGAACTTTTGAAATGCACATTCCCCTTCCCGCCCGCGCCCCCGCGACAAAGGACAAACTCCTGTCCGTCCCGCGTAAGATCGACAATGGGGGCGGCGGATGTTGGGCGCCCTTTCTCATCCGCTGGCCAAACGATTGTTCCGACCGGCGCCTTCACGATTTTCGCTGGGGCTGACTTCCCGTGCATTTTCTTTCCCATCCCGTGACCGCCGCTTTTCGCCTTAATAATCGGTTCGTAGAAAAGGTTTGAGAGATTATCGACGTGCCGATCCGCGCGGAGAATCACCTCGCCGCCGCGCCCGCCGTCACCACCGTCGGGTCCACCTTTCGGCACAAATTTCTCCCGCCGAAAGCTGACTGAGCCGCGCCCGCCACTGCCCCCTTGCGCAAAAACTTTAATTCGATCGACAAACATTATTGGCTTTTCCGTTAAACAATTGCAGCGTTCAACCGTCGAAGTAGTTATGCGACTTCAACGCGTAAGCCTAATCGGTTTCCTCACATTTGCCGGTTTTTGCTGCGCTCAAACATCCCCCACACCGATGCCCGAAGCAGCCGAAACAGGAATTGAAGGCGTGATTACGGTGGGGCCGATTCATGGCGGACCGGTCCGGCCCGGTATCCCGAGCACAAAGCCGCTGGCCAATGCGACCTTTGTTGTCGGCAACGAAACCGGCGCGGTCGCCGAGTTCACGACGGATGATCAGGGCCGCTTCAGAGTTTCACTCGCGCCCGGTCATTACACCGTAACAAAGAAGGATCACCAAAAAGGAATCGGACGCTACGGGCCGTTCGATGTCGATGTTACGGTCGGTCAAATGACGAAGGTTGAGTGGCATTGCGACACCGGGATGCGCTGAGCGACGTGACCCATTCGACTCTCGCTCAGGGCAGGCAGTCGGATCCAGTAATTCATCGCTGAGGGCCCGTTAGGCGGCACGCGTTTTGCGACGATTAGAGCCAATGTCGCGAAACTGCAAAGTCGCGTTGGCCGTTTTCCTGTCGCTCTCTGCGAATGCCGCAACCATGGCGGCCGGCGTTTCGGTTTTGTTCGTGGGAAATAGTCTGACCCAGGCGAATGATTTGCCGACGGTGTTCAAACGCCTCGCGGTTCAGTCAG
>WNFW01000881.1_pt1 | contig 19853 bp, 16 predicted proteins | sample 5400131 | NCBI WGS metagenome assembly WNFW01 (sample SAMN13153362, study PRJNA577476) | soil metagenome | isolation source: 20 cm soil or saprolite under grassland replicate 1 | place: USA:California | collected 2016-06-15 | reverse complement strand
GCGCTTTTTCAAGTTCTACGTCTTCCGCCTCGGCTTTCTCGACGGCATGCCGGGCCTCATGCACATCTCGATCGGCTGCATGAACAGCTACCTCAAGTACGCCAAGCTGATCGAGCTGCGCAAGGCCGACGAAAAATGAAGCTGCTCGTCACCGGCGCCGCCGGCTTCATCGGCATGCACTGCGCGCAGCGCCTGCTCGAGCGCGGCGACGAGGTGCTGGGCATCGACAATCTTTCCCCGTACTACTCGGTGGAGCTGAAGAAGGCGCGTCTCAAGCGCCTCGAGCACGACAGGTTTCGCTTCCTGCAGATGGACCTGACCGATGCCGAATCTTTAACAAAGACATTTGAGAGAGAAAAACCCGGTGCGGTGTTGCATCTCGCCGCGCAGCCGGGCGTTCGCTACTCGCTCGAGAACCCGGCGTCGTACGTGCAATCCAACCTGGTCGGCTTCGCCAACCTCCTCGAGGGCTGCCGGCGCTCCCCGCCGCGGCACCTGGTGTTCGCGTCCAGCTCGAGCATCTACGGCAACAACCCGAAGCTGCCCTGGTCGGAGTCTGACAGCGTCGATCTTCCGATCAGCCTGTACGCCGCCACCAAGAAATCCAACGAATTGATGGCGCACGTCTACAGCCATCTGCACGGCATTTCCGCGACGGGGCTGCGCTATTTCACGGCGTACGGCCCCTGGGGGCGGCCCGACATGTCGCCGGTGCTGTTCGCGCGTGCCATCATGGAAGGCAGGCCGATCGAGGTCTTCAACCACGGCGACATGCAGCGCGACTTCACCTACATCGACGACATCGTCGAAGGCACGCTCCGGGTCGTCGGCCAGCCCGCGCCGTATGCGATCTACAACATCGGCAACCACCGGCCGGTGCCGCTTCTGGATTACATCGCGGCGCTGGAGCGCGTGCTCGGCAAGAAGGCGAAGATCGAGATGAAGCCGATGCAGCCGGGCGAGGTGAAAGCCACCTGCGCGGACACGCAGCGCTTGCGCGCGCCGTTGGCTTCGCGCCCTCGACGCCGCTCGACCATGGGCTGGCGAAGTTCGCCGCATGGTTCAAGTCCTATTATGGCTACACATAGATTCGCCGCCTTCGCGGCGGCCCTCTGCATCGCCGGCTGCGCGGCGGTCAATCCGTATCCGGCGGCCTGGGAACCCCTGCGCCCGTCGGCTGCCGCCGATTGCAAGCTGTTCGAGGGCGGCTATTCCGACAAGGCCGACTCGGAAGACCGCGTGAAGCCTTCGTTGACCCGGGAGCTGTTCGGCTTCAACGCCGACTGGGAAAATGCGACCCGGGTCGATTTCTCGCTGCCGCGCGACGACGCGCTAGAAGTCACGGTGTGGAGCGGAGCGGACAAGATGATGACGCGCTCCTTCAGCGCCGCGGAAGGCGAGCTCGCGTGCGACGCCGGCCGGCTCATCCTCCGCAACACCCGCTGGGTCCGCGCCGATGTCATGCTCGCGCGCGAAAAAGCGAAGCTCACCCTGCACAAGGATGGCGACTACCTGGTGGCGGAAGTCGAGGATGGCCTGACCGGCTTGTTCTTCGTCATCGTGCCGATCGTCGGCAGCGTCACGAACTGGTACCGTTTCGCCAGAATCCCGTAATTCATTTCAAGTCATTTCCTCTATCGCTGTTATGACCTGGTCAACCGCGACTCTTCGGATGCACACAGGATCGCCGCACTCGGCAACGCTGCGCCAGCACTGGCGCAGCCACGGCAAGCGCCGCTCGAATAACCGATCCTGGTTGCGGCACGGCACGTCCGGATCCCAGATCGTCCGAAACGGGCTGGCCACCCAAAATAGGCCTGGGCCGGTGCTAACGGGCGACCCGGGACCGTACAACGTGACGGTTGGAACGCCGACCAGGCGGGCTAGATGGGCGATGCCAGTGTCGGGACACACGAGGAAGCCAGCGTTTCGCAGCAGATCCCACATCTGCGCCAAGTCCAGGCGGCCTGCCAGCCCGCTCCTCGTGCCATCGGGGTCGACGGGGGCTAGCAGTGCTTCCTCTCCACTCCCTGCGCTCAAAACGACCTGGTAGCCCCGGCCTTCTGCCCAATCGCAAACGGCCTGCCACCTCTGCGGCGGCCACAGCTTATGAAAGTTGCTCGCGCCTAGGTGCAACACGCAGTAAGGCGCTTGCGGGCGCGGATACGGCGAGAAATCGGGCGCAGGCCACTCCTCGACGGCATAGCCGCCGGGATTTTCTCCGTCCAGCAGGCGTGAAGCTATTTCGCCCCAAGCCATCGGCTCCTGCGGCATCGTTCTCATTTCATCAACCGGCCAATCCTTGTAGCTTGCCTCGTCAGCCGCGAATGCGACGATCCAGCGCGCATCGAGCGCGCGGGCAAGCCACGACCAGCGGTTATCACCAGGCACCAGGGCCAGATCGAAGCCGCGCTGCTTTCTCAGCGCTACGTGGTCGCTGAGCGAACGCGGATCGAATCCCAGCGCCTTCACACCGTAAGGCCTGCCGGCGTAGATCCGGGCGTAGGCCTTCTGGCATGTCACCACGATTTCGGCGTCCGGAAAACGCTTACGTGCTTTTTTGATGAGCGGCGTCAGCATTATCGTGTCGCCGAGCAGCAGGTGCTGCGCAATCAGCAGGCGTCGAACGACAGCAGGAGGGTGCCGGCGCCGCCTTGCCGCCAAACTCGCTGCGCCATGCGCCATGACATAAAGACGAGGCCATACGCGGCTAGCCATGAGCGATTGCGGTTCTGAACACGGCTTCCATCTTGTCCAGCATCGCGTCGAGGCCGAAATTCGCCTGCGCGAACTTGCGGCCGGCCTCTCCCATGGCGCGGCGCATTCCTTCATTCATCATGAGAACGCCTAAGGCGTCAGCGAGCGCCACGGGATTTCTTGGCTCGACGATTATTCCCGTGCGATCGCGTTGCACCGCTTCTTCGATCGCACCGACCGGCGTCGCCACGACCGCGAGCCCGCAGGCCATCGCCTGCATGATGCCCTGCGGAACGCCTTCATCGCCATAGGACGGCAGCGTAAAAAGCTCGAGGCTGTTGAGCCAGACCGGCACGTTGTCCTGATTGCCGACAAAACGGACGCTGGCGGCGAGCTTTTCATCGGCAACGCGCGCTTCGAGTCGCGCGCGCTGCGGGCCATCGCCAATCACCAGGAGTTGCCAGTTGGGGAAGCTTCGGCAAAGCCGAGACCATGCATCAAGGAGGTAGTCATGCCCTTTCCAGTCGCGCAAGGTGGCCACAACACCAAGCGCTGGACGCGTATCGAGGGCCAATTGGCGGCGACATTGATCCTTGTCCATCGGTCTGAACAGGGAAAGATCGATTCCGGTGCGGACCGACGTCATGCGTTCGAGATCGAAGCCATTATCTTGCGCGAGCTGCCGACGCAGCGCTTCTCCGGTCGTCACGATGTGCGCACTCGCGCACCGATACAGCCACCGGGTCGCCCGGTTGTTTCCGATCGTCGTCGAGACGTGCCGCGTGCGCACGACGGGCGGTGCGTCGCGCAGCCAGGGAGAAGCCAATGCGGTGAGCCAGGCGTCGGTCGAGCTGTGCGTGTTGATCACGTCGTAGTCGCCCCGGTGCGCGGCCAGCCAGCGGGCCATCGCAGCGAGGGCGGTGATGCGTTTTTTTTCGATCGGCATCGCGACAACAGGCACCTTCCGCTGATGCGCCGCCTCGAAAAGCATTCCCGACGCGGGAGTCAATACAGTCACTTGGTGGCCGCGCGACAGCAGCCCCTTGGCTTCGGTCAGGATGCGGATCTCCTGGCCGCCCCATCCAATGGAGCTTTCGGTATGGAGGATGCGCAAGCGCTCGGTGCTCATCTCATCGCGCGAGCGCTGAAAGCTGGGCGAGGCTTTCGTCGAGGACCAGCAATTGCAGCACTTGCTCGGCGGCATGCTCGGCCCCGCCGAGGTAGTGGGTGATAAAAGCGTCGACGGGCTCTGCGGCGAGCTGCCCTGCGCTCAAGCGCTGCAAACGGGCACCCAATCCGCCAAGGCGATCGGAGAGCTTCACGCGCAGCCATTCGCGCAGCGGTGGATTGAAGCCGCGTTTCTTGCGGTGAAAGAAGTCCGCTGGCAGGCGCTTATCGATGGCGGCCTGCAGCAGCATTTTCGGCGGCCGCGTATAAAGCTGCCGCGCCGGCAGCGACAGGATGCGTTGCACGAAGCGGTGGTCCAGCAAGGGCGCGCGCGCCTCGAGCCCGTGCGCCATGGTGCAAAGATCGGATTTGCGCAGAATGTATTCCGGCAGGTAGTTGGCAAAGTCGATCGCCAGCAGCTGCTCGAGCGGGCGCTGCGCGCCGAAATCGGGCTCGCGCCAATAGCAAAGCGACCGCAGTTCCGGCTGCGCTTGCAGGAACGCGCGCTGCGCCGGCGCAAAGCCGGAAAAGCGCAGGGAATAAGCGGCCTTCCAGTCCATCCCGAGCTCGGTCGCAAGCTTGTTGCCCTCCAGCGCCGGGCGGATGCGAAAGGGCAATCGGAGATTGCGCCGCCATCCAGTGCGCAAATGCCTGGCAATACGCTTGTAACCCGCGAATAGCTCGTCGCCGCCGTCGCCGACCAGCACTACCTTGACCTGCCTGCTGACTTCCCGCGCCAGATACCAGGTCGGAAAGCTGGACGGATCGGCGAACGGCTCGTCGAGTCCGGCGACGATGCGGGCGAAGTCGTTCCCGACCGAATCCGGGACGATGACCTGCGTGTTAGGCAAGCCCAGCGCTGCGGCGGTTTGCCGGGCGGTCTCGGACTCGTCCATGACGCTGCCCGGGAAAGCCGCCGTGAACGTGCCGAAGAGAGTCAGCTGCTGCTGCGCGAGCCGGCTCGCGATTACAGTCGAATCGATACCGCCAGAGAGAAAAACGCCGAGCGGGCGATCGGCGATCGTCCGCATGCGTACCGACTCGTCAAGCGCGCCGAGCCAGGAGCCCTGCTCGGGCGCCTGCTGCCAATAACGATGCTTGGTAAGTTTGCGCGAGCGAATATCGAATTCGAGGTAGTGGCCGTTTTCCAGCCGGTGGATGTGCCTGAATACCGTGCGCGGTGCCGGAATGTAGCGATGCGCGAGATACGCATCGATTCCATCCGGCGACAGGTCACGCTTGTCGGGCGGCAAAAAAGGCAGCACCGCCCGCACCAGCGAGCCGAACACGAGCTCATCGCCAACGCAACTGTAGACGAGTGGTTTTTCGCCCATGCGGTCGCGGGCGAGGTAGGCCTTCCCTTTCCCGTGGTCGAGAATTGCGAACGCAAACATGCCGCGGAGCCTGGCGAGGAGGGTTTCGATGCCCCAGGCTTCGTAGCCGCGCAGAATGAACTCGGTGTCCGAGCGCGTGCGGAACGAAGCGCCCCGCTGCCGCAACTCCTTCGCCGACGCCTCCCAATCGTAGACTTCACCGTTGTAGACGATCCAGATGTCGCCCCGGTCGTTCGCCATCGGCTGGTCCGCGACGGGTCGCGGATCGATGATCGACAGGCGGGCGTGCAGGAGCGCGTTGTGCCAGGCGCCCTGCGCGGGCGCGAGGCCGGCGTCCCAGCCCACTGCGTATTCGGCATCCGGGCCTCGCGGCCGCAGCGCTTGTTGCATCGCCGATGCCACCCGCGGCGAGACGGAACGCAGCGCGAGGAAACCACCGATTCCGCACATGCTAGAGCGAGAAATCCGGAGCGTAGCGCTGAAACCACTTTTCGAGCATCAATAGCGCCCACAGCCGTCCCGCATGGCGGCGTTGCCCGGCGTAATGCTCATGCTGGAGTTTTTGCAGCGCACTGCTCCTGAGCAGTCCCCGCTTGCCGAGCCCTTGCGGCGATAACGCGGCGCGCGTCTCTTCTTTGAGCAGCCCCATGAACCACTCCGCCAGCGGCGGCATGAATCCCTGCTTGGACCGGTGCACGATCTGCGGCGGCAGAAACTTTTCCGCCAGCTTTTTCAGCAGATACTTGCCGGTGCGGCCGTGCTGCTTGAGCGCGGGATCGAGACGCGCGCAGAACTCGAAAAACCGGTGATCGAGGTACGGGACGCGCGCCTCCAGCGAATAGGCCATGGTGGCGCGGTCGACCTTGGTCAGCAGGTCATCCGGCAGCCAGAGGCGCGCATCGACATACATCAGCTTGTCGATGTATTGGCGGGAATTGCATTCCTCGAAAAAACGCTCAGCGTAGTCGGCCATACTGGTCTGCTGTGCCGCCAGGAAGCGGTCTGAGAACAGCTCTGGCCGCAGCGCGGAATCAAAAACTCGAGGAATGGTTACGTAGCGGCGCGCAAGCGGCTCGCTGATCGCCTTGAGCAGCCGATCTTTGCGCGCCCGCGCAGGCAGCAGGCGCACGAGGTAGCGCAAAGGCGAGTAGCGCGCACCCAGCGCCGCGCTGATGCGCTCTTCGCTCACGCGCCTGCGGTAGTTGCCATAGCCGGAGAACACCTCGTCGGCGCCCTCGCCAGTCAAGACGACTGTCACATGCCGGCGCGTCAGTTTCGCCAGAAACATCGTCGGCAAGGCAGCCGGATCGCCGAACGGCTCGTCGAACGCCTCGACCCAATGGTGGAAAGCCGAAAGCAGGTCCGACTCCCGCAGCATCAGGACGTGGTTCGTGCTGCGGATATGGCGCGAAACGAGCTCGGCATGGTCGTGCTCGCTTTCAGCCGTTTCCCCGTGAAAGCCCAAAGTGAAGGTATCGATGGGCCGGCCGGCAATGTCCACCATCAGCGCGCTGATCAAGCTCGAGTCGACCCCGCCGGAGAGAAAGCTTCCCAGCGGCACATCCGAAATCAGCATGCTCTCCACGGAACGCCGCAGCTCCGCCTCGAGCCGAGCCTGCGCCTCCGCCTCGTCGAAGCGGAGCTTGTCGGCGTATTCCGGGCGCCAATAGCACCAGGCCGAAAGCTTGCCTCCTTCAATCACCAGCGCGTGACCGGCCTCGAGCTTGCGTACATGGCGATAGACCGATTTGGGAGAAGGTATGTATTGGCTTTCCAGGTAGAGCCCGAGGGCGTTGAGGTCCAGCTCGCGCGATACCGCTGGATGCTCGATCATCGCCTTCAACTCGGAGCCGAACACCAGTGTTGTGCCGTCCCAATGGTAATAAAGGGGCTTCACGCCGAGGTGGTCGCGTGCGATGAACAGCCGCTGCGCGGCGCGGTCCCACAGCGCGAACGTGAACATGCCCTGCAGGTGATCGAGCATGGCGCTGCCATATTCGCGATAGGCGTAGAGCAGCACCTCGGTGTCGCCGCGCGTATGAAAAACGTGACCTCGTGCCGCGAGCTGTTCCTGGATCGCGGCGAAGTTGTAGATTTCGCCATTGAACACGCAGGTCAGCGCGCCATCACGCGTGCTCATGGGCTGCGGACTTCCCTCGATGTCGAGCACCGATAAGCGGCGGTGACCCAGCGCTACCGGCCCGTCACGGAAATAGCCTTCGGCATCCGGGCCGCGATGGCCAAGCCGCGTGGTCATGCGGACCAGCACTTCTTCCGGCAAGACGGTTGGGCTGAGATAGCCGGCGAGGCCGCACATGAAGAGGGCGAATTTTATCCGATTGAGCGTCGAGCCTTCATGACGTAAGCCCAGTCGTCGGCAACGGTGCGCAGTCGGCGGCGCGCCTCGGCGCCTGCGAGACTGATGACCACGATCTCAAGCGGCCGCGGAGCTTCGCCGGCCCGCGTTTCGGCCTGCATGACGCTATGTTACTTGCCAAGCGCCGTGGCGTAGTAATCGAGAAGCGCCGCGACGAGTCTCTCCGTGCGAAATTCAGCGTCCGCGCGCCGCCTGCCCTCCGCGCCCATGCGGGCTCGTAACGCCGGATCACTCGCGAGCTGCAAAAGCGCGCGCGCTATGCCGTGCACGTCGCCTGCCTTATGAAACAGTCCGGTAACCCCTTCTTGCACCGCGTCGCGCGTCCCGTACAGACGCGAAGCGACCACCGACACGCCGCATGCGCCCGCCTCGATCAGCACCATGCCGAAACCCTCGCGATGGCTCGGCAGGCACACGATGTCGGCGGCAGCCAGATAGCGCTGTGGGGTGCGCGTATACGCCACAAAGCGCTGCCGGCTGCTGATCGATTCGAGCTGCGTCCGCAACGCGTCCTCGTCCGGCCCAACGAACGCGAGCCACGCGTCATTCAGCTGCTCCGCAAGTCGGGCGAAGGCCTTGGCGAGGTCCAAAACGCCTTTGTCGCGCGCGATGCGCCCAAGGTACATGACGAGGAGACCGGAATCGCCTACGCCCAGCTCGCGCCGTACCTCTGCACGCAGGACGGCATCGGGCCGAAATTGCCGTACATCCACGCCAGAGGCAGAGCCGCTCCCGAGCACAGCAGAGCGTCCCTGTGCGAGCACGCCCTCCTCCTCCAGGAACGACCGCTCACCACGGCTTACCACCAGGCAATGCGTGGCAAGGCGCGCCACCAGGCGGTCGGCCGCCTTGAGCAGCGCCCGCGCCGCGCCCGTCTTGGACGCCCAGACTTCCCCTTGAAAGCTATGCAGCCGCACTCGAACTCCAGCCGCGAACGCGGCCAACATTCCCAAAAGGCCGGCCTTCGGCGCAAAGGTGTGCACGAGATCGAAGCGCCCACGCCGCAGCAGCCTCCAGAGCGCCCAAAGGGCGGCAAGGTCGCCAGGGAGCGAAACCTTCCGCTCCATCGGCACATGAACGATGGCGGCGGCAGCCGCGACTTCAGCGTCGAGTGGGTATCCGTCGCGCGTGTTGATGGCGAGCGTAACGTCGTACCGCGATTTGAGCGCCAGCAGATGCGGCCGCAGAAAAGCGTTCGCGATAAAGGGCGTGGTGGTGACCACACAAACCCTCTTCGTCAACCGCTTACCTCGCGCATGCCGGGCCGCCTGCGATAGGCCGCGCGATACGCCTGAGCGCCGCGAGCATCGCGCGCCGCGCGTATTTACACAGCGACCATGCGCTCGCGAGAAACCAGGAGAAGGCAGAGAGTTGGCCGCCGCTGCGCAGCACCCGTATCGCCGCCAGCTCGCGCCGCTCATGCGTCCAAAGGTGACCGCTATAGCCGCCGGAACTAAAATCCGGTCGGAACGAGATCGCGAGCGGTGCGTCGAGCGAATAGCACGGCGCTCCGCTAGCCACCACCTGGAGCCAAAGAAGAAAATCTTCGGTGACCGCACGTCCTTCGAAGCGAAAGGGCAGCTCGCGTTTAACTATCACCGATCGAGTGGGAAAACGGTTGGAGACCAGCATGGCGGACAAGGTCACGCGGCGCGCCTTTAACACATCTTTCGCGGAGGGCGGCGAGTGTCCTTCTTCGAACAGCACGGAGCGATGCCCGCTGAGTGCAACTTCCGGATGCACAGCCAGCCATGCCATGTGCAACTCCAATTTTCGCGGGTGCCAAGCGTCGTCCGCATCGAGGAGGGCAATGTAACTGCCGCGGGCGGCATCCCAGCCGGCGTTGCGCGCAGGGCCTGGTCCTCCGTTTTCGGGGAGACCAATCACCTTTACCCATCCTAGGGGATAGCACGCAGCGAGTTCACGTAGGGCGTTGAGCGTGCCATCCCCGCTAGCGTCGTCTACGAGCAGAACCTCGAACGCGGGACGAGTTTGCGCGGCAACAGATGCGACCGCCCGTCCTATCGTGTCGGCACAGCGCCAGCACGGAATGACGACGCTGACCGATGCGGCTTCAGGCACGTTGCCGCTCGGTTGCAAGGAGGCGGTCCATCAGGGCGGTAAAGTTTGCCGTCACGGAACGAAGTTCGAAGCGCGGATCCTGTCGCGGGCTTCGCTTTCCCAACGCGATGGCCCGCCTGATTCCGTCTGCGATCGCCTGGGAGTCCGACGGGTTGAAATAGCACGCGTAATCCCCAGCGACCTCGCGCAATACGGACAGATCCGAGCAGGCTATAGGTGTGCCGAGCAGCATTGCCTCCAGACAAACCCTCCCGAATCCCTCGCACAGTGTCGGATACACGACGGCATCAGCGGCCGCGTAATGCGTCTTGACGCTAAGCGCATCTAACCTCCCAAGAAATCGAACCCGGTCCCGCACCACACTTTCCCGTCCGGCCAGGGCCCGCGCCCACCTAGCATCGAGCGCGCCGGTGACGAGCAGCCACGTTTGCTGTCCCGATCGAATAAGCAGTTCCAACGCATCGACCAGCCTCGTCACATTCTTCCGATATTCACTGCCGCCGGGATAGAACACTAGCCGCGCCTCGCCATAAGCGCCCCGCAAGTTCGTAACCTCCACGCTGTTGGGCAAGCCGTTCGCGAAGTCCGACTCCGCTGTGTTGTACACCACGCTGAGGCGCTCCGCCGGAATCTGGTAGCGAGCAAGTATTGCCTGGCGGCTCGCTTCGGAGATCGTGATTACGTGCGCCGCCCGACGCAGATTCAGTCGCAGCATTGCCAGATAGTAAGCGCGGTACCGCGCCGGATAAACGTCCTTCAATTGATCCAGGCATGTATCGTGAATCATCATTACCGACACAGGCCCTTTACCCGGCCTTGGCAACCGTACGTCGTGATAGGGAGAAAAAACAAAGTCGGCCGCGAGTCGCCTGAGCGCTCGCGGGAAAAGCAGATTGTCATATAGAGGATGTCTCGTAGGCCGAGGCAGAAGGCTAGGCCAAGCCACGGCCACATGGGTCCAGTTGCTAAACGCCTGCAGCGCCCCGAACTGAAACGCTGGTCCAACTAGCGAGAAGCGGACATCTGGTCTATGTGCGAGCCAAGCGACTACGAGAGGTTTCACGTACGCCGCTATGCCGCCGCTATAAAGCGCAAGATTCTTCGCATCAATGACAACGTGAAGGGACATTATGCGCACAGCTCGTAAAACAGATCTTCATACTGCCGGATGCTCCTGTCCCAACAAAAACTAGTGGCGTGACCAATATTGCGTGCTTCATTGGTCGCAAGCATCGCGGATTGAAGCGCGCGAGCGTAACTGTTCGTGTCGTAAACATTGCAGTAGAAGCCGCCGTCCCCGACGACGAATCTCTGTCGAGGTCCATCGTGTGTCACAACATTGAGACCGCTAGCGAGCGCTTCGAGAAACACGATGCCGAACGCCTCGTTCGGGGAAGCCAGAGAGAACAGATCGGCTTCCCGGTAGCACCTCGGCATTTCCGCATGCCGGAAATTCGCGAATCTGACCCGGCCTGTTTTGCATAACGGATGCGCAGCAAGCGCCGCACGCTCTGGGCCGTCGCCGACACAGCAGACCGAAACGTTATCGCGAAGCCGCATTACGGCGTCGAGCAGCAGATCATGACGCTTATCGCGAGTCAGGGCTCCAACGCTCAGAATTACTTTGCCGGGGGTAGGGGAGCGCACGGGCGGTGGCTTAAACATGCCCAAATCGACGCCATTCGGGATAAGTTTTGCGGGGATACCAGGGCGCAGGCGACACGCCTCCTCGATCGCGGCGGGCGTCAGTCCAACAAATATGTCGCTTGCGTGTAGAGCAAACGGCGAAGGACCCGCTTGGCCAACGCTTACTACTTTGGCGCCGCGCCGCCTGTGGATCGCGGCATACAAGTAAGACCAGCGGCCGCCTAGGGGCAACACGACGTCGTACCGCTCTGACCACGCATTTAACAGGCTACTTCCCATCAATACGAAGGTTTCCAAGTCGGTCGCGCCGGCAATGCCGACTCTGCGCGCCAATGCAGCAACGATGGGGTTGGCGAACGCGTGCTCGGTGCGCTCGCGCACAACGGTGCGTCTTTGCAAAAGCCGCACGCCTTCCACTGATTCGCCGTGCGGCGCAGAAAGCACGGTGATGTCGACGCGCCGCTTGTCTATACGTGAGACCAGTTCCTTGGTGAAGACTTCGACACCCCGATTAATGCTGCCAAATCGGGGCACAATCAAGAGCACTCCGGGTATTTCTCTGCGCAAGTTATTCAGTCGGCACTTCTAGTGAGGCGCCTTACGACGAAAGCAAGACCGATATAAAGCGAACAATAAATCGTCGTGAAAATCACTCCATGTACTATAAGCTTGAGTGCGATTTCTACTTGGCTCGCCAATTCGAACCTCGGAGCCGGATAGAGAAGCCACAAGGCAATGTTCATGAGTAAGACAACGGTAAAGGTGACTCTAAGTTGCCGCTGCAATTCTGCTGTTGCTGTGGGACCTAGAATCTGACGCAGCGCGACCATACTGACCACAGCACCCGCAAGCGCGCTGACCGGCACGTGAAGCACGGTTATTTCGAGACTGTGAAACACGCGACCGCAAGCGATGACAACCACACCAACCACTGCGCTCCCCACACCGACCGCTACGAGGCTGCGCGCCGCTTGATGAGACACAAGCACTCGCCCTACGACCAGCGAGAGCCCGACAAACGGCAGCGCGAGGACTGCGGCGCTGAAGCACAGACTAGTAAGCGTAACGGAACGTTCGTCAAAAGCACCTCGGAAGAACAGCACATGGACGATCTGCTTTGCAAACAGCGCTCCGAAGATCATTACGAGACCCAGTGCTGGAGTGAGCAAGTTGAGGGCGTTTCTAACCAGCTCTTCTGTTAGTTGTACCTGCCTCAGTCGCGCCGCCGTCAGTGCTCGCGGCCAGATAACGGTCGTGAGCGATGCAATAAGAATCATCTGTGGCGCATTCGCGAGAGTGGTGGCGTACTGATATGCGGACACGATTCCTTCTCCGAACAAAGTCAGCGTATTGCGGTCGAATAGGATGTACAGCTGAGAAACGCCATAAGATATAAGCAGCGCTCCGGCCAACCGAAGAAAATCCATGTCCACCCGCGGGAGCGACCGCCATTGATATCGCAATCCCGCTTTCGCTAGCGCGCTCAGTAGCAGCACGCAAGCCGCTACTTGCCCAGCAACGATCCCAGCAACGGCGGCATTGATTCCCCATCGAGTAGCAAAAAGCACCAGACATAGAGCGAGCATCACTCCGCTGGCGATTCGAACAACGCTTTGGGTCAGCACTCGATGATATGCGGTGAGCAGGTTGCTGAAGAGCTCGCACATCGGCATCAGGACCGCTAGTGGAGCCACTGAAACCGCGACTAGTACTACACGCTCGTAAAGGGCCTTTTGCTGATTATCGACGACGAGCGCGCTTAGAACGCCTGGCACAAACGCTAGCAGGCCCACACTCGCGAGAAGGACAAGGACAAACAAGTTAAAAGCTTGCGAGAAGTAGTCGGCGGCGTCGGATGATTTGTGCGCGAGGTGCTTGCTAAACGCTGGAACGATCGCTTCTCGTGCAGGCCCCATATAGAACGTTGCAATCTGCACCAGCGTCAATGCCAGCCAATAGGCATCAAGTTCCGCGGACGTGCCGAAGTAGTACGAAAATAACACTTGATTAACTAGCGACAGCACAAAACCCATACACGTAAGGCCAGCAACACCTGCAAAGGTCCGCCTTAGTCCAGGCATCCGAAGAGTTATTGCGGTGCGCGTACGCGCCTAATCCAGAATGAACCAGGCTCGGCTTTTACGGCTCGCGCAGCGAATATTGGACACTTTGCTGCAAGTTCATCCCGGTACTCATGGGCTAAGAAATTCAGCGCCCCGATAACCTCGTAGTCATTGTTAAGGCCTAGAAACGCTTCTAATAGGTATTGTTCATTCCACAGCTTTACGTCGTCACAAAGGGTACGGGTTGGATAATCTCTTGGAGTGAAAACATCGTGAAAGTGAACAAGAACACCCTGCCGTAGGATCGGTAGGACCTCTAGGCATTCGAACAGGACATCGCCTCGTGGTCGGATCACGTGCGAGGAATCGATGAAAAGGACGTCATTAATCGCCAGCTCACGGAAGACCGCGCTATCGAGCCTTTGTACAGGTGTGCGTATTACTTCAATCTCGAGCCGTTCGAGCCACGGGTTCTCGTAGGGCTCGATGCATATATGGCGTCCACGACTTGATCCATCTTCTGCTGCGTTCTTCGCGAGAGCAGCTGCAATTAGAAGCGTCGAGTAGCCTCCTCCTACTTCCACTACCCGACGCGGCTTAAAAAGGCGGACGACGCTGTAAAGATACTCGGCATCCCCGGACTCAAAGGAACCATTGTCGTAGAAAAACTCCTGCCCACCGCTTTTCTCAACAGGGAACTGACGCAGTTCGTCTGCGTAATGAAACTTTCGCAACAGCTCTAGCTGGCCGAGAATGTTCATGTCGACCCCAGGAAGATTGCGAGGTTGCCCTTCCAGCGATCTCAAGCCACCGGTTTTGAAGAGCGGCTCGTAATAGTGGTCCAGAATGGGGAACACGCCGACCATTTCGAGGATTCGCTTGCAGCGCCGCAATCTGCCTACTCCAATTCGGCGCACCGCTTTAAGAACCGCCGCGCTGGGATAAACCAACGGGACGGCAAGCAGGTCGATGAGCGGGATAAGTCGCCTCAACAGCGCGCGCACGCTTCACCAGTTAGTTCATTGATCCGCTCGTTCACTTGGCGCGCCGTCTGGTAAGGCGGGACAACACATTACCGACGCAGGCGATCCCGGCTATCGCGGAGCCCAATACCCGGTTAATCGCTTGCCGCCGGGTTCCTTGTCCCATGTTTGCCATAGCCCGTGCCGCCATTCCCGTAGCCGGCCCGGGAAGGTTCAGCGCCACCAGTGCGGCAAAGTAGTCTGCCGCGTCAGGGCGTGTTTGCTTCTTTAGGGCACGGGCGACCGCCAGCACCTGCTGTACCCGGTGGTCGTAGGTATGTTGAGCTTCGACGCACTTGCGCGCTGCGAGTCCAATTGCACGTGCCTTTTCAGGCTGCCCGAGCAGCCATCGGATGGAATCGAGGAGTTCCGACTCCGACCGATAGACGAGATAGTGCTCCCCGGCGTGGAACAGGTCTTCCGCGCCGTTGTTAATAACCGGATCGGTAAGAAGGACTGCTCCCGCCCCCATTGCTTCGAAATAGCGCATGTTCACATCGTTATTGAAGCTGCGGTTCAGCACAATCTTCGCCTGGCCATAGCGCGTTGACATCTCCGCTGGTGATGCAGGCCCGAATTCGGCCCGTGTCACGATTTGTTGAGCGCCTTTGAAGAGCTTTACGCGGTCGGGGTAGATCGCCGGATCAAGACTACCGACGAAGGCGATGTCGATGGGTCGTGTTTGCTCCGGGTCGGAAAACAGCTCTGACGGAAACGCTAGCGGGAGCCATTCGACGCGGCGCGCGCCGTCCGCGGAAAGCCGCTCGACAAACATCTTCTGGGCGACGAACGTAGCGTCGAATAGCCGCGCAATGCGCAGATGGCGCATGTAATTCGTATGCGTGTCGATTCCGTACCAGGCTGTAGGACACTTGAGATGCTCGAGCCCCGTCGGGAAAAGTTGCATGCTGCCACCTTCGACAAAAAACAGGAGCTCCGGGACGAAGCCTCGGGCCTTCGCAATTGCGGCGACGTCCGGTGTACCGCTTGCATGAATGTCCGCCTCGGTTGAGAACACATCCGATATGACAAGAAGCGGATGGCCCGCTCGACGAAGCGCGCGAACCAGATAATTGCAAGTCGCGTAGTCCGTCAGCGAACTCACAACAGCGATCTTCACTTTCGTTCCGCCGCATGGGCGCGCACCACGAACTGGCAGACGGCGAGATCGGGGATGATCACCAGCGGCAGTGCGACGAGAAGCCACTGCCAGGGCCTGTAGCGATCCCGATTAACGGCGATTCGATCGATCACGAACCCCGCATCGCCAAAAAGCCGGATGATCTCGGCTCGGGTGAAAAACCGCAGGTGCGTGCGATCAAGCAGTCCGGCGTCGGCATAAGTCCACCGACCGCGGGCCACCAGATTGAAAAGCACCACGAAATTGCGAACGTTGGGGATGCTCGCGACAATCGAGCCTTCCGGCGCGAGCAGGGCCCCGTAGCGCGCGAGCGTGGTCCATGGGTCAGCGAGATGCTCCAAGATATCGGCGAAGACTATGCAGTCATAGCGCTCTTCCCGCAACGCATCGACCGACGCCTCAACATCACCCAGCACGAAACGCTCGTAGGTGCCCTGCAAATGAGCGGCCGCGTTGGGATTGCGCTCGACGCCGTGCACCGCACAGATACGCTCCGACACCAATAGCCGTCCCAGAGCGCCGTATCCGCAGCCCACATCGAGCACTTTGTGCGCACCATGAGGGATTAGCGAAGCCACATCACGCCGCGGTTGAGCGAAATATTCTTCGGGCAAGTTCACTCGGCGATGTTCCACTTTCGCTTGAAGTAGGCCTTGTTGCGCTCATGCAAGTCCGTCGTATTAATATTTTTGAATAAATACGGAATATCCCTCGGACCGGCGCTGACACCGTGGCGGAAATGGTGAGTGATACGAAGCCCGGGGACGACCCTGCAGCGCAGACCGAGTTTGCGTATAGCGAAGCTGAAATCGATCTCCTCGAACCCCGCGGGCGTATAGGCGATATCGAATCCTCCAACGCGAGAGAATGTCTCTGTCCGGACCATGAAGCAGAATCCGGAAATGTTGTCGGCATCCTCGGGATGGTCTTCGCCGACATAGCGGTCGTGCTGAGCGCCCTTCCACAGGGACCCTCGCGGGCCCACTTCACCGATCGTCGGATCTTTTGTCAAAACGTCATAAAGGGCCTCGATGGCGTCCGTGCCGACCTCCACATCATCATTGAGAAACAGGAGCGTGTCGCCTTCGGCCATCATCGCGCCCATGTTCCACCCGCGCGAAACACCCACGTTCACCTTGTTGAGACAGTACTTGTCGATGCGAGGGTGACTCTTAACGCAATCGACAAGATCCGATTCAGTTCCGTTGCAGACCACGATGACCTCGATTGCAATGTCGACGTGGCTGCGCAGATCATCCAGCACCTCCGGGAGCGTATAGCGCCTGAACATGAAATACTTTAAGTTACGCGGCCGCTTCAGATGCAGCGTCGGGATGATGATGCTCACCTTGGGCACTGGTGTCGACGTACTCAAGATATCGCCTCAACCGACTGCCAGAAGCTGTCCTCCGCGCCGCCATACTGATTCGGATCTGAGAGATCAAAGTTAAAGGACAGCGCCCCAACATTGTCATTGGCGATGATCCTGCAGCCACAGAGCGCGGCTTCGGCAACAACCCGGCCTTGCGGCTCGGGCCACCGCGGAAAAAATACGAAATTGCGGGACCGATTCATCCATCGCGGAATTTCCTCGTAAGGAACTTGCGCGACGTGCTTACCAAAATCAAGCGTTGTTCCCGGGTGTATGCGACCGATGAGGTGAATGTCGGCCCCTCCGAAGCGCTCGCGCATCTCCTCGAGCCCTTTTGCCTCACTGATAACCCCGACAAAAAGGAATTCAATATCCCGCGTCCGTCCTTCGTTGTGGAACGATGCCGTGTCGATTATCGGCTTCAGGATCAGACTGGATTTGAGGCGCATCGCGAGCACCTGCTCGCATGTTCTCTTGTGCAGTGGCGAAAGGAAAACGTTTAGAGCGGCCTCCTCGTGCAATCGGCGAACCAGGGGGCGAGTAGCGAAGCATCGATCCGTCGAATCCCGAAGCGCCAGCTGACGTATGAATGGCAGGGGCTTTTCCGGACACTTCGGCGCGGCATTTCCCGAGCAGGGAAGATAAGGAAGGTTGCATACGTCGGCATAAGCGGTGGCGAGATGCACGAATGGCGCCCGCCGCATGGCCGATTCAAGAAAGGCTGCACCAAAGCCGCGCCATGCGCCCAGCGAGCGTAAGGAATGCGCGTGATTGAAGACGTCGATGAAAAGTGTGACGTCGGGCCGCTCGTGACGTGCTACACGTCGCGGCCGCGCGGAAGAGATCCGAATTTCATGACCGCGTGCGCGCCCCACCTCTAGCAAGCGACGGCTGATCATCTCCCCGCCTCCGCCGTAGACCTCGGGATCCAGGAAGGAAATGCAATCGATCCGCACGCCTACTCCCGGAAATACGCGATCGTGTGTGGAAGGCCTTCTTCGAGTGGCACACGGGGCGTCCAGCACAGTCGCTCCCGCGCAAGGCTGATGTCGGGTTGGCGCTGCTTCGGATCGTCCTCGGGCAATGGACGTCGCACGATCTCGGAGCGCGAGCCAGTCAGGGCGATTACCTTCTGTGCCAGCTCGACGATGCTGAATTCGTTCGGATTACCGAGGTTGACGGGACCGGTGAAATCGTTCGGTGATTCCATCAGCCTGATCAACCCGTCGATCAGATCGCTCACGTAGCAGAACGAGCGTGTCTGGCTGCCGTCACCGTAGATGGTGATCGGCTCGTTGCGCAACGCCTGGACCACGAAGTTGGACACGACGCGCCCGTCATTCGGATGCATGCGCGGCCCGTAGGTATTGAAGATGCGAGCGACCTTGATGCGCATGGCGTGCTGTCGGTAGTAATCGAAGAACAAAGTTTCGGCGCAGCGCTTGCCTTCGTCGTAGCACGAGCGCAGGCCGATCGGGTTGACGTGGCCCCAGTAATCTTCTGCCTGCGGATGCACGGTAGGATCGCCGTATACTTCGCTGGTCGATGCCTGCAGGATCTTGGCGCGCAAGCGTTTGGCGAGGCCCAGCATATTGATTGCGCCGTGCACGCTGGTCTTCGTCGTCTGCACCGGGTCGTGCTGGTAATGGATGGGAGAAGCCGGGCACGCGAGGTTGTAGATTTCGTCGACCTCGACATAAAGCGGAAAGGTGACATCGTGCCGCATCAGCTCGAAGCCCTTGTTGTCGAGCAGATGAGCCACGTTGGCGCGCGTGCCAGTGAAGAAGTTGTCAACGCACAGCACCTCGTAACCGCGCCCGAGAAGCGCCTCACAAAGGTGCGAGCCGAGAAAGCCGGCGCCGCCGGTGACGAGCACGCGTCTTGTTCCGTAATTCCGCAATTGCGAGCCTTTTTATTGGACGAGCGATTCTAGCCCATGGACCTGCCGCGCAACGCGGCGGAACAGCGGCGCTGACCATTGCTCCGAGCCGTCAAGCCGCACGCGAAGTGTGCGTTCAAACAGCTCGATGGAAAGGCGCAGTTTTCCAATGCATGCGGCTGTCCCCCTGGGATTGGTCTTGATGTGGACGATTATTTTGCGACGTGCCTCAGTGGATCCGAGATTCTCGTGGCATCAGTGAACGAAGTGGTTTCTAGGTGTGCGAGATACGAGCCGAGCGTTTTCGCAAGGCCGGATGGCGAACTCGCACTCGCTGCCGATGTTGTTATGACTCGCCCGCCCTCATTCCAGCACGACGCGCAATCTTAGTGATTCCCGATATACTCCGCTTAAGGTCAGCCGATTTCTGCTTAGAAAACAATCGATTTTCGCATGCGTATTCATCCGGTGATCCTGTGTGGCGGGTCCGGCACGCGGCTTTGGCCTCTATCGCGCTCGCTGCTGCCAAAGCAGTTTTTGCCGCTCGCCGGCACGAGAACGATGCTGCAGGAAACCGTGCTGCGGCTCGCAGGCCTGCGCGACGCGGGGGCACCGATCCTAGTCTCGCACGCCGATCACCGCTTTCTCGTCGCGGAGCAATTGCGCGAAATTGGCTGTAAGCCTGCAATCCACTTGCTCGAGCCGGAGGTGCGCAACACCGCGCCCGCCATCGCCGCCGCCGCAATTTGGCTTGTCGAGCAAGACGCCGATGCACTGCTTCTCGCTCTGCCCTCAGATCACGTAATCCAGGATGTGCCGCGGTTTCACGACGCGGTGGGCAGGGCTGCCAGGCTCGCAGCGAAAGGCAGGCTCGTCACCTTCGGGATCGCGCCAACATCGCCCGCGACCGGGTACGGTTACATTCGGCGCGGCGCGCGTGACGCAGACGCAGACGAGGCATTCTCCGTAGCTCAGTTCGTCGAGAAACCCGACGAGGCGCGGGCGCGCGGGTTGCTTGATCGGGGAGACTACTACTGGAATAGCGGCATATTCGTGTTCCGTGCGCGCCGTT
>WNFW01001949.1_pt1 | contig 19896 bp, 18 predicted proteins | sample 5400131 | NCBI WGS metagenome assembly WNFW01 (sample SAMN13153362, study PRJNA577476) | soil metagenome | isolation source: 20 cm soil or saprolite under grassland replicate 1 | place: USA:California | collected 2016-06-15 | reverse complement strand
GGCGGCGGATCGGCGACCGTCGACGCGTCGAGGCCGAGGCGGCCGTGACGCACGCGCGGGACGTGATGGCGGCGGCGCTCGCGAGCGGCCGGCGCTCGCGGAGCATCTACAGCAGGCCGGCGGCCCATGCCCGGCATGCGGCACCGGGATCCGTTCGCGCCGGCAAGGCGACGGGAACCGAGTCGCGTACTGGTGCCCGCGCTGCCAGGCCTAGGATCGAGGAGGCGCGCATAATTCACCGCATGGGGCCCGCGCGGGGAGAGATCGCAACCCTGCTCGCGCGCGTGCCGCTCTTCGACCAGCTCTCGCCGGAGGAGCTGGACCCCGTCGCGAGCGTGGCCGTGCCGCGATCGTTTCCGAAGGGCGTGCGGGTCCTGCGGGAGGGCGACGCCACCGACGCCTGCTACATCGTCCGCAGCGGCGATCTGCGCGTGACGCGGGAGCATCCGGATGGCCGCGCGATCGCCCTCGCGACGCTTGGGCCGGGGGACATATTCGGCGAGCTCGCGATGCTCGACGGCGGCACTCGCTCGGCGAGCGTCGAGACGCTCTCGGAGAGCGAGTTGCTCGCTCTGCCGGCCAGCGACATGCGGCGGGTCGTCGCGGAGCATGGCGAGATCGCCGCGAAGCTGATCGTCGCCCTGACGCGGCGGCTCCGCGAGACGAACGAGCGGGTGGCGAGACAGTCGTTTCAGACCGTTCCGAGCCGGGTCGCCGGCGTGCTCTTGCAGCTGATCGCCGAGGAGGCGGCGCCGGAGGGCCGGCTCGGCGTCACAGTCCGGATGAACCAGGCTGACCTGGCCCAGCTCGCGGGTACCTCGCGCGAGAGCGTCAGCCGGTTCCTCGCGACGCTCGAGCGAGCCGGGGTCGTGCAAGTGGGGCGAGGGCGCGTCACCGTGGTCGAGCCGCGGCGGCTTCGCGCCTACATCTTTTGAGCCCCGCGCTGCCAGCCACCGACGACGAGGAACGTTTCGCAGCGGCCCGCCAGCGGATGGTCGAGCACCAGCTTCGCGCCCGCGGGATCCGCGACGAGCGGGTCCTGACGGCGATGGGGAGGGTGCCGCGAGAGCGGTTCGTCGGCGATCGCTGGCGCCGGCGCGCCTACGACGACGGCGCCCTGCCCATCGGCTATGGGCAGACGATCTCCCAGCCGTGGGTGGTCGCGGCGATCTGCCAGGGCCTCGAGCTCAGCGGGAGCGAGCAGGTGCTCGAGGTGGGAACCGGCTCCGGGTACTCGGCCGCCGTGCTCTCGCTCCTCGCGGCCGAGGTGGTGAGCGTCGAGCGGGTGCCGGAGCTGGCGGCCTCGGCCGCCGAGCGGTTGCGGGAGCTCGGATTCACCAACGTCGCAGTGATCGCGGGTGATGCCAGCGGCGGCCTGCCGGACCGGGAGCCGTTCGACGCGGTCGCGGTACACGCGAGCGCTCCCATCCTCCCGCCGGGGCTCGTCTCACAGCTCGCGACCGGCGGGCGCCTCGTGATCCCGATCGCCGAGCGCGGCGCCGACCTGCTCACCGTGTTTCGCCGTCCGGAGGCCGGCGCGGAGCTCGCGAGCGAGGTGATCGGCCCGTGCCGGTTCGTCCCCCTGATCGGGCGCGAGGGCTTCGCGCCGGATGACGGCTGGGGCTAGGGCGCTGAGATAGGGTCACGGGCGATGACGGGAGGGCTGTACGCGCTCAACTTCTTCTCGCCGGCCTTCATCGACCAGCTCAAACGCGGACGGAAGACCGCGACGATCCGGCTCGGCGACAAGTCGCGCAAGTACCAGCGCGGCCAGATCGTGTGGATCACGGTCGGCTACCAGCACTCCCCGAAGGAGAAGCTCTTCTCGGCGGTGATCGACGACGTGGAGGTGAAGCGGGTCAAGGACCTCTCGCCGCGGGACATCGAGCACGACAACCCCGAATTCCGGCGCCTCGACGAGATGAAGTCATTCCTCGCGCAGATCTACGGCCGCCACATCGCCGACGAGGACATCGTCACCGTGATCCGCTTCTCGCAGGTCGTGACGTCCTCCCCGTCGACTCAGCTGGGGAACGGCGAGACGCCCGCGACCAACTGAGCCCCGGGCGCGAGCGGTGCGGAGCTACTCCTTCCTCACCACGTGGATCCTCGACGCGCCCCGGGACCGGGCGTGGGACGCGATCTGGGAGTCCGAGCGCTGGCCCGAGTGGTGGCGCGGAGTGAGGCGCGTGATCGAGCTCGATCCCGGCGGCCCGGACGGCGTCGGCAAGCTCGCCCGCTACACGTGGCGCTCGCGCCTGCCCTACGACCTGACCTTCGACATGCGGACGGTCCATGTCGCCGCGCCGCACCTGCTCGAGGGCGAGGCGGCGGGGGAGCTGGTGGGGGCAGGGCGCTGGCGCCTGTTCGCCGAGGGCTCGACGCGGACTGCCGTGACCTACGAGTGGAGGGTGGGCACCACGAAGCCGTGGATGAACGCCCTCGCGCCGCTCGCCCGTCCCGCGTTCGAATGGAACCACGACTGGGTGATGCGAAACGGCGGCGCCGGCCTCGCGTCGCTGCTCGGCTGCCGCCTCCTGGCGAGCGACTGATCGAAGCCGGGCTCGAGGCCGCCGCGCCATCGATCTGAGCCTTTTCGACTCAGATCTTGACGGTCGCCGGGAACCCGCTAAACTGCGCGGCGCAGCTTGGCACTCTACCGTGTAGAGTGCCAGCCAGGAGTTCAACTGTGATGCTCACGGAGGTGGATGGATGAATCTAAAGCCCCTTGGCGATCGCCTGATCGTCAAGGCGATCGAGGAGGAGGAGACGACCGCGAGCGGCATCGTCCTCCCCGACACCGCGAAGGAAAAGCCCCAGAAGGGCAAGGTGCTCGCCGTGGGCGAGGGTGCGTACGAGGACGGCGAGCGGCGCCCGCTCGACGTCGCCGAGGGCGACGAGGTCCTGTACTCGAAGTACGGGGGCACGGAGATCAAGGTCGACGGCGACGAGCTTTTGGTGCTGCGCGAGTCGGACGTGCTCGCGAAGGTCGTCTAGACCTGGAAACGACTTAGCAAGAAGAAGGAGGAACAAACCGAATGGCTCACAAGGAGCTCAAGTACGACGCCGAGGCGCGGGCGGCGCTTCAGGCCGGGGTCGACTCGGTCGCGAACGCGGTCAAGGTGACTCTCGGGCCCAAGGGCCGCTACGTGGTCCTCGACAAGAAGTTCGGCGCGCCGACGATCACGAACGACGGCGTCACGATCGCACGCGAGATCGAGATCGAGGACGTCTTCGAGAACCAGGGCGCGCAGCTCGTCCGCGAGGTCGCGACGGCGACGAACGACGTCGCGGGCGACGGGACGACGACCGCGACCGTGCTCGCGCAGACGATCGTACACGCCGGTCAGCGCAACGTCGCTGCCGGGGCCAACCCGCTCGCCCTGCGGCGCGGGATCGAGAAGGCGGTCGACCAGGTCGTCGAGCACCTGCGCGACAGCCAGTCGAAGGAGATCGAGGGCAAGGACCAGATCGCTCGCGTGGCGGCGATCTCGGCCGCCGACGACGAGATCGGCAACGTCATCGCCGACGCGATCGAGAAGGTCGGCAAGGACGGCGTGGTGAACGTCGAGGAGGGCCAGACGTTCGGTATGGAGCTCGAGTTCACCGAGGGGATGCAGTTCGACAAGGGCTACATCTCGCCGTACATGATCACGGACCAGGATCGGATGGAGGCCGTCCTCGACGACCCCTACATCCTGATCGCGAACCAGAAGATCGGCTCCGTCCGCGACCTCCTGCCGGTGCTCGAGCAGGTGATGCAGTCGGGTAAGCCGCTGCTCATCGTCGCCGAGGACGTCGAGGGCGAGTCCCTCGCGACGCTCGTCGTCAACAAGCTCCGCGGCACGTTCAACGGCCTCGCGGTCAAGGCGCCCGGGTTCGGCGACCGCCGCAAGCGGATGCTGGAGGACATCGCGATCCTCACCGGCGGCGAGGTGATCACCGAGGAGATGGGGCTGAAGCTGGAGAACACCCAGATCAGCCAGCTCGGCCACGCCCGGCGGGTGGTCGTCGCCAAGGACACGACGACGATCATCGACGGCGCGGGCGAGAAGAAGGACATCGAGGGCCGGATCAACCAGATCCGCCAGGAGATCGAGAACACCGACTCCGACTTCGATCGCGAGAAGCTCCAGGAGCGGCTCGCGAAGCTCGCCGGCGGGGTCGCCGTGGTCAAGGTCGGCGCCGCCACCGAGACCGAGATGAAGGAGAAGAAGCATCGCGTCGAGGACGCGCTGCAGGCGACCCGGGCGGCGCTCGAGGAGGGCATCGTCCCGGGCGGGGGCGTCGCGCTCCTGAACGCCCAGGAGGCGATCAAGCCCGACGGCTACAACGACGACGATGAGCGCACCGGCGCGGAGATCATCCGGCGGGCGCTCGAGGAGCCGATTCGTCAGATCGCCAACAACTCGGGGCTCGAGGGCTCGGTGGTGGTGGAGAGGGTTCGCGGCCTGAAGCCCGGCGAGGGCCTGAACGCCGAGACCGCCGAGTACGGCGACCTCGTCAAGGACGGCGTCATCGACCCGACGATGGTCACCCGCTCAGCGCTCCAGAACGCGGCGTCGATCGCCAAGAACATCCTCACGACGGAGGCGATCGTCGCCGAGCCGCCGGAGAAGGAGACCGCCGGCGCAGGCGCCGGCATGCCCGACATGGGCGGCATGATGTAATTCGCCTCAACAGGCGAGTGTTCTTCGAGGGCCCGGCGTTGCCGGGCCCTCGGCATCTACAGGGGCGACCCCGGGCGAAGTTGCTGTTTTGCTCGCATAGCGAGATCAATCGCAACTTCGGGCTCTAGGTGGCGAGGACTTCCTTCATTGCCTTCGGCATCACGCCCAACGCCTCCGCGTCCGCCGTCTCCCGCTCGCTCAGCATCGGCACCTCGAGCAGCTCCGCTTCCTCCCAGGTCGCGAAGACGGCGTCGCCGAGGATGCGGCGGAGCGCGCGGAGGGTGAGGCGCACGAGGTTCAACGGCACGTGGACCACCGGCCGGCCCCGCCCCGCGGAACGCGCGACGAGCCGCGCGATCTCCTCGTACGTGAGGACCTCGGGCCCGGCGAGCTCGAATCGCCCCGTCGACCCTCGCTCCAGCGCCGCGAGCACGCAGCGTGCGGCGTCGGCGGCCCAGATCGGCTGAAAGCGGGCACGGCCCGAACCCGAGATCGGCAGCAGCGGCAGGAGGGCCAGGCGGCGGAGGATCGTCACCCACGGGTCGTCGCGGTCGTAGACGATGGACGGAGCGAAGATCGTCGTCTCGAGCCGAGAGCCGGCGACGGCCCGCTCGGCGAAGGCCTTGGCGCGGAAGAACCGCGTGCGCTGGAACGGGAGCGCTCCGATTGCGGAGAAGAAGACGAACCGCTCCACGCCCGCCGCCTCCGCCGCCCGCAGCAGGCGCGCCGTGCCGAGCCCGGTCACCTCCTCGACCGGGGCGCCGGGCTGGTCGCGGATCGCAGCCGCGAGGTGGACGACGGTGTCGACGCCTCGGAGCGCCTGACGGCGCAGGTGCGCGTCGCCGAGCCGCGCGAGGTCGCCGAGCGCGAGCTGGACGTCGACCCGGTGGCGACCGAGCCGGCGCGGGTCCCGCACCAGCGCCCGCACGGGCTCTCCGGTGTGCAGGAGCAGGGGCAACAGAGCGTTGCCGACCGTCCCTGTGGCCCCCGTCAGCAGGATCACCGCGGGGAATCTAGTGGCGCAACCTAGGTCTCTTCTAGTGGCCGACGTTATGTCCCTACAATGTCCGCTCCGCCGGGCCAGCAGGGCTCTTGGCGGCAAGACCGACCGAGAAAGCGAAGAAAGGGACCTCTCTCTTGGCTTATGTCATCGCCGAGCCGTGCATTGGCGAGAAGGACAACTCGTGCGTCGAGGTGTGCCCGGTCGATTGCATCCATCCGACGCCCGACGAGGCTGACTACGAAGGGGTGGAGCAGCTCTACATCGATCCCGATGAGTGCATCGACTGCGATGCCTGTGTGGAGGCCTGCCCCGTGGACGCCTGCTTCGCCGAGGACCAGCTCCCCGAGGAGTGGTCCAAGTACACCGAGATCAACGCGCAGTACTACACGGGCAAGTAGCGCCGCCCCGGATTAGGCTTCGCGTATGTCCGCGGTTCGCGAGCAGGCGCTCGTCGACGCGCCGGTACCCACCGTCTGGGAGCTGATCGGCAATCCCGTCCGCTACCCGGAGTGGTTCCCGCGCGTCCTCGAGATCGACGGCGAGCGGTACGAGGAGGGCGGGCGCTTCGTGATGGTCACGCGCCACCCGCTCATCGGGCGTGACGAGCCCGAGATGCTCATCGATCAGGTGGACGACCTCCACAGCATCCGGATGCATTGCACGATCAGCGGGATGTTCGTCCAGTGGCAGCTCACGGACGCTCAGGGAGGCACCTTCGTCGATGCGGAGTTCGGCATGGATCCGATTCGCTGGCGGGACCGCATGAAGGATGCCGCCGGCGGGCGGCATTTCTTTCGCCGCTGGCTCGACGAGGCGATCGACGGGCTTAGGAACGCTGCCGAGTGCGGCCCGAGCTAGCCGGCCATCGGCAGCTCGGTCCCGCTGACGGGCCCGGCCGCCGCGACGGCCGCGGGTACGGCCTGCATCACCGGCAGCTCCTGCGGGGTCGCGGCGAGAATCCCGCGGGTGGCGTCGCGGATCGCCTGCGAGGCGGGGGCGTCGGGCGCCTCGAGCACGAGGGGCGTCCCGATGTCGGCGCCGGCGCGGAGCTCCTCGCTCAGCGGCACCTTCCCCAGCAGCGGCACGTCGAGCTCGTCGGCGAGGAGTTGACCGCCGCCCTCGCCGAAGATCGTGAAGCGCTGGCCGTCGGGCGTCACGAAGCCGGACATGTTCTCGACGACGCCCAAGACCTCGAGGTCGACCTTCGCCGCCATCTCCGCCGCGCGGCGCGCGACCGCCTGCGCCGCGGTCTGCGGCGTGGTCACGACGAGGACCTTGGCCTGGGGGAGGAGTTGCGCGAGCGTCATCGAGACGTCGCCGGTCCCGGGCGGCAGGTCGAGCAGCAGGTAGTCGAGCTCGCCCCAGTCGACATCCTCGAGGAACTGCTGAATCGCCTTGTGGAGCATCGGCCCGCGCCAGACGACGGCGGCGTCGGCGTCGAGGAAGAAGCCGATCGACATCACCTTGACCCCGGCGGGCCCGTCGAGCGGGACGATCTTGCGCTCGGCGTTCACCGAGGGCCGGCCCTCGACGCCTAGCATGCGGGGGATCGAGTAGCCGTAGACGTCGGCGTCGAGCGCGCCCGCCGAGTGGCCCTCGGCCGCCAGGGCTGCGGCGAGGTTCGCCGTCAGCGTCGACTTGCCGACGCCGCCCTTGCCGGAGGCGACGCAGATCACGTTCTTCACCTGCGCCAAGGCCCCCTCGGGAAGCCCCGAGCGGCCGAGCGCTCGCTGAAGCTCGCCCTTCTCCTGGTCGGAGAGGACGTCGAATCCGACGTCCACCCGGCTCACGCCCTCGAGGGCGCCGACCCGCTCGCTGACCGCCTGCTGGAAGTGCGAGCGGATCGGGCAGCCGGGCGTGGTGAGCGAGACGACGACGGAGACGGCGCCCCCCTCCGCGATCTCGGTCGAGCGCACCATGCCGAGGTCGACGATCGAGCGGCGAAGCTCCGGATCGATCACGCCTCGGAGGGCTTCGGTCACCTGTTCACGCGTGGGCATGGCTCTCATTGTGGCAAGGTGCGATCCGACGCCCGTCCTCGACGCCCCCCGGACGCAGATCGACCCGGCTTTCGCCGGGCCGATCGGGGAGGAGAGGTTGCTGTTCTGCCCGCGGGATCTGGGCGGTAAACCGCGCGCCGTGAAGCGGCGCCTCACCCCCGGACAGATCACTCCGGGCCGCCGCCCAACCTCAAACGGCGGCGGACCGGGCTAAGCCGCTCAGACGAACGTGGTGACGCGCTCCTGCACGCTCGTGCGTGCCTTGCGGACGCGCCTCGTCACCTGGGCGCGGTTCTGCTTGAGCGTCCGCTCGACCGAGCGCCGCCGCTGCGTGAGGTCGCGGCGGAACCGGTTCCTCGTCGTCCGCGCGCGCTGCGTCGCCTTGCGGCGGGCGCTCGTCCCGCGACGCTCGAGCCGGTTGAACTCCCGTGTGACCTGGGTGCGGATGGTCTTGAGCTCCCGCTGAGCGGCCGTGCGCGAGGTCCAGGGCTCGACGACCTCGGTGACGCGATCGGCCGCGGTCAGCACGGCGCCGACCGGGACATCGACCGAACGCTCCGCCGTCTGGCGAACGTAGGCCACCGCCGAATCCGTGGCGTTGCGACGCTCGGCCTGGGCGGTCCCACCGGCCGTGTTGCTCGCGGTCTTGGTGCCGTTGGCTGGCATTTGTTGGTCAACCCCCTTGATGGGCTTGTATGAATTAACGTCCTTATCGCTAAGGCTGTGCGGGCGAGGATAACAAACACCCGAACACCTGTTTGTACCCCTGAGCGCGCCAGCGGTTACGCGGCCACGGGTGCGACGCGCGCCAGCCACCGGTCCGGATGCTCGAGCTCGGCGGGCGAGGGCATCGCCGCAGGCTCGCTCCAGGCCTGATTCAGCACCGCCATCCCGCGCTCCGCGACGACCCGATCGCAGAACGACTTGCCGAGCCGGTACTGGCGAAGCTTCAGCTCCAACCCGAGCATCCGGGCGATTGCCTCACCCAGCCCGCCGCGGCCCTCGCGACGGCGGGCAAGCCGAGCCCGCAGCACCGCACGCTCGCGGAGCCGGTCGGGATCGGCGGCGTCCATCACGTGCTCGGCGTAGCCCTCGACGAGCGTCATCGTCGCCTGGATCCGCTCGAGGCGAGCCCGCTGCTCGGGCCCGGCGAGCGCGAGGACCGCCTCACCCTGGAGCAGCCGCCGGACGGCGTGCCGGGGATCGGTCGTGATCACGCTCCCGATCGCGGCGGCGACGCGGCGGGGCTCGATTCCGCCGGCCGCCGCCTCGAGCAGCGCCCGGAGCTCCCCCGCCAGACGGTCCCGAAGCCACGGCACCCCCGCGAACTGCACCGCGTGGGTGAGCTCGTGCGTCGCGATCCAGGCCAGGAATGCATCGCGCTCGCCGCCGAGCTCCCGGTGCGCCGCGGCGAGGTTCGGGCCGATGAACAGAAGCCGCGGCGGCCGCTCCGGTGCGGCGAGCGGGACGTCGAGCTGGGCGAGGACCCGCCGCCCGGCGAAGCCGACCGCGCCGCCCGCCTCGGCTCCGCCGGCGGCGCCCGCAACGCGCCGCGCGAGCGTGCCGAGGGCGCCCGGAAGGTCGATCGCGTCGGCGGCCCGCCGATCGACCGGCGCCGCCAGCTCGCGCAGCGAATCGAGCGCCATCGCCGTCCACTCCGCGCGCGCCACAGCCTCGCCCGCCGGAAGCTCCGTCTCGGCGGCAAGTCCGGTGTAGGCGCGTACCGAGCGGGCCGCGTCCGCGCAGGCGCGCGCGACCGCACCCGAATCGAACGCGCCATCCGGTTCACCCGCGTTCCCGACGACGGCGGCGGCGACGCGGTGCGCGACTCCCCAGTCAACGAAGGCCTCGCTCACTCCGCCTCCTCGACGGCACGCAGCGCCGCGAGCAGCGGCTCGAGCATGATCGTGTCGAGCGCGCACACCGCCTGGTAGCGAGCGTCGAGGGATAGCGGCGCGGAGTCGAGGTCCAACCCGCCGATCCGGATCTCGGCGCCCGCCTCGCGCGCGATGAGCTGGGCCGCAGCGATGTCGACCGAGCGGCACGGCCGCGTCGTGAGCATGCCGTCGAAGCGCCCGGCCGCGATCCAGCAGACGGAGATCGCGATGGATCCGACCGATCTGAGCCGGAACGCGTGTCCCGATAGCGCCTTGGCCACGGGGACCACCCGCTCGGGCTTCGCCGCTTCGATGCCCACGACCTCGAGGCCGTAGCCCGGACCCGTCGCGTCGAGCCGACGTTTCCCGAGCCACGCGCCGCCCCCGCGACGCCCGGTGAACTCCTCCTCGGCGCCGAAGTCGTGGACGAACGCGAGCTCGACGTCGGCGAGGGAGGGGCCGGAGGCCAGGGCGAGGCTGAGCGAATACGCCGGGATCGTCCGCCTCGCGTTGAGCGACCCGTCGATCGGATCGATCACCACGACGAGCCCAGCGGGGCGGCCGAAGCCCACCTCCCCGCGCTCCTCGGAGATCGCGAGGAAGTCGAGGGCGCTTTCGTGAAGCCGCTCGAGCTCGGCGAACACGATGTCCTCGGAGCGGCGATCGAGCCGCAGCGAGCGATCGCCGCCCTTACCCCTCCCCTCGTACGCCGTGCGCTCGGCGATCCCTGGCTCGGCGGCGAAGAGCCGGCGCTGCTCGGCCACTATCCGCCGGCAGGCGGCGAGCCAGCGGTCCTCTAGCGCCGCGGCGGCCGCGCGCGCCTCCGCGTTGGTGCTCGGGGTGGCGATGGGGCGATGCTAGTGAGGGGCGAAGCGCGAGCCCGCTCCGGCGCTAGCGTTACGCCGGTGGAGGTGCCGCCCCGCCCCCGGCTTCGGCCCACAGAGGGCCAGGAGCGCGTGATCGCGCACGTCAGCGGCCCGCTGCTGGTCACCGGACCCGCCGGAAGCGGTCGCACCGAAGCGCTGGCGATGCGGGTCGCGGCGCTCGCGAGCCGCGCCTCCGCCGCGCGCGTGCACTGCCTGGCGAGTTCGCGCGCAGGCGCCATCCGCCTCCGTGCGCGCGTTGACGAGCTGGTCGAAGGCGGGCACGAGGAGCTGTGGGTGGGCTCCTACGCCGAGATCGCGGCGCGCATCCTTCGCGAGCACGCGCTCGAGGCAGGGCTCGATCCGTTCTTCGCCACGGTCGACGTGGCCGGCCGTCTCGCCCTGCTGCTCGAGCACCTCGACGAGCTGCCCCTTCGCCACCACGACATCCGCGGCAACCCGGCAGGCCTGCTGGCGCGCCTCCTGCACCGGATCGACGCCCTGAAGCGAGAGGGGATCCTGCCGCGGCAGCTTCGGGACTGGGCCGAGCAGCAGCAGGCGGAGACCCGCGGGGCGGAGCGGGGACGCGCGCGCCGGGAAGCGGAGTTCGCCGAGCTCTACGCGCACCACGATCGGATCCTCCGCGACGCCGGCATGCTGGACAGTGCGGACCAGGTGCTCGCCCTCGTCCGGCTGCTCGCGGATTGCCCGGACGTCCGCGCGAGCCTCGGCGATCGCTTCCCGTTCGTCGTGGTCGACGAGCTCGAGGACGCCGGGCGAGCGGAGCGGATGATGATCGAGGCGCTCGCCCCGCACCGGGAGGTGGCCGCCGCCGCCGATCCGTCGCAGGCCATTCGCGCCCTGGGTTGCGACGGCGCGGCCGCCGTGGCGGATTTCCGCGCCCATTTCCCCGGCGCGGCGGAGATCGAGCTCGCCGCCCCGCTCCGGCACGGCGAGCGAATCGCGCGCGCCACCCAGGCCCTACGCGGTGCTGACCGCGACGCCGATGCGACGTCTCGCGGCTCCGTCCTTCGGCTCTGGCGCTGCCGCGACGAGCGCGCTCAGGCCCAGGCGGTGGCGCGGGAGGTCGAGCACCTGATCGCCGCCGGCGCCGTGGCGCCGGATCGGATCTGCGTCGTCGCCGGCGCCGGCTGGCGCGAGGCGCGGATGGTCGCCGCCGCGTTCGAGGAGCGGGGCGTCCCGTTTCGCTTCCTCGGCGAGGCTGCGCTGTTCCAGCGTCCCGAGGTCCGCGACGCGCTGGCCTGGCTGCGCCTGCTCTCCGACCCCACGGATTCGGCTGCCGTGGTCCGGGCGCTCACGCGCCCGCCCGTCGAGCTTCGGTCGGTCGACCTCGCCCGCTGCACGACGATCGCGCGGCGGCGCAAGCTCGACATGGTCTCGGCGCTCGAGGCGGCGATCGAGAGCCCCCAGCTCGGCCCCGAGGCTCGCGACCGGATCCAGACCTTCCTTCGCCTTCGATCGGCGGCCGAGGCCGCGATGCCCCAGATGCGGCCGGACGCGTTCGTCCGGCGGCTGATCGAGCGGATCGGTCTGCGCCGCCAGCGCCTGTTCGCGGCCACGCCGGAGACGGCCGCGCGCCTCCAGAGCCTCGCCCGCCTCGCCGAGCACGCTGCAGAGTGGGCGCGGCGCGAGCCCCAGGGCTCGGCGCGCGAGTTCATCCGCCAGCTTGCAGCGGTCGCCGACGCCGGCGAGCTCGACCCGTACGACTCGGCGCCGCCGCCGCGCGGGGCGGCGGTGATCGCCGAGCCCGAGCAGCTCAAGGGGCAGGAGTTCGACCACGTCTACCTCCTCGGCCTCACGCGCTCCGCGCTTCCCGGGCGCGACTGGGAGGCGCGCTGGGTGCCGAGGGAGCTCCTCCGCGCCGAGCCCCGTCCGGCGTCGAGCGGCCGGCGCCGCGCCGCCCTCGCATACCTGGCGGCGAGCCGGGCGCGATCTTCGCTGGTTCTCTCCTGGCCAGAGCAGTCGGACGAGGGCGAGGCGCCCCCATCGCCGATCTACGAGGCGGTCCAGTCGAGCGGGGTCGAGGAGGAGGTGCACGAGGAGGAGCTCTTCGGGCCGGCCGAGGGGCTCCACGCGACCTACCGGATGGTGCGCGACGAGGTCCTGGAGGCATCGTGGCGCGCCGGCTCCGCGCTCTCGGAGATGCGGCTCGACACCGCGGCGGACGTGGACGCCGCCGTCGCGCGGTACCTCGAGCTGCTGAAGCTCGCGGCCCTGATCCAGCGCCCCGGCGAGGAGCCCGTGGCGGATGCGCTCGCGGCCATCGGGGAGCTGATCGGCCGCGTCGCCACGCCCGAGCAGCGCGCGGCCCTCGAGCGCTCGGCGCTCGACGCCTACATCGTCGGCGAGGAGCGCGAGCGGGTGGCGCGGCGCGAGCTGGTCACCGCGCGCCGGGAGCCGACGCTCGAGGCCTTCCTGCCGCGGCGCGGCGACGGACTGGCGCTCTCGGCCTCCGACCTCGAGCTCTACCGGACGTGCCCGCTGAAGTACAAGTTCGCGCGCGTCTTCGCGATCCCGCAGGAGCCGACCATCAACCAGCGGTTCGGCATCCTCATCCACCAAGTCCTGGAGCGATTCCATGCGGAGGAGCTGAATGCCGACGCGGGCGCGCGGGAGCCTTCCTTCGCTGGCATCGACCCTGGCTCGCTCGATCGCCTGCTGGCGATCTTCGAGGCTGGCTGGCGGCGGGCTGGCTTCGGCTCCTCCGACGACGAGCTCCAGTACCGCGACCGCGCGGTCGCGGCGCTCGCTCGCTACCACGAGCGCCACCGGGCATCGAGGGCGCGGCCGGTATGGCTCGAGCGGAGCTTCGTGTTCACGATCGGCGACCACCAGCTGCGGGGTCGCGTCGACCGCGTCGATCGCCTGCCGGACGGGGCGTACGAGCTGATCGACTACAAGACCGGCGATGCGAAGGCGTCGGCGGCGCTAGCGGACGACATCCAAATCGCCCTCTACCGCCTCGGGGCGCGGGAAGCCTGGAAGGTCGAGCCGGCTTCCGGCGCCTACTGGTACGTCCTGAGCGACCAGCGCGTGACGATCGCCCCAAACCCGGACGACGCCGAGCGCGTCGAGCGGACGGTGCTGGAGGTCGCGGCGGGGATCGAGGCCCAGGACTTCGAGCCCCGCCCCTCCTACGAGATCTGCTCCTGGTGCGACTATCGCCTGATCTGCCCGGCTAGCGAAGCCTGAGCCGCGGAGCCGAGCGCTTGTTCGATGGGCTGGGTGGGGAAGCGGCCGGATGCGGCATGCGAGTTACGGACATCATGAGTCCAGAAGTCGCATCGCTGCGGCCTCTAGCTGTCTTGCTGGCGCAGGAACCGCTGTAGCTCCTGCGCGATCGCGTCGCCGGAGGGGACCTCGCCGGAGAGGTCGACGTCCTCCGCCTCGGCCTGCGCCTCCTCGAGCTGCTGGACGAGCTGCGCGATCTCGGGGTTGGTCGCGACCGCGCGATCGATCTGCTCGTCGAAGCGCGTCGCGGCGTCCTCGAGCTCGAGCGCCTCGATGGCGACTCCGGTGAGCCCCTCGAGGCGACCGTCGTGAAGGACGCCGACGATCCCCGTCGGTCCCTCGTAGGTCGAGCGGCTGAGGCCGAGCTCCTCGACGAGCTCCGGATCGGAGGCGAGCCCGGTGATCGGGACCGGCCGCGTGTGCGCCACGTCGGCGATCAGCGACCCGAGGGTCACCACCAGCTCGATGCCGAACCGCTCAACGGCCTCGAGGATCGTCTCCGCGAACGTCCGCCAGCGAACGTTGGGCTCGACTCCGGACAGCAGGGCCAGATCGCGCTCGGCGCCGGCGGCGGGAGCAGCGAGGAAGACGTTGCTCGGCCAGTCGAGGCGCCGCGCCTGCCCCTCGGCGAGCCGAACCGTGGGCCGGTTCACCTGGAAGTCGTAGAAGTCCTCGGGGTCGATCCGCGCGACCGGCTCGGCGTCGAGCGCCGACGCGACCGCCTCGAGCGCAGCCGTGGCCGCGCTCGCGGCATCGTTCCACCCGGTGAACGCCGCGACGAGCACCGGCGAGCGCAGCTCGGGCGGGTCGCGATCCCAGATCAGCGCGCTCATCGTGGCACGAATCTATCGTCCGCCGCGCGGTTCAAGATCGCGGCGGATGGACGCAACCGCCGTGACGGCGCCGGCAGCCGCGGCTCGACCGACCGCGGAGCCTGAGCTCGCTAGGGCCGCGGAGGTCCTGCCGGGCCGGCGCTTCGCCGGCCGCTTCGCATGCACACGACGTGACCGCCTCGTCGCCCGCAACGGCGGGACCTACCTCGCCGTGGAGCTTCGCGATCACACGGGGGTGCTGAAGGCGCGGGTCTTCCGCGAGGCCGACCGAATCGCCGCGCGCTTCGATCGCGGCGACGCGATCTGGATCCGCGGGCGGGCCGAGCGGTTCCGGGGCGAGCTGGTCGCCGAGCTCGACGACGTCCGCCGGCTCGAGCCCGGGAGCTACGACCCCGCCGAGCTCCTGCCCTCCGCCTACCGGGCGATCGACGAGCTCGAAGGGTTCCTCGAGCACCTCGGCCGCGAGGTGCATGATCCGGGCCTAGCCGCAGCCATCAACCACGCGGTGTTCAGCGAGCCAACCTGGACCGAGTTTCGCCGCGCTCCGTGCACCCGCGCCGGCCACCACGCTTACCTCGGCGGGCTGATCGAGCACACGGTGGCGGTCGCGACGCTGGTCGGCGAGCTCTGCCAGCTGCATCCCCGGCTCGACTCGGACCTCCTGATGGCCGCCGCGATCGTGCACGACGTCGGCAAGGTGCGGGAGTTCTCCTATCGCGCCGAGATCGAGCTGAGCGAGGAGGGCCGAGCGCTCGGGCATCTCGCGATCGGCGCCGAGATCGTCGGCGCCGCCTGCCGCGGGCTCGACGAGCCGCGCCGCCTCGCGCTCCTCGGTTGCCTTCTGTGCCACCACGGGCCGCAGGCGGGACCGGCCAGGGCCGGGAGCTCCGGCCGCAGCGGCTTCCCCTCCGCCGAGGCGCTCGCCCTGTACCGCCTGAACGCGCTCGACGCGTCCGTGAAGAGCGCGCTCGAGCACGGGGTCTAGACCTCGCGCGAGCCGCATGGATGCCGCGTCGGAAAGGGCCTCCCTCCTCGAGCGCCACAAGCCCGCGCTGCGCTACGACTCGCAGGAGGTCTACTTCGCCGACTCGGCGGCGGAATGGACCGACAACCCGGGCAACGAGCTGATTCGCGCGACCGGCGAGGTCGTCGCGATCGCCGGCGCGGCGCCCCCGCAGACAGCGCTCAGCCTCGATCTGCTCGGTTCCTACTCGGACCCCGAGCCGGCTGACGCGATCGCCGATCCCCGCCGCGATTACCAGGCCCAGTACGCGGCCCAGCACAGCCAGGCGGACGCGCGGCCGTGGTCGAAGGTCGACCGAGATCCGGGCTCCACCGCCGGTTCGGCTCGACCCCTCGAAGCGCTACCAGGTGACGGTGAGCGCGGGGAACGAGGTCGGCGGCGGACCGACGGCGCGGGCGACCGTCTGACGCCGCGAGGCGCGCGCAGCTAGAAGGGCCGCAGGCGCCCGAGCCGCGGCAGCCCGCGGTACAGGAATCGTGCGGTCCCACCGATGAGCGCGAAGGCCTCGGCCAGGGCTTCCTCGATCCACGCCGGCGCGCCATCGGGCACCGGTGCGGCGAGGACGGGACCAGCGCCGTAGCCCGCGACATCGACCCCGGCCTCGACGACCATGTCGAGCTCGCCCTCGAACGCGACCTGTGGCCGCTGCGTATGCACTCCCATCTCATGCCCGATCGGGTGGCTGTCGAGGTGGTGGATGACGACCTCCCACTCACGACCGGAGGGACGAAGGACGCTGCGCTTGACCTCGATGGGCGCCTCGACCACCGTCTGGTAGCAGGCGCGGGTGCCGTCGGCGGATTCTCGAAACTGCTTCAGGAACACCTGCCGGACGCGGGCGGCGAGCATGTCGTCGACCACACTGCGCGCCAGGCGCATCCCGCCGAGCATCGCCCCGCCGCGCTCGTCGCGCTCCAGATCGCCGACCAGGTGCGAGACGATCGCTCCCAGGTCCCGCAGCTCGTCCCCGGGGTCAGGCCCGGAATCGGCGGCGACCTCGAGGAACGGGCGCCACGCCGCACCCTCGTCGCGGCCGAAGTCGCCGCCGAAGGCGCTGACCACGGTTCGATCTCCGAGGCCGCCCTCGGGGTCGAAGCGCGCCATGGTCTTCGCGTACCCGTAGGTCTCGCGCCCGCCGAGGTACGACATCGGGTTGTCGACGAGGATGTAGGGGGTGGCGAGGCCGATTCGCTCGGCGACGAACGCGCCGCCGACCTCGCGTCCGGCGAGGACCGGGATCCAGAAGGTCGCCATGATCTCGCGCACGGCCCCCCAACGATCGAACGGCGGCACCAGCGAGTAGACGCGATCGAAGCCGCCGAGCAGCAGCAGGACGCTCGAGCCGAGCGGCCGGTAGTGGATGACGCCGCCGGCGGGAACATCGAGCATCCGCTGGACGAGTGCGGAGATCTTCGCCTGATCGCCCTCGAGGACGAACCCGCGGAGCTTGCCGCCGAGCGACAGGAACGGCCCCGGCGCCGTCGCACGGCCGCCGTATTCGACGTAGGCCGGCTGGCCTGCCGCGCGGGGCGCGAGCCAGCGCGTGCTCTCGCCGGCGATGCGGGTGTCGATCCCGGTAAGCCTTCGTGCCGCCTGCAGCCCCGAGACCGCCGCCGCCTCGACGCAGCCGCCGTCGATCCCGTTCTTCGTCCAGTCGCCCGCCAGGACCAGGTTCTCGAACCCCGAGTCGTCGGAGGGCAGACGGTGCTCGACGTCTCCGGCTGGCGTGAGGACGTAGCGCTCGCTGCCGGCAACGTTCGCTCGCCAGTACTGCGACTGGAACCGCTCACGCCCCGGGCGGCGGTCGGGATCGGCGACCGCGTCCCAATCGAACGACGGGCCACCGGTCGGCCACAGCCCGGTGAGGTCGCGCTCGCAGAACTCGACCGCCGCGGCCTTGACCCGATCGGCGGCGCCGGTCGGGCTCTCGCCGGGCCGTTCCGCGAGGACGCCGCAGAAGTAGGCGATGCCGCTCACGCCGTCCTGCTCGGGCCACGACTCGCGAGGGAGGAGGTGCGCCATGTCGGAGTAGGTATCGAGCGGCTCGACGTAGCAGCCGGCGACCGAGTTGGGCCCGTGGCCCCAGCCGAGCTCGTCGCTCGGGCGGTCGAGCCAGAGCTGGAAGGCCTGGGTGCTGACGGTCACCGCGCGCTCAAGGCCGCGCCGGAACCGCTCGTCCCGCTCGCACAGCTCGCCGCAGATCGACTCCAGGGCGCCGACGGAGATTCCCAGCACCACCTCGTCGAAGTGGGTCCCGCGCCGCAGCCGTTTAGGCTTCCGGCCGAGCGGGTTCGCCTCGAGCTCGAAGTCGATTCCGCGAGCGCGAACCTCGTCGCCGCGCGCGAGCTGGTCCCACAGCGGCTCGCTGGGCCAGCAGGGCAGCCCGCCCACGTCGATCAGCGGCTCGTACTCACCGGCGCCGAGCTCGACCTGCGGAACGACCTCGATCTCCTCGACCCGCGCTGCGTCCTTCGCCAGCCCGAGCCGCTGGACGGCACAGAAGAACTCGAAGCGCACCCCGCGCCGCCGCAGCACCTCGTAGAGCGGCCCGAAGACCACGTCCCCCATCCCCGCCTGCATCTTGTACATCAGCGCTCCGCGGTAGCTGAACAGCAGCCGCAGCAGGTCGTTGGTCGCCGTGCCCGCGGCCACGTTCGCCTGCGCGATGTCGCCCTCGACGTAGCCGAAGGCGACGTCGTAGACCGATCGCAGGACGGGCGAGCGCTCGGCAGGAGTGCGGCCGATCGTCACCTCCTTGGCCCCGTGCCGCGCGAGCCAGGCCGACCACTCCTCGTCGTTGATGGCGTCGAAGCCGTCCTCCAGCACGCCGTCCTCGCAGATCCCCGTGACCGTGCTGGCGATGACGTCGAGCATCGTGAAGTAGAGGCGAAGGTCGGGATCGGCAGCGCAGCGGCTCGCGACCACATAGGTCCAGAGCCAGTCGCGGAACCCGGACAAAAGGTGCGCCAGGAACGCGTGATGCGTGGCGTCGCGCGGACGGGGGACGGCCCCCTGCGCGTGGGCGGCGGCCAGGCGGTGGGCGAGCTCGAGCAGGTGGTCGGCGCCGGCGAGCTCCCAGTCGAGCAGGTCACTAGCGAACTGGCGAGCAAGCCGCTCGAACCAGGGGGGAGTCGGCGCGGTTCCGGCGCCGTCGAGCCGGCGGTCGCCCGCCAGATCGCGCCACCGCTCCAGCGCCCAGCGGGTGGCGGAGGAGGCGATCTCCCAGAACGTCGGCAGCTCGGCGGCGTCGCCGGGCCGGAGCATGTTCCGCGGGGCATCGAACGCGAACGCGTGCCACCCCGCGCCCTGCCGGTCGTAGAGGACGACGCGGTCGCAGGGCGCGAACGCTTCCTCGAAGCGCGCGAGCGGCGCGTCCGCAGGACGGCCGAGCTCGGCGTAGGCGTCGCGCATCACCCGGAACGCGTTGTCGTAGAACCCGAACCAGATGTGGAGCCCGTGCTCCTCGATCCGGTTGCCGGCGGCCTGGTTGCGGCCGCTTGCCCCCTTGCCGCCGATCCTCCAGCCCAGCTGGTAGATGGTGACGTCGAAGCGCTCGCGCAGCTCGGGCGTCGCCGTCAGCTCGAAGGCGGCCGTGATGCCGCCGACCCCGCCGCCGAGCACCGCGACCCTCGTCCTCGCGCCGGAGCCTGCTCCGCGCCGGTCCATCGGCCCGAGCCTATCCGCGGAGGGCGCATCCGTGTGCGTGCGATGTGCCACGCGCTTCGCGCGGCTCGCGAATATGCTCGGTGCCGTGAACGGGGCGGACGAGACGCCAGCGGTCGTCAGCAAGCACGATCTCGCGATGGTGCGACGCGGCTATGAGCTCTGGAACGACGGGGATATCCGCGGGCTCGCCGACACGTGCTTCACCGAGGACGTCGAGTGGCACGCCGCGCCGGAGTGGCCGGGGGAGCGGCTATTTCGCGGCCGCGAGGAGGTCGAGCGCTTCCTGCGCGAGGACGTCGCCGAGCTGATCGCGCTTCAGGACACCCGGATCGAGCGCATCGAGCAGGTGGGCCCCGAACTCGTGATCACCTTGCACGCCCGCGCCCACGGCCTGGCGAGCGGCATCGACGTGGCCAGCGGCGAGATCTTTCACGTCGCGCGGCTGCGAGACGGCCGCGTCGATCGCGTCCGCACCTTCCTCAACGAGGAGGACGCGATCGACGCTGCGAACGCCGGCTAGCGCCCAGCACCCTCCGCGCGAGCTGAAAGGCGACGACCAGGAGGAGCGCGGCGAAGCCGAGCTCGAGCGCTCGCTCCGGCACCGCGTTCGAGATGAGGACCCCGGCCAGCACGCCGAGCGGCGAGAGCGCGCCCACGAGCGCGCCGTCGCGGAGCCGCACGTTGCCGTAGCTCGACTGGCGCCACGCG
>WNFW01000880.1_pt1 | contig 19903 bp, 44 predicted proteins | sample 5400131 | NCBI WGS metagenome assembly WNFW01 (sample SAMN13153362, study PRJNA577476) | soil metagenome | isolation source: 20 cm soil or saprolite under grassland replicate 1 | place: USA:California | collected 2016-06-15 | reverse complement strand
CTGCCTGGTGGCGGGGAGGGGCCGTGGGCCGTACCGGTTTACGGGCGGTAGGGGTCGTCTTGCGGCTTTTCCTTCTTTCCGGTGAGAATCAAGATTTCGACGTCGCTTGCGGCAGGTTCCGGCATAGACAGGAACGCGCGTGCGAAAAGTTCCGCCTTCGCCTTTTCATAGTTCCTGGTCAGCTCGTTCCGCTGTTTCTTCAAGGCGTCAAAGAATTCTCGATTCGCGTTGTTTCGCCTCTCCATGGCGGGTATCCACACGATATCGAACGTCTTACGTGCCTCGGTCCACTCGTTATAGTCGAAATCACCGGCTCTCACGTTATCGTACACAGCGAGAGCATCGGCGATTTCCGCGTCGCAGATCTTCCTGGCGGGCTTGCATTGCATGTTATAGAGGTCTGCGGCGGCGTCAAGCGCGATATTGTACGCGACGCTCACGGGCGGGATGTTACTGAAGTATTCTGCGCGGGCAGTGTAGTTGAGGAGTTCTTCGGCGCACCATTGGATGTCGAATTTGTCGCTGTATTTGATGACGAGTTCGACGGTGATGTCGACGCTGTCACCGAAAATGCTCTCGAACAGGTCACGTTGTTCACGGCATGCGCCGTGATATTCTAACATATGCAGGGTGATGGTTTTCACAGTATTCTCCTTATCGACACTTAGTAGCGAAGTGCGTGAGAATGGCAGCTTGTCCGGTGGCTGTCAGTCTCCCGCAGACACACCGAAACTGTGTCCGCATGTCCCGGTTCCTGTGGTCTCGCCCGCGCGCAACGGCGATCCATTCGCCCTTCTTACAGTGATGACTGGGGTAATTGTTTCCGCGACTCATAGCTTCTCCGCCCGATAGATGTTGCCGTTTTCCCCCTGCAAGAGCAGCATACCATCTTTCAGCGTGGCCAGGTATTCGAACAACTCCCCGCGCGCCTTCGTTCCCGACTTGTTATCCGCTACGGTGCTTTTCGGGATTTCCCGACCAGGAATAGGAGAGTACATGAAGACGCGGCCGGCGACGGCTGTATAGATGGGTACGTTGCCTCGGTTGCGTAGATTGCCGATGGCGGTCAGAACTTGAGCCACTGTGAAGCCGACATTTTCGGCGATTTCAGTGATGTTGATATGCAGATTCTTGTTGGCGTTGAAGTAGTCGAATACCTTGTCGGCGATGGTCGGATGTCCCATGTTAATCCTTCTTTCCCGTTTCTCCGAGTAGACGTTGGATACATTTGCGGCAGTATATGGGAATACCTGGGTAGGCGCCAATCCCGTATCGTGCATAAGTCTCCACATTAGTGCCATCGCAAAGAGTAATGAACTTACTGCCGTTAACGACATCCACGATATGCAGCATACCACGGAGGGGCGATTCCATGTATTTCATTGGGTACGGCATACGAGTATCGCCCCCTCTTTCGGCACATGCGACACATATACGGCCCCATTGTCATAAAACCAGACATGCGTGACAGGCCGTCCGCACAATACACACACCACGAACCCGTGGCCTGGATAGTTGCCTACCAGGCCACGGACACGAGGTGGGTCAGCTTTCCGGGGAATCACTGGGCCTAGTCTTACTCGGCTTGCCACGTCGACGCGCGACGGTAGAGCGTAGGTGGGTGGCAACCTTGATGTCGGTTTTCAAGAACTCGATTTCACCCGTCTTTTCGTTGGGCTCAAGGATGCCGCACACGGTGATGACAGAGAATCCGTCACCCAGCGCGCGACCGGCCGAGTGGAGAATGTTGGCCCGGTACTCGAAGTCTTCGGCATCCTTGATGGGCATGAGAATACGCTGCCCGGACGCATGGGCCTTGTCTACAAGCGCCTGCGCGCTGGCCGGTACCTCAACAGTAGGCCGAGATCCACCCTTCTCAGTGCGAGTTTCGAACGTGACATCGATATCAGCCCACGGGTCGTCGGTGACCTTAGTCTTCGCGGTCGTCATGTGACACTACTCCTTCTTTGCGAATTTCGTCTTGCTTGTGAATTTCATCCATGGCCTTAAGAATCAGCTCAGGGAAGTTGAGCGCGAGCTGCAATGCCCGGTCGGGGTCCATATCGATTTGCGCAGTAAGGGCACCACTGACGATTGTGAGCCTCAACCACAACTCCCCGGTAGCCAGTTCCACGACGCCGGTATAGAAGCTCAGGTCAACACCGGTATCTTCAATTCGGTAGGCGCCATCGGTGAACTCGATTTCGCCCACTAGTCTTGCGCCTTCGCAATCTGAGCAACTGCCGCATTCGGGCGAAAGATCTGCTTACTGCGGGACTCCTGGCGCCGCTGGGTACATTCGTCGCAGTAGTGTAGCGCCTTCTGTGTCCGAACCCCGTCGACGGTGACAAAGTCGACTCCGGAGGATGCACCTTCCAGCCCTTCGGCGTAGAACGCGCCGCATCCGTCGGCATCGCACATGACAACGTTACTCATTGGTAAGATCGAACCTTCCTTCTACTCCAAAGACATCGTTCAGCTCTGCCGCATCGATGGCATCGATACGTTCGCGCATGTCACCTTCGCTAGGCCACTGTCGACCAGTGACCAACTCGCGAAGTACATCATATATGGTCACAAGTCCTATCTTACAGCAATACCCCGGTACCCAGGTACCGGGGTATCACGTTTAGATAACGATCAGTGGACGCGATTGACGACACGCGTCCAATACTCTGACCACTCTTTCCACAGTTCGTTACCTTCGGCGACGTGAGGATGTACAGGCTTGTGATATGCGATTCCGCCGACAGCGAAGAATTCTCGCGCTTCGTGCATTTCAGCATCGGTGATGATTTCGAACATGCGCCGGTACAAATCGTCGGAAGTCACGATGTCTTCCATGTCGATATACGCGACAGTGTCGACATCGATTTCCTCGTCGTACAATGGCGCGAGTACAACATCGCTGTTACGGGCTCGAAAGCTTATGGTGACCATAATGCTATAGCTGGATACCGAATATCCGAATGTCCATCCGGGCTTGTAGGAAACGCCACGAAGCATGGTAAGTGCGGTTGTTAGTAGCATGTGCGTTCCTCTTTCAACGATTACGGTTCGTTGTGCGGGGTACCAGATCTCCCGCTCCCCGGGGTCACAATCTCTCCATACGACGCGAGTACCCGTTTCCGGTTGTCCGTCGCCTTCCCGGCCCTTATCTGCATATTGTGCGGGGTACCCTCCCGCTCCCGGATTCACGCTCAGGCTGCTTGCACCCTCATGACCATTTCATCCGGCCCACATCTTTTTGGGTTGATGACCCATAGCCGACGCCCAAGGCATCTTGGGCGCGACGTAAAGACCATCAATCGCGCTCTGCGATGTTGCGAGATTCTGGTGGATATTCGGCGGACAGGTCTCGCCCTTCCGGCGTAAAGAGGTGAGCCTTATAGTCGTCAACCCATTGCCACTCATAGCCAGCGGGTAGATTCTCCTCATCCCAGGTGAGCGGGTTGTCTTCGCTGAACGGAAGTATACCGTTCTCCCATACGGCATGTACGGGTCCGAGGTCTTCTAGACGCGCGACGGCGGCACATACGGCGCACGGACAAGAAGGGTAACCGGGGAGGTGTCCGGGGCCGTTCTTTGTTTCTGTCATGTGGACTACTCTACCCGCTATTCCCGTCCGTAGGTCACGAACCGGCCACAACAAGAACACGAAACAGTAACGGTCAGATAGAGCTAAAGAAGACATCATCCATGATCGGCAGATTATTCGGTGCGTCATAGCATTCGATGTTGCCAGTAGCAGCCCGAATAACCACCTTTCCGTGTGTAGCACTACCATCAAACACGATAGAGTTTGACAGATCTTGAAATGGCCGATAACCCACGGGCATCGTTGCGATAACGGTACCGCCAGGAATAGGACTCACAGGCCCGATAATATTCCCTGCAAGTTTTACCATACCATCGGGCATCGGTTTATACACTGCCGCGCTGCCTCCGCTGGCGAATCCTGCCGTCAGCGGAATGGCTGTCCACCCCCGCACCGTAGCCCCGGGATTTCCAACTTGCAATCGTCCCGTACTCTGTTGGTAGATCACATGCGGATTGACGGCAGTACCTGAAGCGGTAGAGAAACGTATATCCCCGTTGATATCTAACGCAAGTTCGCTAATTGCGGATGCGACAGTTCCCGCAAATAGTGCAAGTTCACTACTTCCGGGAAAAGCGGTAATAGTAAATACGTTACCAGCATCATTAGTAAATTCGATAGCCGGAAACCCGTTGCTATCTAAGTGCAAAACAATCTTGGACGTTGACGGTGGTGCACCGATAATATCTATTTCAGGCGTTGGCCCAATAACGATAATGGCATTGCCGTTATTGTCAACAAGAATGATTTGTTGAACAATCTGGTCCTGAAATTGCATTACACCAATCCGAATCCGGAGCCCATGGTACCGGCCGGTACCTCCTCCATCAGAAGTAACGCGATAGCCTGATCTTTGTTTGTCAGCCCAATCCAGGTCACCTCGAACACGTCGGAAGCGTCCAGCTTCAACGCGGGAGGCCCCTGCGCAGACGAACCCGATCCGACGATCGTTGACGTAATATACTGCCCGTTGCGGGTAATAGTGGCACGCGCAGAGGTACGCACGGGGATGGTCCGTACGGTGGTTTGCCAGATTATCTGCCAGATGCCGCCCTTCCCGTGTTCATACCGCACTATCGCAACACCGGCAGTGTTCGCAAGTGCGGTTTGAACGTATTCGGTCAATTGGAGTACACCTGACTTACGTCTTGCTCTCGCCATTCTGCCACGGTAATAACGGCAACAACTCCCGTAGTCGCACCCATGCCCACGAAGTTCACGGCGACATCACCGGCAGAATGCGCCCACAATGTCCCCTTGGAAATGAACTGCGCGGACGGGATAGCAGTACCCGGGATACGACATTGTGCAATGGTCAACGCACTGATATCGGAGTCGACATACAAAGCGGCAGTACCCGTCACCGCCGTATGATCATCCAATCCGGTATAAGTCACCGACAGGATATTCCAGATACGCCCCGTCGGTGGCTTGCCGATCCGCACCACACTCGGCCCCACTCCCGCACCAGCAAAAGACAGGTAAATCGGCTTAGGCAGTTCCTTTTTCAACGCCGACGTGATGCCGTCCAGTTTATCACCGATAGCCAGTCCAACATCAAAAGACGCGCTGAGTTCCACACCCATCAGACAGTACGCTCCTTATCCAACTGAGTATCGACGTACCCCTGCAACCGAAATTCCAGCCGGGCGATGGCCGCTCGAACCCGCCGCATCACCTTCACCGCGTTGTGGGCCGCCACGATATCCCAATGCTTCTCTTCACCACGCTCTTTCGAAATCAGGTAGTACGACACAGCAGCGGATGCCGCAAGGTACACCCAATCTGAAATACGCTTCTTATCACTGGCCAACGGTCCCACTCCCCGTAATAGTAAAGGAACCCTTCAACGCTTCCAGCGCTTCCACCCGGGCGCTCAATGCAGCTACAGCATCGTAGACCTCCCAGATAGCCTCAAACACGGTCTGCTTTTCACCTCTTGGATTGGTGACGCTATTCGCAGTGTCATCGAAAAACCTTTCGACGTCTCCCATACCGGCCCACTCCTTGAGGTTGTTTACGGTATCAAAATTACCCCGGTCAAGATCTAGCGTGAGTTCGCCCCCGTACTGCCAAAAGACATACGGCACAGTCGGGGTAACGCCAGGCGATGCGATCCACATACCATCACGTCCACGCACCCCCAACATATATGCGGACCGGTTGCAATACACAACAACCCGGTTAGTCGGGTAGTGCATTTCCAGTGCACGTGCGCACGCGTTACCCATGTCCGCGATTTGTCCGTTAGTATGTTGCGCCCAGGTTCCATCATTTTCAAAGTCGAGTGCAACAATATCGCCCGGTTGAATGTTAGCAACATTGTTAAAGTGATTAACCTGCGCTTGCGCACTATCAGTCATAGTCATAAAGTGATAGACGCCTGTCACGATACCAAGGGAGCGAGTCAACGACACACGACTACTGTATGCGTTGTCAACAAATCCAACTCCCTCGGTAGCTTTGTGAAACACGAAATCGTACCGAGAGAAGTCCGGCGTCGCGTTATGATGCGAGATATCAATCCCGGTTACGGTCACCGGTTACCCCACTTTCGCAACGTCCCATCGTACCGGACATCTGAATATCCGGCACGCGCAATAGGGGTCATCACTCGTTGCGGCCACGCCACCGGAAAAACGGCGGTGTTATGCCAGGCGTTCAAGTCATTCGTAGCTTGCGGGTTAATCACGTTCGGGTTGTTCTCCTGAACGTCCGCCCGCGACGTCTTACGATTAAAGATGAACATCAGACTTCGTTCCTTCCCATGACACCCCGACGTGCGCGGTCCCGAGTTCGCTTATCTAGCTCCCCAAGGCAGACTTCAAGATATGACAGAATGTTCGCGTTCTCTTCACAGGGCAATTCGCCTTGCCACAGTTCGAACTTCCGTATCAGGGCACGAATGACCATGTCCGGCGAAGCACCGTTTACGTCTACATCCAACGGCCCGCGCTGCCATCGAATATTAAGCCCCATATCGTCGACATCGGCGAACTCGTTCGCAAACCAGGGGTATCGTTTCATCGTCCGACCGCCTTTGCTCCAACTTGCCCGACAACCCGCACCCCTTGCGCGACATTACCTACGGCAGTCGAATGCTTCGCGATAATGATAAGGCCGGCAAGAGCGATGATCCCGCCGCCCGCGATAATCGCGATCATATACAACCAGTTACCCAGGTTTCCAAAGAAATATAGGAGATCACTTTGTACTGACGCTTGAACCACGCCGCCCTGATCACCCGTACCGGTACCCCCGCCAGTACCAGCGCCCGGCCCCGGGGCAGTCAAATCGGGAGTAGTACCCCCATTGACGAACTTCCTATACGCACCATTCGTAAAGGTGGACCACGGCCTGAAGTTAGCACCCTTATTCGACATAGCCACAGCGACACGAGCATTAGTCGCAGGATCATACAAGTCCGTATTAGACTTCAGTCCATACGCAGCCCGTCGCGACGGACCCATAGATCCCAGCATGTTAATCTGCCACAACCCGTACGAGTCATCCGGCGGCACGGGATTATGCGACGTCGGATTACCGCCCGACTCCGCCAATGCAATAGCAGCGGCCACCGGGGCAGACCCCGGAGACCCACCCGCGTTAATCCACAAGCCTTCCAGTGTCGCGTACGAGAGCGCCATTAGCTACTCCCAAAGTACAGCGGCACATACATGTTGTCCGGCCGCACGCCACCCATGGCGGACGGCTTGAACGGGGCTTCCGGCATAAACATGTCGGCTGGCAGATTAGGCTTCTGCTGCAACGGTCCCTTGCTCATGTCTCGAACAAGAATACCGAGAATAAACCCAGCACCCAACAAAGACGCCAACTGCTCAGACGCCATCGCAAGAATACCGAGCATGCCGAAAGCTAACCCAATCTTGACATAGTTACCGGGCCACGGTGCATATTTGAACTTCAACGCACCCCACGATGAATAGGCAATAGCGACAAAGAATTCGCCCACCAGTACCTTAGTTCCACTGGTCATACCGGCGTCACCTTATTCGTGTTAGGCATTGTAGGCGCTGCGTTAGGAGTGGCTGGGGCATTACCATCGGGCCGTTTATATGTATTCGGATTACCGAACGGCGGGCGAGAAGAATTCTTTGGATCTGTCGGGTTGGCGCTGGCATCACGATAGTCCCTGAATCCCAGCAACACACCCAACGGAATAGCGGTTACATCGGCATGGCCAGAGGTGTCGTTATACTGCTTGGCCATGCCGATGCCGTAGTACGCCAACGCGTACCCGAAGATGCTGAACGCCATCCCGATAATCAGCATTATGTCTCCGTTCCCGGTGCGTCGGACTTCAGTCCAGCATCGCGGGCATGAACATACTGCGCCCACATCAGTAGTCCAGCCATCGATCCGCCCACGATAATCGGATACCGATGGGCCTTATCAAACAAGGCAGCAGCGGCTACAAACAGTGCGGCCTGCGCCAATCCCACATACACCCATTTCATGAGTGTGTCGGCTCGGGATGACGCGTTAATTTCCGTGGTCTGCGGAGACGAACACGCTGCGGCAATAATCTCGTACACAATCCCAGCGGACACCAAAAATGCGACGCCGCCAGACGAGGATGCGGATAGCTTTTCGAGTGCCATTATTGCGTCACCGACGTCACGGTCTGCTGTGCAGGATGAACGCCTATACCCGGCGGAATCCACAACTTCGTGCCCTTGGGCACCTCATAGGACCAGTCGATTTGCGGGTTAGCCCGAATAATGGCCTCGGACTCTACAGCCGCCGACCAGATATCCGGACCATGCACTTTGGAATATTCATTGTCGGGCGCGCCCAGTCCGGCTACCGGCAAATACTTTTGCACGATAGTCTGGATATAGGAGTCCTGGTCCAAAGTCACTTGCCGACTCCCAGCGGGAGGGGTAGGCGACGAATCCGGGTTAGTGTGATTACTGTCAGGCAAATTCACATAGATGTCGCCCGATGAAAACGGCATCGGAGACGCACCATACGTCAATTGACCCGGTAGATACCCGTTACCCTGCGCCGAGTACGAATTAGAGAACTGGTTTCCCTCCGCATCCGTACCCGACTTGGTAGACGTCGACGAAAACTGATTACCGGCACCGGTCGGAGACGTACCGCCAGCCGCAGCGGCTTTCTTTCCACCCAATACCTTGACGAAAATAAACCCGGCACCGCCCGCGATCGCAACCCATGCCCCGAGAGGCAAGGGTCCGATCTTTCGGGTGAAATCGATATCGAATGGCATTATCAGCTCCGGGAAGGCTTAGCCGGAATGGATGGGGCAGACGAGTAGGCACGGCGAGTAAAAATGGTGGCCGTGAACCTCTGGGTAGGCTGCATTTGCGGAACATCCTGGCCCAATGCAGCCTTTGGCAACGTCGGCACTTTCTCCGACAAGCCCAGGTTGCGCGGATAGCCACCGGCCCGGAACAGGAAATCGTTAAACCCTGTCACTAGCTGCGGCATGTTGACGGCAGGCTGGAAAGCGGACGATTCAACACCGCCGGTACGGATCATCCGGAACATTTTATTGACAACATTGCCGTGCGTATACCGAGTGCGCTCACCCCAACGCAGGTTATTGCGTCGAACGACCGGTGCGCGATCGATGGGAGAGGATGACACCGGGGGCTTAGTACTGAAACCCGCGTACGTGTTCCGTTCGATCCCTTCCGGATAAGCGGGCGGCGGGTAAAACGGGTAATACGATGCTACCGAACGCGCACGGCTAGATGTGGCGTTCGACATACCGGTGTCACGTGCTCCCATGACATTCTCCCTTAGCCGGTCGACCCGAGTAGGCCGTTAACGGATGTTTTCCACAAGCCACCGATACCCGAGAAAAGGGCATTGGTGCCTTGCACGTGCGATGGGATGACGAGATCTGCGAGCATCACACCCATCACGATAAGCACGGCGAGATTGAGAAACCCTCGCATTTATGTACCTCCTGTGTTGATAGTCTTCGCAATCTCGTCGACCTGCGTTTTCAGTTCCGTCAACGGTCCATTGGTCTGCTCTTTAATCTGTGTCACATCAGCTTGCGTTTGATGTGTCTTCAACAGCGTAAACAGGTTCGGTACCAGCGAGGTCGCCATACCGCCAACAAACGCAATGTAGGCGGAAACGTCTTTACCGGTCGATACCAGAATCACGAAAGCAGCCAATGCGCCCAAGAAGCACACGGCAAGTGAGACGATAATTGCAATTTTCACTTACTGGGCCTTACGGGCCTTGTACATGTGCCAGCCATACACGGCCAGTACACCCACAAAGACGCCAACCCAAAAGCGGCCATTACTCAACATGATGGTTACGCTCCCTTTCGCGTGATTCGGATCATCCCCGTGTAAATGAGGATGAGATACAGTGCGGCCACTGCGACCCAAATATAGGTCCACGTCGCCGGAGACTGGAGTGAAGCGGAAAAGCGGGTAGGCTGCTGCGGGAGGCCATTAACCTCCGCTTCACCTACCACGCCCGCGCTAACATTCATTGGCGTATTCTCCCATGTGTTCCGAGTCCAAAAGTTATACATCCGGACTCACCTGGTCAGTCGTTAAGGATGCCGGTATCGGCGATCGAAAAGACCGTGCTGGTCACGACAGACGATGTGTTCGCCGTGAACGTCAACGTCACCGTATACGACCCGTTCACTGCCGGAGCAGAGTCAACCACGGTAAACGGCACAATCACGGCGAGGCCGCCGGTCTGGACCGGACCCGTGATGGTGGTACCCACCTGGGTACCGGCGACACCGGACCCCTGGCGAACCTTGACGGCGGCCGTAGTGCCAGCGGTACCGGCCGCACACGCGACCACGCCGGAAATGATCACCTGGGCACCGGCGGGAATGCCGGTCAGATTGACGGGAATCTGGGCGAGTGCGGTTTCGGTAGCGACCGTGACAGTCTGAGTGTTGGTACCTGTAGACAAGTACGACATGTGCTATTTCCCTCTTTCTCAGGAGGCAAGGTGGGTGTAGGGAATGCCGCCCTGGGGGAACAGCTCGCCGGTGAGCGCCTGGATTTTAGCCGGAGCGTTGGCGATAGTGCCGAACGTGCCGGACACTTCCAGAAGGGTAGCCGGAGTGGTCGGGGCTAGCATGTCGTACGTATCACCGTTGGACACGAAAGACTGGATACTGTTTCGGAACGTGTACACGATGACACCGACAGGCCGGGTAACGCCGAACTGTGTGAACATCTTGTCAACGCGCTCGTTGAACGTCTCCATTTTGACCGGAACGCCATCGAACCACAGCGACAGGTCACCGGTCGGCCACGCATCCACCCGCGCACCTGTCGAGTCACGCAACACGAGGATGAGAGTGTGAATGTACGTACCGACCCGGGGGAGCTGGTAACGGCCGAACTGGGCGGAACCTACCGGCTGGGCAGCATTCGACACGGACCACTGTGCGCTAGAACCCACGTCGGGCGGAGCGGCGGCAGGGTTATCGACCGGTGCCATCCAATACGGCTCATCCAACACCATGGTGAGTGTCGGGGCGGTACCGGTCTGCGACGTGAAGACCGTGGTGGATGGGTTGGTCTGGATTTGAATCTGCGGCTGGCTGGATGCGTTCATGTCCGGCAGCGAACAGTACGATGACGAGTCAAGTTCGAGCGGAATGTACAGCCGCACGTTGAACGCGCCGGTCACGGTACTCACGTTGTTGAACGATGGCAAACCGGAAGGGACGTTACCGAAACCGAGTGCGCCCACCTGACCCGAATACATGTTAATCAGGTTCAGCGAATAACCGTCCGCCTGGACGATCGGCTGACCAAACGGGTCACGCAGATACAGGTTCTGAATCACGTTATACGGGGCATCCGCACTAGCAGCGGTAACAGTGGCGCCACCACTGACAGACTGAATATAGAAATCCAGACCCTTCAGATAGCCGCCAACCGGCTTCAACGGCGGAGTCCACAACTGACCGAAAGCGAGACCGGCAATCGACGGGCCGGGAACCTCGCCTTCGCGGGAGAGACGAGTAAAAGGAACACCCGCGCCACCCTGGGGTGGCTGCGCAGTAGTCTGCGGCCGTCGGGTCACAGTTCCCATAGACGGATTGGCCGTCTGGAGGGAAACACCCATTTCTGTTTACCTTTCGCGGTGTGTAGTGCTACGGGGCACACCACGAGTTTTGAGTTTAATCAGGCTTGAGCCGAGGCAGCAGCAAGACCCTGCGCCCACGGACTGTTAGCGTGCTGTCCGGCGACTCCCTTCAGCAGGAAATTCCAGACAATCAGCCACGCCAGAATAATGGCACCCAATTCGAAAAAGCCGAGTACGTTCTTGAACATCAGGAGCTAGCCTCCTTTCCTAATGCGAATTGTATCACGAAACCATGGTGCGGGCAAAGTACTCCCCCTCGTTCGCGGATAGCAGCCATTGCCTTTTCTTCAAACCGCTGATAATGGGAAGTTCCTTTTTTGACATACCGCCGATTTCGAGAAGACGTTTCTGCCTCTCCTCATCCCGGATATGACCGATCCACGCGAAACTCGCCTGATCATAGAAAAGTCGGGGGACTGCAACCGGCGTTTGCGTAGCAGCGATGACGGACACGTGACGATACCGACCCTTACGCCACAACTTAGACATGACACCTTCCAAGCCAAGTCCGTATTCACCGCGCCCAGTCACCTCCCACGTTTCGTCAATGAAAATAACCCAGTCACCCTCGTCGTATGCATTGTTGAGTGCTTCACCGACGACATCGTGCCCTTGTTTCACATCGTCGGGCGCAACCAGTCGATACCATTTCTCATACGGCCCGTCACGTTTGCGGCCGAGTGCGCTATACCATGTGTGCTTGGGAAGTTTCTTGACGACTTGACCAATCTGCGTTGATGGGTCGTCGCCCTTTGTGTCGATAATCAACACTCGGTCGTACGCACACAAATCGAGAATGCCCTTAGTGGCAAGGAAGGACTTACCGGAACCTGAGAGGCCAATGATGGAATGGTGCGACGCGTTCTCCGGGTCCCATAGTTTATCAACGGTAGAGCGTACCGTCCGCCACGGCACCCACGGATACAACGACGTGTCGGGTGACGCGTCGGGGAGCGGACGGTACGCAGTCATGAGTTGTCCACGGAATAGTTCACACGCACAGAACGGCTTTTGATGGACTTACCGCCATCATAATATTGATGCGAATAATAATGGATGTCGGTAACGATGGCGTTACGTGGCACACCGCGCGTTACCATCATGTCCTCAACAACAGCAGCCAAGTCTGCCAGGGAAATGTCATCATCGTACCGGTAATCGGCAACACCACTGGAAAGTACAAGACTCATCGCGGCGGCTCCACCCATACATTATTCATCGGAACTGGCGGACGCAACGGACCCGTGCCCGTCGCGAAATCTCCTTCAACAGGGCCGGACCAGCGCGGCATCGGCGGCGGACCAACAGGCGCCTCGTCTTGACCTTCCGGGATCATCTTATCGCGGATATCGCGGAGGGAGGTTTTCTCCTTAATCATCTTGCCCTGTGCATCTTTCGCGAACTTGCCCGCAGAGTCGCGCACAATCTCCACGTGCCCGATCATGTCAAGAAGCGGGGACTCCACCGGGAGTCGGCCGAAATCGACGGCGGCGGCAATAACCAACATGAGGAGGGTTTCTACCAGGTCAATGGCTTTACCGCCCTTGGCGACCTTCCGGAGTGCCGCCATCGTGCGCTTGTGACCCGACGCCAAGTCGACAATGCCGTCAACGGTCTTCTCGGCCCGGACAATCAGCACACCCGCTGTTGTGGGTGCAACCGCCGACAGGTCAGATGCTAGAGAAACGTACGGCTCTAGAAGTTGCTCTTTCAGTGTCGAGTTGCGGGGAATGCGAGCGGCAGGCGTGATCTCTTCGCCGGTATCCGGGTCAATCTTCGGTTTGCGGGGAGACCGGCGTTGACGGGTACGTTGGGGCGACGGTTCCGTGACGACCGCTGTTGACCAATCATCCTCCGGCGGCACCTCTGGTTCCGGAGCGTTTGCGACATCTTCAAGAAAAGCGGTTGTCATGATTAGCCACCCATGATGAGTTGCCAGATACCCGGCTTCCGGTTAGCGGCCTCATCCTTGATACGCTGTTCCTCGGCGGCGGTAGCTTCGGCGGTAGCCTTTGTTTCGCGTTCGTCAAGGACTTCGTTAACCCAGGCTTTAATGTTCGCCTTAGCTTTGTCGGAGTCGTTATCGTTTACGTCCGTCTTGGTCTCAGCCATTGTCCTGAACCTTCTTTCCCATTTGTGCCGCCAACTTGCCCGCCTTACCCGGCATCATTGATGCTACCGCCTGCAATCCCTGGAATACCCCCGTCATCCACTCTAGGGTGTTACAGATCCAGACTAGCTTGACGTCCGTGACCGCGACCTTTTGGTCGATTAGTTTGAGGTAATTGATCAGATCTTCGATGGTCGGCTCTGTCGCAGCGGCGTCTTGAACAGATGCGGAATGAGCGGAAAAGCGCTCCATTTCCGCGAGGATTTCCGGAGGAGTCGAAGAATCTACCAGGTCGTATGGGTCCCTCTGCTGCGTCATTCCGTCACCTCTGCGCCAGGAATAACCGACTGACTCTCAACCCATGTTTGCCAGGATTCAACACCGGTATAGTCATGAGCATCAACCGACGCGTGGGCGGCAAGTGCTTCCGACTCTTCGCGCCAAGGGAGGAGATCAATCATCTTATGCAACGTCTCTTGCAGCGTTTGCATTCGTTTACTACCCTTTCCTACATTTACGGGGAATATGTAGTTAAAAGCAGCAGGACCCGTGCTCCCCGTAAAGAGACCTGGCGGCCAAAGCACGAGTCCTGCTGCCTCTATTGTCTCATGGCCAGGTAAGGGTGTACGCTGAACCTTAGCGTCCGTGGTTGTGACGTACACCACGCTCACTTGCGCAAGTATGCAAATGTCCACTAAGGACAGTGAGCTTGAGCTGAGAGGATACTTCGTGACAGCGAAGAAAGCCGTCGACGTAGTCGAAAGTCGGACTGCGCTCGAACCCGTAAGCGAGAATCTCAACCCGACCCACATGTCTATGGCCGACATTGACGCGCTTTTTGCGAATCCCGCGCAACACGCGTCCGCCGTCTTTGACGAGGGGCCGCTAGAGCGCGAAAAGCTCCGGCTGTGCGGAGTCCCCCTTATTGTTACCCGCCTTAACTATCACTCCGACCTGAAATTCCCCAAGGGTTACGTGACCTTTCATGGGTACGTTGGGCCTCGGGAGTGGCTAGAGGAAGCCGTTGCCCGTGGGTGGATCAAAGACGCTGCCACCGTATCGGATATGCTGTTCCGGCCCGGCGAGCCCATTAAGTTCAACGATGGGTCAACCGGCGTACGCCGACAGGCGACCATGATGCTGCATAACTCCGGCGTCATCAATGTTGGCGACGTCACCAGCAATGCTGATTTCGACCGTTCGTGGGATGAGTGGGAGTCTTTCTCCCAGTCGTCGCAAGAGAACGGCAAGAACGGCGAGAAGATTGATGTCCCAGACATCACACTAGATGCCAAGGGTAACCCGCTCCGCATCCTCGCGCGCCACGGTCTCCGTGCCTCGTGGATGGAAGAATGGCAGACGAACGTGTTCTACTTCAACTAACCAGCACATGAAACGGCCCCCGGCGGGATTTCCGGGGGCCGTTTCCTAACCGATCGAAACGAGAGGTAAACCATGGTCGAGAGCAACACGTTGAGTGTAACATGACACGACTGAGCCTGTCTACCCGTGTCGAGAAGTGGTGGCCCAAGCTCGCTGGACGCGACCTTGACGCGCTGCCCACCGGACTGTCGCACCAACTGGATCTCCTAGTCAAGCAGATGGGTGTTTCACGTGAAACGTTCGTCTCCTACAAGCCGTCTACCCGGCTTAAGTATGTTCGGGCAGCGAAAAAGGGACGCACTGTCGGTGCGGAGCGCGCTCGGGTTAAAGAACAACGCGCAGCCAAAGTTGTCGAGAAACGTAATGCCGACATTAACGCGCGTGGCGAAAAGCTGGACAAGATCATGCGGCTACGTGAGCGGCTGATTTACGAGTATTCTATGGACACCTCTCGCGGGGACAACACTCAGGTTGACCAGATTGAAGCCGAAGTGTTGTTGAGTCGAGACTCTATTATTCGGCACATCGCTGTGTACGGGGCAGACTCCATTTTGTTAAAAATGGAAGGTATGCTGGACGCTGTGGAAAATGCGGATACCGGCGCGCGCAACTGGCAACAATTCGCAGCTTCGGCAGAACTCGATACCGACGAGCGATGGTTCTGGTATCACTCGCAGCCCACTATTCAACCCTTTGGCGGATACCCGGGAAGGTGACATCATGTCATTAGAATATGATGATGTAAGCGAAGAATATGAAGAATACGAAGAGTTCTACACCTTTGATGGCGAGTGCATTTGCGAACACGAACGCGAAAGCCACGGTTGGGGAGAATGCGGTATCGACGACTGCGATTGTCCAGCGGGGTGGGAAGAATGATACTCTGGGAATGCGGGTGTAGCTACCGATACGTTATCGGTAAGAAGAACGTTTACGGACCTATCATTCCCGTAGCAAATACTTATGTCGGAAATGGCTCCGCATGTTGGGGTATGCGCATGATGACGCGAGAAGACTGGGAATACCAATATGCAGACTGCGCACGACGATTCGAGAAGCTTTCGAACGACGAATGAGAGGAAAGCATCGTGAACCCAGACGGGAACGCGCAGACCGACGATATGAGGCTCAGTTCGTCGGTGTCGACGGTGAGGGAGGAGACGACAACGGTACCCATCGATATCTACTATTACGGTGTGGTGCGCGCGCTATTGAAAATCCTCAAGGACTGTCAGTGTGGGAATGTCTCGCTTTTCTTGCAGACCAGACAAAAGCAGATCGAATCTATGTTGCTTTCGCATTCGACTACGACGTTACCATGATGTTACGCCAAGTCGGTCAGCGCATTTGGAACAAGCTCTTAAACCGGAGCGGGAGGGAGCGGATCGTTAACGGGAAACCCACCGGGCAGTATTGGCCGGTAGAGGTTGGAGAGTTTGAAATCGACTATATGCCGCATAAAGAGTTCAAAGTCCGACGGAAGGGGAGTAAATACTACACGGTCATTCACGATACCTTTACGTTTTTTCAATCCTCTTTTGTTGTTGCGTTGAAAAAGTGGTTTCCTGAAGAAGAGTGGGCCAAGGCTATTGACAAGATAGCCGAGGGTAAAGAAATGCGTCATGATTTTGGGGCTGTGACAGAATACGAGAGGGAGTACAACAAGCTTGAGATTGTTATGTTACAGCGACTCCTTAACAGGTTCCGTGACATGTGCTACGGACTTGATATCCGACCGCGTAAATGGCAAGGACCGGGACATTTGGTTAATGCCGTGTTCGCTCGTGAGGGAGTGCCCCGTAAAGACGGGTTATCTATCCCGAGTGAAGTTTGGTCTGCGGCCAATCTTGGATACGTAGCCGGACGATTCGAAGCCGGGACTTATGGCGAAGTAGAAGAGAAGGTGTACCAGTATGACATCAATTCTGCCTATGCTTCGTACTACAAGAAACTGCCCTGTTTGCTCCATGGGGAGTGGCAAGAAATTAGTAGGCTGCCCATATCTGGCACTCAGGAAAACCCCACGTATTTGGTCGAAGTTTCTTTTCGACACCCGGAAGGTTATCGATGGAATACTCTCCCGGTGCGAAGCAACAAGGGTTCTATCCTCTTTCCGCGCGAAGGGCGAGGATGGTACTGGTCAACCGAGATAGAGGTTGCCCGCAAGTGGGGTGTAGAGATGGAGATGCATAAGGGGTTCTTGTTTGTTGAGAAGTGCGGGTGTCAGCCGTTTGACTGGGTATATGAGCTGTATGATGAAAGGGATCGGCGTGGGAAAACGTCGGGATATGGCAAAGTACTTAAAATTGTGTTGGCAACGATTTACGGAAAGTTGGCACAGTCTATTGGTAATCCTGTATATGCTAACCCTATCTGGGCGGGGCTTATCACCTCGAACTGCCGCGCGCGACTCATTGACGCCACGTTGTCTGTACGACTCGGCGAAGGCGTGCACATGCTTGCCACCGACGGACTCTTTACCAGCGATCCCATTCCTGGACTGCCCATTGGGAGATCGTTGGGCGAATGGGAACTAACCGAACATCAAGACGGAATGTTTATCGTACAATCGGGGGTGTATTTTGCCGGAGAAGAGAAACCTAAGACTAGGGGCGTTCCCATGTCCAAGATTATCAAGTATGAAATGCATTTCCGGTATACTTGGCATCTGTGGTGTATTAATGGGGGCGATATCGCTGTTGTATCCATCCCGCTCCGTATCTTTATTGGTATCCGGGTTGCGCGGGCCTGGCGAAAACCCGGACTCGCCGGACAGTGGCTTGAGAGGGAGAAGCGCGTTCGGTTCGACTGGACCACCAAGCGGGAACGGCCCCGACAGGCCGGCAAACGGGTGGTGACCATGCCTGTGTCAGGGGGAGCGGAACTCGTGTCCGTGGGCCCTCGGAGGGGCGTTGGTGGCGTGTATGACGGGTTAGATGCCGCGTTGGAAGATGCACCTGATTGGGCCGATCAACTATTGTGGGATGAGGATATATGAAACTATTTCTGTATTATGCATGGATTAATAACGAAGTCCTAATGATCTGCGCGTCGTGCGATGACGTACTTGTGCGGCAAAAGTCTGGACCTTTTGTCGAGTTTAGTTGGGATCAAATCGCGAGACATGAACACGTATGCGGCAAAGTAGACGATTCTTGTGACTGACCAAGATTTCATGCGCACGCATTTCATGCCAACGTGGTGTCTCGATTCGCCAGAATTCCGCGATGTTGTCGCGCATTTCACTGCCTACGATGAGTCGGAGTTTCAGTATCTGGCGAAACCCTGGTATGAGGGGGTCTATGTTGTGCTGGATACACATGCCGATGATTTCGTGTATGTGTTGAAAGGGCAGACCAAGACCAAGCATATCTGGAGGTCGCACAGCTTTAGTGAAGCGTTGGTGTATGCGTCCGAGCTGAACAAGAAGCCGCTGAGAGCGCGCGAAGAGATGTCGTTGACACAGCGTATCGCACACATGAACCAGCAACGTAAGTTTAAGCCTGTTGTCCGTAGGTCGCCGTTTAAACGGTGTATCTGTGGTACCATGTATCGAGGCGATAAGCACTGTGAAGGGACAGGATGATGGGTAGGCAGCGTCGGGAGATTCTTACCGAGCCTTGGCATACGCAGTGCGAATGCCAGGTCACGCTCGCTAGTACGAAATCTATTTGTTCGTGCACAGACTGGTTTTATGTACCGGCTGGTACGCGTCGGCCGGACGTTCCGGTCTGTGGACCGTGTCTCTCGGGTAAGCATAAGGAGTAAAATGGCCCGGTTACGCGTCAGAACTGTAACTGTACCGCCCGGGTTGTATAGAACGGTGCGGCGTGTAAATGCTGCGACAACAACAGGCACATTGGTCTGTTCCACGTGAAACAGTAAACGCGAGAAAGGAAGTGCGAATGAGTGAGTCAGAAGAGGAAAAAGGATGGGAACAGAAAAACCGCGAAGCTGCAGAACAGGAAAAGGAAAACGAGCGTAAAGCAAAAGAGGCGAACGAAAAGAATGGCTAATAAGAATAAAGGATTGACTTACTGCAAGCACGGGGTGCAGCAAAAGACGTGTCCACGCTGTCAGCAAGATGAGATCATTGCCAATGCGAAATGCAAGCATAATAAGAACCCGCAGAGCTGTCCAGACTGTAACGTGGGTATCTAATGAACATCGATGATGCGAAAGCACGACAAGAAGCCGCACGGAAGGTGCAGGAGGCGCGAGCCGCACGGGCAAAAGCGTTGGATGATCTGCGCTTCGCGCAACGGCTGAAAGAGACTGTGAAAGAGGAACGTGATGACTGAACCGGCTCGGCTTGAATGTCCTGATTGCGGACTACAGCCACCGCATCACGACAAGACCTGTCCATCGAGAGTAGGGGGTCCGCTGAATCCAGGAGAGGAGAATAAGTGACATACAATTCTTAAGGGCGAATACGGGAATGTGAGATTTATCTTTGCATTCGACTGTTACCCCTACCGCCCGTAAACCGGTACGGCCCACGGCCCCTCCCCGCCACCAGGCAGGGAGGGGCCGTTCCACGTTCCGACGTTCCGACGTTCCACGTGAAACAGTAAACGGTATTAAGCGGGGGTTGGGGAAAGCGGAAATAAGGGTTGCAGAGAGTCATGCAGGGTCACGGAAAATATACAGAGCGGGTGTCCCATCCCATGTCCCCC
>WNFW01000878.1_pt1 | contig 19908 bp, 18 predicted proteins | sample 5400131 | NCBI WGS metagenome assembly WNFW01 (sample SAMN13153362, study PRJNA577476) | soil metagenome | isolation source: 20 cm soil or saprolite under grassland replicate 1 | place: USA:California | collected 2016-06-15 | reverse complement strand
CGGCCGCCTTCCAGAACCCGAGCGCGCCATCGGCGATGGTAAGCTGCGGCGGCACGTCGAGCCCGCGCCGCTTCAGATCGAGCAGCAGATCGCGCCAGTCCTGCGCGCTCTCGCGGGCGCCATCGGTGAAGCCGACCAGTTCCTTGCGGCCTTCCGGCATCGCACCGATCAGCACCAGGATGCATTGCTTTTCGTCTTCGAGGCGGGCTTGGAGATGGATGCCATCGGCCCAGATGTAGACGTAGCGTTTCGCCGACAGATCGCGCCTCTGCCACGCGGTGTGTTCGTCAAGCCAACCGTCCTTCAGGCGGCCGATGGCGGATGCCGATAAGCCGGCAGCATCCTTGCCCAGCAGCGCCGCCAGAGCCTCGGAGAAGTCGCCGGTGGAGATACCCTTCAGGTAAAGGATCGGCAGCAGCGTCTCGATCGATTTCGAGCGGCGCATGTAGGGCGGCAGAATCGACGGAGCAAACCGGATGCGGTCGGGGGCGCTAGCGTCCGCCTCGCGATCACGCACACGCGGCTGGCGGACCGCGATCGGACCGATACCGGTCATCACCTCACGCTCCGGCAGGTGACCGTGGCGCACAACGCGCTGGTGGCCGTCCGCGGTCTTCAAATCGGCATGCTTGCCGAGAAAGTCCGCGACCTCGGCCTCGACCGCCTGGGCCAATAGAACACGCGCCCCATTGCGCAAGATTTCGGTGAGTTGATCGTCGACGTTTCCTGGCTGAATCAGCTTGATGATGTTATCTTTGGACACGGCATATCGCTCCTTCGGTGGAGAAGTGGAGGCGTCAAGCACCCCCACGATATGCCGCCTTTCCGATTCCCGTCGTCACCAACTTTGGGCGATAGCTCCAAGTGTCACAGGGCCCAAGGGCAAAGTCGAGCGTTTCAACCCCAACTGCGTCGCCCGCCCGTGACGCATGTCAACGAAAGGACCGTCGGTCGATCCGGCGGTCTTTTTGTTTTGGGTATGGGGTCGGTCAAGCCTCTCGGGCGCGGCATCGTTGGGATAATTTGCGGACGCTGTGTTGCTGCGAGCGTTCGGCGAGGTGCCTGCGGATTTGAGCGAGACTTTAATAGCGCCACATTGCTTGTCGTCGGCGAGCATCAAGAGTGTGAGTAGAACTGTGAGTAGACGCAACCGCCCCAAGGAATTGCAGCAAGATATCAAATGTTTATAAACATGTTCGATTCCGGCCAGGTCAATGGACTCATCGCGGCGAATGCTCCTTCAACAAATCTTTCATGACCTCATCGGGGCGACCGCGAGACGTGCTTGAGTTAGTGCGGCAAGAGAGGACACGCTCGAACAGTTGGCCCGCTCGCTTCAACCCAAACCGTTTGAAAAACCGGCTTAGATCGCACGCCTCAAACGGTGAGTTTCCGTAAGCTATTGATCTGATTGGCGCGCCCGAGGAAATTCGAACTCCTGACCCCCCAGATTAGACGTCCCCCCGTCATTCTGGATGGACCTGGTAACGCTGCGCGTAGCCAGACTTGCGTTTCCCAATAAAGCCAGATCCATCCCGGCGCTTAGACCGGGACGGTGAGTGAGTTATAATAAAAGTGGTTGCGGGGATGCGCAACCACCGATACCGACATTCGTTTTCTCGGCCCGGCCCGACTCCATCACTGCGGTCCAATGCTTCTAGTCCTGGCTGCGCAAGAGAGACTGTATTCGCTAAATTAGGCACGGTCGATGAAGTGCGTAAGAACCAAGCAGCAGAAGCGAGCACTGCACAGGATCGCAAATTTAAATCTGACGTGCGGACGCGCGGCCAAGGCCGCGACCTCCGCGGACTCTCGAACCATCAGGTGCCGCCAGGGGATTGAGGAAGAGGCCCGCAACTCCGTCAGCCTGCGTAACCATCTGCGGCTCTGGATCGATCCAACTACGCTCGAGTTGCTGAGCTCGCGCACTTGGCCATCACGGCCTGAGCTTCGTCCGTGCCAGCCTCTTGGATGGCCTTCAGGTAATGCATGGTCAAAGAGTAGTCGCCGGCGTCTCGCATATGCGGCATGCGTTTCATCCGTTCATAGAAGCGCTTAGCCCAGGCGCGCGTTTCATCGTCACGAGGCAAGGCACGACTGAAAACCCCCGGCGGCTCGCGGCCGCGTTCGGGTTCATCGTCTTGAACGTCAGCGGGCTAGGCCCCACACGCCCGCTGCCGTCAAGCACGGACTACTTCGCGACGCAGGTGTCGACGTTCTTGGTTGTGCAAACGTCGAGGCCCGTATAAGTCGGATCGGCGGGTGGAGCCTTGCCCTCCTTGACGCCCTTCAGCGCGAACATCGTCTTGTAGCCCATCTCGAACGGACGCTGTCCCACCTGGCCGAGCGACAGCCCCTCTTTCATCTGGTCGATCTGGACCGGCAGCGTGTCGGCAACCACCAGCGCGAGTTCCTTCTTGGCGATCTTGTCCTTGAAGGGCGCGACCGCAGCGCGGTTAGCGTCCGGCACGAATTGCGGGAAGCCGCCCGTCGGGGTGAACGCGTCTAGGTTAGTGTTCTTTGCCATGATGTCCTGGAATTGCTGTACCGAGACCGGGAAATCGTCGTTCGTGTAGAGCGGGCAACCGTCGATCTCCTTCCAGCCGTTCTGGCCGGTCAGCCTATCCCCGGGCGATTGGGCAGACGACTTGCCGGCCAGCGTGTCACGGATGCCCTTCATGCGCTCGTTGTGGTTGGCTGCCGCTGCGCCGCCGGACTGGATACAGATCGTGCCGCCTTTCGGCTTGATGGTCTGCACGATCTTGGCGATGTTGACGCCGATCTCGTAGTTGTGGGTGCCAATATAGGCAAGGCGCAGATCCTTGTTCTCGGGCAGAACGTCGGAGTCCCAGGTCAGAACGGGAATGCCGGCACCCTTAGCGGCCTGCAGCGCAACCGCCATCGCAGCCGCGTTGGCCGGTGCAACGGCAATGCCGTCCACCTTCTTGGCGACGAGGTCCTGCACGATCTGGACCTGCTCCTCGCCGCCGCCATGCTCTCCGGGGCCGATGTACATGCATTGGAAGGCGCCCTTGGACTCGGCTTCCGCCTTCTTGCAGCCGTCCCGCGCCTGGTCGAAGAACGGATTGTTCATGTTCTTGGGAACGAGCGCAAAGGTAAATTTCTGCTGCGCGCAGGCCTGTCCTCCCATCAGCGCTGAAAACGCAACGGCGGCCGTCAATAGATGTTTATGCATGTCTTTCCTCCATTTTGTTGACCTCAAGTCTCCGACCCTGCTGCTGTCGCATTGCTAGGCCCGCGTCCAGACCATCCACTCGCGGATCGTAGCAAGAAGCGACCTTCCGCTCGTCTGCATGCCGAGAAGCACGGCAATGACGATGAACATGCCAACGAAGGCGCCCTGCCAGTTCGAATCGATGCCGGCCATCAAAAGGGCGTTGCGGATCACCTCGAGGAAGGCCGAGCCGATCACGGCACCGAAGGCGGTTCCGTAGCCGCCCATCAGGTTGGCACCGCCGATGACGGTGCCGGCGATCACACGCAGTTCGTAGCCGGTCCCCATCGCGTTGATGGCCGAGCCGCTGTAGCCGAGGAGCAGCAGCGAGGCGATGGAGGCCGTGAGAGACGAGAACACGTAGGCTTGGAACTTGATCCAGTCGACCGGCACGCCGGTCAGGCGCGCGGCGTTGTCGTTCGCGCCGATCGCGTAGAGGTGGCGCGCCCATGCGGTGAAAATGAAGATGAAGCCGAGAATGAGGGCAAGGATCACCATCACCCAAAAATGGGAGGAGAACTCCGGAATCCAGTGCGGCGCCCAACCGGCTGGCTGATGTAGCGGCCATTTCGCCTGGCCGATCGCCCTGACGGTAGGCGCGTCCGGACCAAACTGGTAAAGCATCTGGTTGCCGGAGAGCACGACGGCCAGCGAGCGCGCCATCGAAAGCATGCCGAGCGTCACGACGAAAGACGGCATGCCAATATAGGCAACGAAGAAGCCGTTGAAGGCTCCGCACGCGAGTCCCGACAAAAGCCCGGCCCCGAAGGCGACGTACCAGGAATAGTGCCAAGTCAGCAGCAACCCGGTGACAATGGCAACGAGCCCCATAACCGAGCCGACGGACAGATCGATGCCCCCCGTGATTACGACCACGGTCATGCCGAGGCTCATGATCGCTATCGGAGCGAAGTTGCGCGTGATGTTCGTCACGTTGTCGGCAGTGCCGAAGCTCGGCTCCAACCAGGTCATGAACATGACGAGAGCGAAGAGAGCAGCGGCTACCCAGAATGCCTGATTGGCCATCACGCGCTGGAAGGTGCTCTGCTCACGAATGCTGACGACATCGCTGATGGCGGCGTGTGTTTCTTCCATCGCTTGAGTGGGACTAAGCTTCACGGATCGCCCCCGTAATCAGGCCGGTGATCTGTTCCGGCGAGGTCGTCGCGGTTTCCTTGTCGGCCACCTTTGAGCCACGCCGGAGCACAATAATGCGATCACAGACGGTAAACACGTCGGGCATGCGATGGCTGATCAGCATCACCGACACTCCGCGAGACTTCAGCCGGCGGATGAGTTCCAGCACTTCGGCGACCTGTCGCACAGAAATCGCCGCGGTCGGCTCGTCCATCAGGACGAGCTTGGCATTGGACAGCCGGGCCCGAGCAATTGCAACAGCCTGACGCTGTCCCCCTGACATCTTCTTCACGAGGTCGCGGGGACGCGTTTCCGATTTCAGCTCCGCGAAGAGCTCGCCGGCGCGCCTGATCATCGCCTGCTTGTCGAGGATGCGGAGCGGCCAAAACCCCTTCTTAATTTCGCGTCCGAGGAAGACGTTCTCCGCTGCAGTGAGATTGTCGGCCAGCGCGAGCTCCTGATAGACAACTTCGATGCCCTCGGCTCGTGCTTCGATCGGCCGGTGGAAATGGCATACCTTGCCATCGACAGTAATGCCACCCTCGGTCGGCGGGAAGTTTCCGGCAATTAGCTTCACGATGGTCGACTTGCCGGCGCCGTTGTCGCCCATCAGCCCGACCACTTCCCCCGCATCGACCGAAAAGCTGACGTCGGTCAATGCCCGGATGGCACCGAAGCTCTTCGAGATGCTTCGCACATCAAGCAAGACCACGCATTCCCTCCCTCGTGCGGGGTCAGCTCTACTCGGCCGCTTCACATCGCCCCTTTCATGCAACTAATATTGCATATAACGTAATCCTGCAACACCAATTTCACACGCGGATCGGACCGTTGCAGGGATTTTCTCCCTAGGGAAGCTCGGCCGGAAAGCGTGAAAAACAGGAGTAGTGGGAGACGGCGTCGCATGTCCTTCTTGCCTGGCGACATGCGATCCTGTCTTTTCAATTTTATCGTTGAAGAAAGCCGTCCATTGGCGGCATCGTGCAATGAAGATTGCGAGAGCACCGATGCAAGGAACGAAGGCGCCGGCGGGGTACGAGGAGCTGATCCGGGTAATCCATGATTCCCATACGGACATGAGCAATGCCTATCAGAAGATTGCGCTCTACCTGACGCAGAACCCAAACGATGTAGCTGTGCATTCAGTGAATGCCATTGGCAAGCGCTGTGGTGTTCACGCGTCGAGCTTGGTGCGCTTCGCCCAGGCGCTGGGCTACGACGGGTTCAAGAATCTGCAGGAGGTGTTTCAAAGGCGGCTTACCACCGCAGCTCCCGGTTTCGAGGCGCGCGTCAAGGCTCTGAAAAGCGAGCTCGGTACGCGAACGGACCGTAGCGAGTTCGGATTCATGCGCGATCTTGTAGTTGGCGATATTGCTTCGCTTCAAGACATGCTTGCGCAGATAAAGGCGGAAGAGCTTGCCGGAGCAGTCAGCCTTCTCAAAAAAGCCGATGTCATCTATCTGATCGGTCAGCTGCGTTCGGCCCCCGTCGTCGAACTTCTTCGTTACATCCTGACGATGCTGGGGAAGCGCTGCATCCTCCTCGATCCGGGAGGTGGCCTGGCCACGCACATGGCCCGAGCGATCCGTAAGTCGGATGTTCTGTTTGCAGTGTCCTTCCGGTTCTACGCGAACGAGGTTGCCAACGTCGTAGAAGAAGCGGCAGGCAGAGGGGTTCCCATCATCGCAATTTCGGACAGCACGCTTTCTCCCCTTGCCAAGAACGCAAAGGTGCTCTTTGCCGTGCCGGAACATGGATACACATTCTCCCGCTCCCTGGCGGCGCCTATGTGCCTTGCTCAGGCCCTGACGGTTGCGCTCGCAGCCCGGCTGCAGAAGAATACTGATCCACGAATTCCTACGGTCACCGGCCGGTGACGACTATCCAAAGATAGCCGGCGGTTCGACCAAGCGGATCGCGGTGCGGCGGCCCTCGGTGAGGGATTGTAATCCCGCTTGAGCAGCGGCTGCTGCAGCGTATCCATCCCAAGTGCTGGCCCCTACCGGCGTCCCGTTCTCGATTGCCTTTATCCAGGCCTGTGCTTGCAGCCGATACGCATCGGCAAAGCGCGAGCGCCAGTCGACGGAATAGGCGATCCCGTTCGTCAAGTCGGCATTGATTTCCGTGTGGACCGGCGCACGCAGGGAGACGGTTCCCATTTCGCAGACAAGTTCGCCACGTACGTCATATCCGTACGCGGCGCCATTGAAGATCTCGGCGCTCACCAGCTGGCCCTTCGAGGTCTCAAGGACGAGAAACACCGGCGCACCGGCAGCGTCCCGTTTTGCCGCTTGAGGTTGAAACACTTGAATGCCTGTCAGTTCCGCGTCGAGAATCCAGCGGGCGATATCGAATTCATGGACGGCCGAATTGCTGACCGCCATCTTTGAGTCGAACCAGGTGGGGGCCGACACGTTGCGATGTAAGCAGTGAAACATCAGGGGAGCGCCGAGACGCCCGCTGAGCACGCTGGATTTCATCTCGACATAGGCTGGATCAAACCGCCGCATGTAACCGATCTGCACGAGCCGGCGACCCAGTTTAGACTCTGCTGCGACCACTTCGAGGCACTCGGCAACGGTTGGCGCCAACGGCTTTTCACAGAGCACCGGCTTGCGCGCCGCAATGCAGGCTAGCACCAGCTGCCCGTGAGTGTGATCAGGCGAAGCCACCAACACGGCGTCGACAGTCGAATCTTGGATGAGGACAGCTGGGCCGGCAGTGACGGCCCGTGCACCGATTTCATCCGCGATGGCTTTGGCGCTTGTCGGATCGGCATCATAGAGTGCCTGTACTTTCGCGCCTGGCACCTGCGACGCGAGAATGCGGGCGTGATCAGAACCCATCAAGCCAACTCCGACAATTCCGACACGTACGCTCACGTCTGGTCTCCTGCTTAACCGCCGTCCTTCGACTGCGCCTCTAGCCAGCAGGGCGTCCAAGCGCCTCCGCTGTCGTGGGAATCGACCACCGCATGGATGAACTTCACGCCGCGAGCCCCATCGAGCGCCGTCGGAAACTCAACAAGACCATCCGACAGCGTGTCGCCGGCTCGTCTTGCGGCGATCGCAACGGCAAACTCCGTGTACAGATTGGCCCAGGCGTTGGAGAGCGCCTCTCCGTGCCCGCTGGGCAAGTGCGACATTCGCTCGACGGACGGAAGCGTCGCACCCCGTTTGCCGCGAACGATCACTTGGTCAGGTTGGTTCAGGAAGCTGACCCTCAAATATTCGGGCCTTTCCTGATCCCACTCGACTCCACCTTTGTCGCCGAACACCCGAATTCGTAGCGCGCAGTAGTTGCCAGGGGCAACCTGCGTCACCAGAATTGTGCCGGGAGCGCCGTTTGCGAGCCGGATATTCATGAACGCGGTATCTTCCAGGGAGCGCTGCGGTCCGCAAACATGGAGGCTTGCTTTGAGCTCGGTGATGGGTTGGCCGGTAACGTAAGTGGCCAGATGAAAGGCGTGGGTGCCGATATCGCTGACCGCCGAGGCCCGGCCGACCTTATGTGTATCCTGCCGCCATGCGGCGGTCTTGGAGGGCGCCGGCAGCTCGAGGCAAGACCCCTCCTGCATATATTCGACGTGAACCTGCCGAACTGTCCCGACTTGCCCCGAAAGGACCATATGGCGCGCTTGGCGCACCATTGCATGGAAAGCGAAGGCATAGGTTACGCCGACCACCAGCCCGGTCTTGCCCTGAAGCGCAACCAGGGCCTGCGCATCTTCAATCGTTGTCGTCAGGGGTTTATCGCAAATGACGTCAATGCCGGCTTTAAGGAATGCCGACGCGATGTCGTGATGTGTGTGATTAGGTGTGCATATCGCTGCGGCGTCAATTCCATCCGCACGAGCGGCCTCCCGTCGCGCCATGTCGGCGTAGTCGGTATACGTGCGACTAGGATCCAGGAACCAGTCCGCCCCGGATGCCTGTGCGTTAGCGGGGTCGGAGGACAAGGCCCCCGCTACAACGTCCCAGCGGTTGGACAGTCGGGCGCCCGCCGCATGCCAGGCGCCGACCTGGCCGCCGCGGCCGCCGCCGACGAAGCCAAGCTTCAGACGACGGATGGCTTTTGGATAGTCCATCGACGAGAGCAGCGAATCCGTCATGTCACACCCCGCCGCCAGAAAAAACAGATCTCTCGGCGTGAAGGGGATTCAAGTATTCCTGTGTTAGGCTCACCCACCTCTCCTCTCGGGCCGAGTGCTGGATTGCCTGCACCAATGCCTGGATGCGCTGCCCGGCACGAAAGTTGAACGGCTCGGATCGCGTTCTAATCGCGTCAACGAAGCGCGCGACCTCAATCGCCTTCAGATCATTGAAACCGAGCTGATGGCCCGGCGCGACGCAGAAGAGGCCATAGGGATCATGCTCCGGCCCCGCTTCGATACGGCGGAAGCCGCGCCGGCCGGCGGCATCTGCGGTGCTGTAAAAATGCAGCTCGTTGAAGCGCTCTTGGCTAAAGAAGAGCGCTCCCTTGGTGCCATAGACCTCGAAATCGTGCTGCATCTTGCGTCCAGTCGCGATCCAGCTGGCTTCGATGCTGCCCGAAGCGCCGTTGGCAAAGCGCACGAAGGCGCGGCCGATATCATCGACCTCTACCGCCCGGCGGGCGCCTGTACCGTCCGGGCGGGTTGCGATCGCGGTGACGCGATCGCCTAAGACGCGCTCTAGCGGACCGAGCAGAAACTCAGCGGTGGCGAGCGCGTGACTGCCCAGATCGGACAACGCTCCACCGCCGACCGGGTCGTGGCGAAATGTGAACGGACTCTGCGCGTCCGCCATATAGTCTTCGGCATGAATGCCACGATAGCTGCGGATTTCACCGATTTCGCCACTGCGGATCAGATCGCGCGCGAGCGCGATCATCGGATTGCAGAGATAGTTGAAGCCGACCTGCGTGGCGACGCCAGCGGCTTCAGCCGCGTCGGCCATCTCCCGGGCGTCCGATGCGCTCGGCGCCAGCGGCTTCTCGCAGTAAACGTGTTTTCCGGAAGCGATGGCGGCCAGCGCCATTTCCTTGTGAAGCGCATTGGGCGCTGTGATGTCGATCACATCGATGTCGGTGTCCTCGATCAAGCTTCTCCAGTCGCCGCTCGAACGGGCGAAACCGAGCGTGCGCGCCCCTTGCGCTGCTAGTCCGGCGGTACGGTCGGCGACCGTATGGAGAACCAGCTCGTAAGGAAGATCGAAGACGTGCTGTGCTGCGGCGAAGCCGAACACATGGGTCTTGCCCATGAAGCCGGTGCCGATCAGGCCAATCTTGAGTTGAGGCTTGTCACTCGCCATTGAGTTGAGCTCCGTTGACCACGAGCGCCGGGTCAATCCTCCCGGCGGAAAAATCGAGAACGTTCTGCACTGACGAACGCGCCATGCGCTCTCGCATTCGGCCGTGAGCCCTGGCGATGCTCAGGGGTAGCCTCTTCAGAACACGATCTGCGGGAGCTTGGGTCGAGGTCCGAAGTTCTGATACATGGCCCCTATCCGATCTCGCCGACGTGCACCATGCGGCCCTCAACCGCCGATTTCATCGCAGCTTCGGCCAAGATTAGGGCGCGGCGCCCGTCCTCGAAGCCCACCTGCGGCGCCTCGCCCTGCTCGACGCTTGTGACGAAGGCGTCGATCTCTGCGTCGAAGGCTTCGCGATAACGTTCGATGAAGAAGTCGAGATAGGGTGCGGCGGCTTCGGTTCGCCCGGCCGAATACCGGCGCAATTCGTCGGCCCTGCGATTCCCGCTGATCACCATGCCGGTGCTACCCAGCAATTCGACGCGCTGGTCGTAGCCGTACGTCGAGGTGCGAGAATTGTTAATGTGGCACTGGTTGCCGCTTCGCGTCCGCATGACGACCATCGTGCTATCGTAGTCGTTCAGCTCCTCCATCATGCTCGGATCAATCAACCGGCCGCCGACGGCGAACACCTCCTCAGGCTCTTCCGCCAACATGAAGCGCGCGAGATCGAAATCGTGGATTGTCATGTCGCGGAATAGCCCGCCAGCCGCCTGGTAATAGGAGCGCGGCGGCATGCCGGGATCTCGCGAGGTGATGATGACCTGGTGCAACTGGCCGATCTCGCCAGATCGCGCGGCTTTCCAGGCAGCACGGTGACCGGGATCGAAGCGCCGATTGAAGCCGATCTGAACCAATACGCCTTTGGAAAGAACGGCATCGGCACAGCGGTTGACCCGCTCGAGGCTAAGATCGATCGGCTTTTCGCAGAGGATCGGCTTGCCCGCGGCCACGGCCCTTTCGATGTAGTCGGCGTGGGTATCCGTCACCGTCGCAACAAGAACTGCATCGACATCAGCGGAGCCAAAGACCCCGTCCGCCGATCCAAACGCGCGAACATCGTGCTGCGCGGCAACGGCGTCCGCAGATGACTGGTTCACATCATAAACGGCGATCAGTTTGGCGCGGGGATGAGCGGCGATGTTAGCCGCGTGCATGCGACCAATACGCCCGCAGCCGAGAACCGCAATGCGCAGCATATCTTCCTCCCAGAGGAACTTAAATGCAATGATTGTTGCATAAAATTAAGTTGTCAATAATCATTTCCCGACATCGAGCGAGCCTCGACGCGAGGAGAAGGCGTGGGACATCGTCACCTGCACCAACAAGCTGCAAATCGCGTGGGCGCGTCCGAAGTGACGCCCAGTTGGCAGCAATTCTCCGCGGCGCATCACGGAAGCATGGCGCGACCTCGCTCCGATCGCGGGCCAAAACCATGGTCACTGAATACTGATGAGAGATCGGCCGGACGACGCTTTTTGGCCGGACCAGTCGGACTGCGGCAGCTCATGCAATGGAAGTCGCATATTTCTTGATTTTGCAATACGCACTTCGTAAGAATTGTGAAAATCACATTGCGAGGGAGGAGCAAGATGACGGGAACCGTCCGTCTTACCATGGCCCAAGCGCTCGTGCGCTACCTGTGCAATCAGTTCACGATCGTCGACGGCGACAAGGCGCCGCTCTTTCCGGGCGTTTTCGCCATCTTCGGACATGGCAACGTCACCTGCCTGGCCGAAGCGCTAGAGGCTGCTAAGGGCCAACTGCCGACCTGGCGCGGTCAGAACGAGCAGTCAATGGCGCTCGCTGCCATCGGTTTCGCGAAGGCGAAGCGGCGCCGCCAGATTATGGTCGCGGCGACTTCCATCGGCCCCGGCGCGCTGAACATGGTAACAGCTGCAGGCGTTGCCCATTCGAACCGGTTGCCGGTCTTGCTTCTGTCGGGCGACACCTTCGTCAATCGCCGACCCGATCCCGTCATGCAGCAGGTGGAGCACTTCGGCGATCCCACCATCAATGTCAACGACGCCTTTAAAGCGGTCACGCGGTATTGGGATCGCATTGTCCATCCCGAGCAGATCGTCTCCTCGCTGCCGCAAGCCGTCAGCATTCTCCTCGACCCGGCCGATTGCGGACCGGCTTTCATCGCCTTGCCGCAGGATGTGCAGGAGATGGCGTGGGACTATCCGGAAGCCCTCTTCGAGCCGAAGGTGCATACGGTTCCTCGGCCTCGGCCAGATCGGAACCGGCTTGCCGAGGCGGTGCTGGTCCTCAGATGCGCCACGCGGCCGCTGATCATCTCGGGCGGCGGCGTGCGCTATTCCGGCGCCGAAAAGGCACTGGCGGACTTCGCCGAAATGCGTGGCATTCCGCTGGCGGAGACGATTGCCGGCAAAGGCGCGGTAACGCACGATCACCCGGCGCATGTCGGTCCGATCGGAATTGTCGGCTCGACATCTGCGAATGCGCTGGCGGGTGAGGCCGACGTGGTCCTTGCCGTTGGCACGCGGCTGATGGACTTCACCACTGGCTCGTGGAGCGCGTTCGCGCCGGACGCCAAGTTCGTGTCGATCAATGCGGCCCGCTGGGACGCGACCAAACATTGTGCGCTCGCGGTGGTCGGCGACGCGCTCGAAACCGTACTGGAATTGGATGCTGCGCTGGGCAACTGGCGCGCCGACAAGAGCTGGACCGACAACGGCGCGGCCGAGTTTGCCCGATGGAACGCATTGCTCGACGGATTCCAGCAGCCGACGAACGATCCGGTGCCGACCTATGCCCAGGTAGTCGGCGTGGTCAATGCCAAGGCGGACGACGGCGACCTTCTGATCACGGCTGCCGGAGGCTTGCCCGGCGAGGTGATGAAGAATTGGCGGGTAAAGAAACCGAACACTTTCGACTGTGAATTCGGCTTCTCCTGCATGGGCTACGAGATCGCAGCCGGCTGGGGCGCGGCCATGGCAGATCCGACTCGCACGCCGATCGTGATGGTCGGCGACGGCACCTACATGATGATGAACTCGGACATCTATTCGTCCGTGCTTTCAGGTCACAAGATGATCGTCGTTGTCTGCGAAAATGGCGGCTACGCGGTGATCAACCGGCTGCAAAACGCGAAGGGCGGCGCTTCTTTCAATAATCTCATCAAGGACTGCCGGGTGAAGGAACCCTTTGCGGTCGACTTCGCCAAGCACGCGGAGTCAATGGGGGCACTGACGCGCCATGTAGAGAGCCTGACAGAACTCGGGCAGGCCGTGGAATGGGCGAAGACTACTGATCGCACGACAGTCATCACAATCGTCTCCGATGCCTTCATCTGGACACCGGGCGATGCGTGGTGGGACGTCGGCGTGCCAGCGGTCAGCGACCGCGCAGAAGTCCGCAACGCGTATGCTGCCCAGAAAGAGAGCCGGAAGCGGCAGCGCGTAGGCGTTTGATTCCGGCGCTTGTTCCGGCATTTTCTTGCCCCCGGCGCGGTCAGCCTTCGGCGACAAGTGGAGATGAACATGAAGGCCCAACTTGGCATTGCGCCAATCGCTTGGTGGAACGACGATCTTCCGCAACTGAGCGACGACGTTTCACTCGAGGAGTGCCTGCGGCAGGCGCGGGAGGCCGGCTTCACCGGCATGGAGACCGGTCGTCGCTTCCCGATGGACGCAAGTGTGCTGGGCCCGATCCTCGAGCAGTTCGGCATAAGCGTGTGCGGAGGCTGGTTCTCCGGCCTGCTGCTTGATGGCGACCTCGAAGCGGAGAAGGATCGCATCGCCCGGCAAATGCAGCTATTCAAGGCGGTAGGTGCCCCCTGCATCGTCTACGGAGAAACAGCAGGAACAATTCAGGGGAACCGCTCGGCCCCGCTTTCTACCAAACGCCGGCTGTCGGAGGACGAAATCAAGTGCTACGGCCACAAGATGACGGTCTTAGCGGAATGGTGCGCCGCAGAGGGCATGCCCATCGCCTACCATCACCACATGGCCGCGCCCATCGAAACAGAGGAAGAATTGGACCTCCTGATGGAGCATTCGGGAGAGGCCCTGCCGCTGCTTTACGACGCCGGCCATATGGCCTTCGCCGGCGGCGACGTGCTGCGGGTGATCGACAAGCATCACTCCCGAATCTCCCACGTCCACACTAAGGACATTCGTCGACATATTGTCGACGGGCTCGACCGCACCCGAGAGAGTTTTCTGGATGCTGTCGTCAAAGGCGCGTTCACGGTACCTGGTGACGGATCGCTCGATTTCGAGGCGATCGTGAAACGTCTGGCCTCCCATGGCTATGAAGGCTGGTTCGTGGTCGAGGCCGAGCAGGATCCCTTGAAGAGCCCGCCGCTCGAAATGGCGAAGATCGGGCATAAGGAACTGCTGCGCGCGATGGCCGCGGCAGGCTATATGGTGGAAAGCTGATCCATGAACCGGATGGACGGAAAGATCTGCGTCGTCAGCGGCTCGACGCAGGGCCTAGGGGCGGCGATCGCGCACCGACTGGCGCAGTCCGGTGCTGCGGGCCTCGTGACGCTTGGGCGCAACGAGGCAAAGGGCCGCGCTGTGGCCGACGCGATCACGAGCGATACCGGCGTGCCCGTCTATTTCGTGAGCGCCGATCTCGGCAAGGTCGAGGATTGCCGCCGCGTTATGGCGGAGGCGGAGTGCGTATACGGTCAGATCCACGTTCTAGTGAATGCCGGCGCACGCACAGACCGAGGTACCATTCTTGACACTTCACCGGAACTTTTCGATGCGCTATTCGCCGTCAACGTGCGCGGCCCCTACTTCCTGATGCAGGAAGTAATCCGCCGAATGATTCGCGACGGCATCGAAGGCGCGATCTGCAATATCGGCTCGATTTCAGAACATGCGGGCCAGCCCTTCATCAATGCCTATTGCGCCACAAAGGGTGCGCTGGCGACGCTGACGCGAAATACCGCCTTCTCTGTCATGAAGAACCGCATCCGTGTCAACCAGCTCAACGTAGGCTGGATGGCTTCCGACCACGAACGCGAGTTGCAGGCCGCGGAGACCGGCGATCCAGACTGGGAGGCCAAGGCCGCCGCCGCCCTGCCCTTCGGCCGTCTCATTGACCCGGCCGAGGCAGCCCGCGCCGTCAACTTTATTGTCTCGGACGACGCCGGACTGATGACGGGCGCCGTCGTGAATTTCGACCAGACGGTCTGGGGCGCCACTGCCGGCGCCATGCCGGTACCGGACAAGCCGCTGTCGCCCTGATGAGAACGTGCTCGCACAGCGACATTCGCTTCTCGTAACAATTTGGCTTCCTGGAGACATCGAGCGATGTCCATGCCGAGACCTTCGAGCATCTACTCGGCAGCCTCGTCCCGCGCGCAGTTACGTTGCGATGCCCGGCAGAGTGTGGCGGCTGAAAGGCGCGTCTTGCCAAGGATGAGATCGGCGGCCTTTTCGGCGATCATGATGGTCGGTGCGTTGGCCGCGACAGTGGCGTACTGATCCTCCGAAACGGCGTGCTTCTCGGTGGGGGCCCATATTTCTGGTCGACGGGCTCCTACACGGTCGCTGGTGATACCTGGAAGGGTCACCTGAGCACTAATCAGCACACGCCCTTTCCTGACCGCTTCGTTCGCCCCCTATTCGCCGGGCAGGAAGTCACCAGTGGGTTTTCGGGGACGTTTGCCGACGACCAGGCCGAAGTGTTCGGCACCACCCTAGTGGGAAACCGAAGCCTGAGTTTTCGCGCGACATTGAAGAAACTCGCGGATAGTTGATGCGTTGCGGTACGGGCGGCTGTCAACCGCTCCTCAGTTTCTGACTGCCCTGATTTCTGCCTTTGCCGTTGAGGACCTAGCTCCCGCAATCACAAACATGAAAGCAGCGAGACCCCTTCAATGGGCGGATTCAAGGAGCCCAGCTTCGCAGATCGCCAGTCGTTTGTGACTCCGGCTACCTTCGCGTCGCTTCGTCAGCTGAATTATTTCCAAACTGGGACACTACCCAGCTTTTGAAATTCTTCTCAAAACATCGGCCCCCTTACTTCACTACGGGTCAAATCGCGACATGGCGGAAAGACCGCCGCAACTCTGATCGTGGTCGCCGGCAAGTTCGCATCTGATGAATTGCATTCTTTCGTCGTCCACCACAGCTTCCACCTGGACCGCCGCACTGACAGACACTGCGCCAATTTTGTGCGAGCACCGGCGTATTGATATTTGCATTCGAAATCGCCCTAATTCCCACCTCGCGCGAGCTCTAGCATTCGGTCCCTCGTGGGGTTTTGCGGTCGAGCGCGTCCCGCGCCCCTTCGGCTTCTGTAGGTGACAATAGCTATGGTTATCCATGTTGCGTGGAAGGCGAGCCCAGCCAGAAGGACGAGTTGACCCGGAATGGGGCCGATCGCCGCTCGCATCCAGAATTCCTGCAGGGAGGCAACTGGAGCCGGATGGATGAGCAGTTTCCCAATGTAGGCCGTCACTTGGATCGCGAAAATCCAGCAGTAATTGTTGCGGAGCCTGCGACCCACCGCCTCGGCATAGGTGATGTGAAGGTTAGGAGCTCGGTAGTCTTGGTAGAGAATTTCGTTCCAGCCGTTCTCGACCCGCACGCCTCGACCACTCAGAATTGGTCCAAAGAAATACACTTCCAGAACATGCGCCCGCATGCGCCAAAAATCAAAGAAACGGTAACGGCGGGCCTCGATGGACAAGAAGGTGGTAACCAAAAGGCCCACGAGCACCAGCGGCAGAGGAGACGCGGTTTCGCTGCTAAACGTCAAGGACAGCGCGATGCCGGTTGTGAGCACGGCCCAGTTGGTCGTGGTGTCGAGGCGTGTACGCCAGACCGTGCTCCGGTATAACTCCCCTCGATAGAGGTGCGACAACGCGGTGATGTCAGCTGTGTTGAATGCAGATTGCTGACTTTCGATGCTCTGGCTCATGGTTTCCCTCCTTTATGGGTTGTGGCTACACTCCATCTTTTCCGTTTAAGGTAAAGTGTTGCCCCCCGCTCATTGTGGCGTTCGGTGAGCCTTCGGGCCCTTTCGGCGCCATACGTTGGGTCGCTCGGTGGCGCAGCAGCCGATTTTATCGTAAAAGTGGCAGCGCGAAGGGTATGCGTGCCATGGTGCAAGAGCGCCCAGGTCGAATCGAACGCAGGTTGTCAGCGATATTGGCCGCCGACGTGGCCGGTTATTCGCGGCTGATGCATAACGACGAAGAGGCGACGCACACATGTTTGACAGCGCTCCTGGCGGACGCTGTCGAGCCAGCAATCGCGGAACACGGCGGCCACATCGTGAAGAACACGGGCGACGGGTTCTTGGCGGAATTTCCGAGCGCTGTCGAGGCGGTTCGAACTGCGATGGAGTTCCAGAACCGTATCCATGAACTTACAATGGCTGATGCGGAAGACAGGCGCATTGCGTTCCGTGTGGGCATCAACATCGGCGACGTAATTGTCGAGGCGCATGACATCTTTGGGGACGGCGTCAACATCGCGGCACGGCTTGAGGGCGTTGCCGAACCCGGAGGTATCTGCATCTCTCAGACAGTCCTCAATCACGCGCGCGATAAGGTGTCTTTCGAGGTCGAGGACGCGGGCGAGCAAACTCTGAAGAATATCGCCCGGCCTGTCCACGTTTACCGTATCATCATCGAACCCAGCCGGCGGCCTGCAACGCCCAAACCCGAGGTTCCGGCGCTGGCGTTGCCCGACAAACCATCCGTCGCCGTGCTGCCATTCACCAATATGAGCGGCGACCCCGAGCAAGAGTTCGTCTCCGACGGGGTCGCCGAGGATGTGATCACGGCGCTATCGCGCTATCCCTCGCTGTTTGTCATCGCCCGGAACTCGTCCTTCACCTACAAGGGTCGACCGGTCGATGTGAGACAGGTCGGGCGCGAACTCGGCGTGCGCTATGTGCTCGAAGGTAGCGTGCGCAAGGCCGGCAATCGGATCCGCGTCACTGCGCAGTTGGTTGAGGCGGGAACCAGCAATCACGTGTGGGCCGAGCGCTACGACCGCGATCTCGCCGATATCTTCGCTGTGCAGGACGAGCTTACCGAAGCACTGACGACCGCCCTGGCCCCCGCCATTGCAGACGCCGAGCTGCGTCGCGCCATGCGCAAGCCACCGGGGAGCCTTGATGCCTGGGCGGCCTATCAGCGCGGTCTGTGGCATCTGAGCAAAGCCACCGCAGACGACGATGCGACCGCAGCGGAGTTTTTTAAGCAGGCAATCGATCTCGACCCGACCTTCGGCGGCGGCTACAGCGCGCTCGCCTTGTATCAGCTGCAAGCGGCCGCGCTCTACCAAAAGCTGGATCTGCCAAACGCGCAACGCTCGGCCGAGGCCTTGGCCCGCCGGGCGGTCGCGCTCGATGGCGCCGATGCCGAAGCCCGTTCATGCCTCGGCTGGGCCTTGCAAGCGCGCGGCGAGGCTGACGGTGCGTTGGCGGAGATCGAGCGAGCTCTCTCGATGAGTCCAAATCTATCCATCGCTCATGGCCACAGAGGCGCGACGCTGATCTTCGCGGGACTGCCGAAGGAGGGGCTCACGGCTCTCAAAACGTGTATCAGGCTTGATCCCCGCGACCCGTATCTGGCAGTACGCTTGTTGCACACTGCGTGCGGTCTATATTTCTGCAGCGAATACGAGGCTTCGATGGAGGCCGCGAAACGTCTGATCCGGTCGTATCCCGATTTTCCGATGATCTACCGCTGGTCGGCGGCGGCGCTGGCCCAGCTTGGGCGCGCAACGGAAGCGAAGGAAGAATTGGAGAAGGCCATCTCCCGCGCACCGGGGGCATTCGACATGTATGTCCGCACAAGAGCTCCGTGGTTTCGGCCGGAAGATCATGCTCATCTCGTCGAGGGTTTGCGCAAGGCCGGCTGGAAGGGTTGAGGCTGCGTTGAAGATCCGGACTGCCTGTGATTTACACGCGAATGTCCGATGTGGGTCCAGGTTGTGTGAACGTGCCGCGTGGCAAGGTCGGCGTCGAGCACACCTCCTGGCCCCACTACATCCTGACCACAAAGAAGATCGAAACTTCGTCGTACGGAAATCAGCCCGACATCCTCGACGCCGTGTCCAGGGGCGAGGTGGTGGCCGGTTTTGTGACCGACGCTTACGTCGGCTGGTACCTCAAGCAGCATCCGGGCGCGGTGAAGATCGCCGGCGCTTCCATGCCCGATGCCGACTTCCGCTGGAACGTCGCCATCCGATTGCTGGATGCCGATCAGGCCCTCGCCGACGCTGTCAGCCAATCCCTCGACCGTCTCATTGCGGATCGCACCATTCCCGGGATCTTCACGAAGTACGGCATCACGTACGTTCCGCCATCGACGCCCTGAACCTCGCCGTCTGGGGGACGGTCGCGGACCGGCGGTGAACCGCCAAGCGGGCGGCCGGTCCGCGCCGCGCGGACGAGGAGGTCCGCATGCCGCGCGCTGGCATTCACCGCTGCCTGTCCTGCGACATCGCCCACCGGATTCCGCCAAGGAGGTGGCGGCGAAAGCGCGGGTCGCTCCAGACCTCGAGGCGATGGCCGAGCGCCGTGTAGAAGACCCGGCCCCGACCGCACACGCGCCACCAAGCCAACGCATAATCACGATCCCCACGCTTGCCTTTGGTGATGTCGACCGACGCCGGATCCAGGCTCAGGAGCACGTGAACATCCTGGCGTGTCCAGCTACGGAATTGATTCAAGGCGAAGGTGGCGCTGGCCGCCGTCAAGGGCGATCGAACGCTGGCTCAACTGGCGGAGCAGTTCGACGTGCATCCCAATCAGATCACGTCGTGGAAAGCGCAGCCTGAAGGCGGGGCCGCCGATGTGTTCGGTCCAGGGGGCGGCAATGCCGCGGCGCTACCCACCATCGATGTGAAGTCGCTGCACGCCAAGATCGGGGAGCTGACGCTGGAGAATGATTTTTTAGAAGGAGCGCTCACCAAGGCGGGATTGCTGCGCGCAAAGCGATGATCGACCGTGAGCACGATCTGCCGATCACCAAGCAGGCGGAAGTTTTGAAGATCAGCCGTGGCAGCGTCTATTACCTGCCGCGTCCGGTGTCGCCCGCCGACCTTGCGCTCATGCGACGGCTCGACCGGCTGCATCTGGAGTTTCCTTTCGCCGGTTCGCGAATGTTGCGAGGCCTGCTGGCTGCCGAGGGGAGCAAGATCGGCCGCCGGCATGTCAAGACGCTGATGCGGCGGATGGGGATAGAGGCGCTGTACCGCCGTCCGCGCACCACCAAGCCCGAGCCCGGCCACAAGATCTATC
>WNFW01001305.1_pt1 | contig 19912 bp, 19 predicted proteins | sample 5400131 | NCBI WGS metagenome assembly WNFW01 (sample SAMN13153362, study PRJNA577476) | soil metagenome | isolation source: 20 cm soil or saprolite under grassland replicate 1 | place: USA:California | collected 2016-06-15 | reverse complement strand
CGGAAATCCGCATCGGATCGGACCCGCTACGACGCAGCCAGCTGAAGACCGGCGGGTAGCGGTCGGCGATCGATTCGACCACGACATCCAGAAACGCGGGCTCGTTCAGCGAAAACGCATCATCGAGCGCCTCCTCCAACTCCGTGTGCGTTCTCACGTGCCACGCTCGGAAGCCAAATTCACGTGCGATCCGGCTGTAGTCCTGGGCGCGAAAGTCCACGGACAGGAAGCGCTCGTGTCCATGCAGCCGCTGGAGGGCTTTGATCCAACCGAAGCAGGAATTGTTGAAGTTCACTAGCAGGGCGGGAATCTTGAGACGTGCAATCGTTTCGAGGTCTCCCATCGCCATGCCGAATGACCCGTCGCCAAACAGGCCGATCGGCCGAACGTCGGGATTTGCAAGCCAAGACCCCACCACCGCGGGGATTGCGTAACCCAGCCCGCCGTACGCCCGTGGAATCGTCAGGCGTGACGCCGCGCCCTCGAGGCGAAGGTAGCGCCCCAGATAGGGCGTCGGTGTGCCGGGGTCCGCGAAGAGAAAACTGGTATCGCGAAGCCTCCGGTTGAGCGCGGCAATGACCTTTTGTGGGCGCAACCCGACACTATCCGGGCTGTTCAGTTCGGCCGCGACGCCCCGCCAGAACTGCCTGCGCCACTTGTTCAGCGTCTCGACCCACTCAGGGTCCATAGCGGCGGCCGGTCCCTGGCTCTGGGCATTCAACTCCTCCAGCACGAGGCGCGCATCGCCTACCATCGCGATTATCTGGTTCTCACAGTTATTGCCAAGTACGTTGGGATCGATGTCGACCTGGGCAATAAAACGGCCTCGCCGCGGCGCCGGGAATGTCCACCCAACGCTGACCACGGAGCCATTGCGACAGCCGATGTAAAGGAGCAGATCAGCCTCCTCCATTGCACGGTTGGCGTGTGGATGAAAGCCGTTATCGCCGACGATGCCGATTGAGAGCTCGTGAGTATCGGGGATCGCGTTCTGTCCGGTAAGTGTCGTGACCACCGGCATACGCAGCTTTTGCGCGAACTGTGTCAACGCCGAACCTGCGATTGACCGGTTGACGCCTCCGCCCGCAACGATCAGCGGGCGCCGAGCGCCCTGCAATAGACGATGCAGCTCCGCAATCTGCTCTCCTGACGGGCGGACAGGATATGCAGGATAGCGGCGGCAAGGAGTCTCCGCGTGCAGTGAGACCGAGTCGGTCTTGATCTCCTCCAGCTGGACGTCCTCGGGAATCGCCACATGCACCGCGCCGGGCCTCCCGGTAGTCGCCGCACGAAAGGCACGCCGTATCACCTCCGGGATTTTGGCAGCCGACTTGACGAGAACCGACGCCTTGGTGATGGGTTGAAACAGGCGGGCGCAATCGAGCTCGGTGATGAATCCCCGGCCTTCGGCCGTCAGGGGCGTATCACTCGTGATCAAGATCAGCGGTACCGATGAGCCCTGCGCCTCGGCGATTGCGGGCAAGGCATACATGGCGCCGGCGCCACTCGGCACCTCGACTATCCCAGGTTTGTTGCAGATTCGGGCATACGCGTCCGCCATGAATCCCGCGCCGCGCTCATCCCTTGCCATGAGGTGCCTCGGGGCCCCCTTGGTATCGAGCAACGCGGCGTAAAGGGGAACATTGGTGTCACCCGGCACGCCGAACAGGCAACTTACGTCATAGGCCTTTAGCATGTGGACTAAGATTTCAGCACCATTCATGGATCTTTCCCCACATTAGTTCGCTCAAGGAGGGTCTGAAGAACTGGCCATGAAGACGGGCTTGGGGCAAAGGATTTGGAGTTGGGATCGCCAGGCGGGCGAGTTGGCTCGCCGGTTCGCCGTTTTTCGCTTCAAAACGCCGTATCCGATCTCCAGCTACACGTCTCGTACGCATGCAGCAATCGCCGTCTGACCATGTACAGATTGGCGAGCGCGGCGGTGACTTCGAGGCGGTGCAGGTTCTTGGCGAGGCCCCGGTAGCGCACCTTCTGGAAGCCGAACACCCGCTTGATCACCCCGATCGTGTGCTCGACCTTCGCTCGGACGCGCGACTTGGTGCGGTTCGTGGCCTTGATCTGTTCGTCGATCCGACTGCCCCAACGATAGCGCTGGTTGGTGAAGTCCCGCGCGCGCGGCGCCGCCGCGCGCATCGCATCCTTCTGCCCGCGATACGCCTGGTCGCCCCAGCCCCGTGTCTCCTTGCCATGCAACAGGTGCGGTAGCGCCAGCGCATCAGCGACGTTCGCGGCCGATGCCAAGACCGTGTGGACCAGCTTCGTTTTGCTATCGACTCCAACGTGGGCCTTCATCCCGAAGTACCATTGCTTACCCTTCGCCGTCTGATGCATCTCCGGGTCGCGCTTGCCATCCTTGTTCTTGGTCGAGCTCGGCGCACCGATGATCGTCGCGCCCACAATCATGCCGTTCGCGATCTTGATACCACTTCAGCGCAGATGCTCATTGACCGCCTTCAGCAGCGTCTTGCCCAGCTTGTTGCGCTTATCGACCAACTCGCGTAACAACGAATGCTGTATCAGACTCAACCGGTAAATCAGAGTTTCCTTAACAGAGTGTAGAGAAATACTGCATCGAGTCCGGGCAGCATTGCAAATGTTTGGGTTGAGAACCATCGTTCGCCAGTCGCACACGCTAACTTCCACTAACACACGTTTGAATTCTGACACGCTGATCCGCCCGCCTACCCACCCCCGTCAACCATGCGCAGCGCGATCATGGACGCGAAAATCACCCAGAAGCCGCTGTAGTACAGACGCCATCCCACCCTGCGATCGCGTGATGGGAAATTCAGCCACCAGATGAGCATGGAGATGCCGGTAAATGCCGCCAGGACAAACAAGACACCGAACTGCGATTGCAGTCTGTCCGCCGCCCCCCGCAGGATTCCGAGGACGAATCCGGTAACGATCGTTCCGACCACGAACACCGCCATCACCTTGCGGCTGGCGACATTGCGCAACTGGTCCTGAACCGACTCGAGCATGCCCGCGGCCCGTAACCTGGGCCACAGCAAGATCTCGGTGTAGAGCAGGGAACCGAACCAGAAGATGGCGCAGAGCAGATGCAGCGCCTGAAAAGTTGCGATGAGCATTGGGTGCGGCTCGCTGTTAGGATTAGATCTTGCGACCCCTCAGATCACGCTGGCGAGGGCAATTGCCACGCCGGCGGCCGCCATGAAGAGGACGACGTAGAGCGGTCGGGCCTTCCAGATGGTCAGAAGCACAAACCCACTCACTGCGATGGCGAAGTCTATGGGACTCATCACGGCACTGGTCCAGACCGGTGTATACAGTGCCGCCGTTAGGAGTCCGACAACAGCCGCATTGATGCCCCGCATTGCGGATTGCCCAGACCGCCAGCTGTGGAAGGTGTGCCAGAAGGGCAAGGCGGCCAGCTGCAGGAGCAGACCTGGTAGGAAGATTGCCGCGAGCGCCAGTGCCGCTCCTGCCAGACCGCCTACAGGCCGAGAAGCGACCGCCCCCAGATATGCGGCAAAGGTGAACAGAGGGCCGGGGACGGTCTGTGCCGCCCCGTAACCGGAGAGGAAGGCGCTATTTCCGACCCATCCCGGCCGTACGACAGCCTCGCTGAGCAGCGGGAGCACAACATGCCCGCCCCCGAATACAAGCGCTCCGGAGCGGTAAAAGGCGTTGAACATGCCGTAGGGCGTATCGCCGAATGCAAAGAACGAAGCCGCCAACAGCGTGCCAAACACACCGAGTGCGGCCACACCGACGGTGCGGCTCACCGGAACTGCGATGGCTTCCGGAACTGTGTCGCGATCCTCCCTGCACCACCGCAAGCCCAGAACGGCCCCGATGACAATCCCCGCGATTTGGCCAATCGAGGTTGGCGCGACAAGAACGACGACCGCTGCAATAGTCGCAATGGTGGCGCGCGAGCGATCCGGACACAGACTGCGTGCCATCCCCCAGACGGCTTGTGCAACGATCGCGACCGCGGCCAATTTCAGGCCCGCGATGATCCCGTTACCAACGACGGTGTGAGAGAGGGCTCCCGCTCCGTAGGCGAACAGCACGAGGAGCGCAGCGGAAGGCAGCGTGAACCCCACCCAGGCGGCGAGCCCTCCCAGATAGCCGGCCCGCAGCAGACCCAGGGAAAAGCCGAGCTTGCTCGAGGCGGGCCCGGGGAGGAACTGGCACAGCCCGATGAGGTCGGCATACGCTTGCTCGCTCAACCAGCGCCGACGCAAGACGAACTCGGCGCGAAAATAGCCCAGGTGGGCAATGGGCCCCCCAAAGCAGGTCACGCCGAGCCACGAAAAGCATTTCAGCACCTCCAGTGCCGAACCGCGCGGCTGCTCGGCAGCCGCCAAGGTCTTTGTCACGCCGATGGACTCATTCATAGCATGTAAATTGCAGGCTCGGATGGGTGGAACTTCCTCTTCGGCGCGCAGTGGATCCCGATCGCTGTGGCGTGGCGATTGGGCAACATGTACACTGAATTGCATCCACCTGATGGCCTATCTGGACGTAGGCTATGTGGTGCCATTCAAGTTTTCGCCGTTTATCTGCTGGTAGTCCGCTCGCAGAAGGCGATTCGCCCTGCCGAGGACACAGCGCCCCGCACCTCTCTAGCTCTCTAGTGCGCTGGAGTAATTCATGCTCTCCCCCACTACAACCCCATTGCTCCCGCGAGAGAGCGAGGAGGTCTTCGTACAGTCGCTCGCCCGCGGCCTCGCCGTCCTCACTGCCTTCAGGCCAGGACGCGAACGACTGACCATGGCGCAGGTTGCAAAGGCCACCGGCCTGACCCGTGCAGGCACCCGCCGCATCCTGCTGACGCTCGAGCATCTGGGATATGTGTCGGTCGACAGACGGCTCTTCTTTCTGACCGCGCAGGTCCTCGATCTCACCTCCGGGTACTCCGCGCAGCCTTTGTGGGAGACAACGCGGAAAGTGCTGCAATCGGTCGCAGAGACCCTGAACGAAACGGTCTCCGCCGGAATCCTCAATGGGAATGACGTCGTTTACGCGGTCCGAGTCAGATCGTCGCATCTGCTGCACCTGGAGCTGAAAGAGGGCGCGCGCCTGCCTGCTCATGCCTCGAGCATGGGCCGTGTGTTGCTCGCGGCACTGCCTCCCGGCTCGCTCGAACGATATCTGCGCACCACCGAGCTCACGCGCTACACACGTTCGACGATCACCGACCCCCGTCTCCTGCGGCAGCGGCTGCAGGAAGCCCGTCAGCAGGGGTGGTGCGTCGTGCGTGATGAGATCGAAGATGGCATCTGTGGCGTCTCCGTGCCGCTGCTCGATTCCTCTGGTAAGACTCTTGCCGCGCTGAACGTCAGCGTGAGCTCCAAGCGCGCGACGGCGCAGCTCATTGGTAAGACGATCGTACCGGCGCTGCGCGAAGCGGCCAAATCGGTCAACGCGATGCTCTGACTGAATCCGTCGCTCCGCCGCGTACCGGTACATCAGAGACCGCTCAAGCGCGTTGCGATCGTCGTCATGGCGATGACATCCGTTCCCGTTGGCATTGCATCGGCGTGCGGGCACACCGACACATATCGTTGTCGACCCACTCATCACGTAACACTCTCCGGAGAGAAGTCGTGCCTCCGGACAGCGCCGTGCCGCCTGGACTGCCATCTTCTCGCTGATCCGATAGCCAAACACTTCAGCCACTGCCACAACTGGTGGCGCCGGTGCCGGGCGCAGTTTGATCTAAATTATTGGGCGCCCACCTGCCCATTGCAAACGTTTGGGGTTGGAACTGGTGTTCGCCTGCAGCACAGTCGCGACAGTCCGTGACCGATGGTAAGCTCCTAATTAAGTGATGCGCTTCAACACAGCGCGGAGTGCATCAGCTACGTTGACACAAGCCGTCAACCCGGGCGATCGCGCATGAATGAGCCGAGCAGAAGTGTGCGCGCCATTTGCGACGTCCGGGGACGACGTCCACCTTGGGGCCTAAGGACTCGCTACCGAACGCTTGCACCTTTGATGGATGAGCGCCTGCGTCGACAGTGGGCTGCAGGCGAAGCGCAAAGCCTCGGTCGAGGCGGCGTGAGCGCGGTCAGCCGTGCCACGGGGATGTCGCGTAACACGGCTCGCAGAGGCATGACCGAGAGCCGATCCACGTCAGTCACTCCCGCCGGGTACCAGCAAGTGGAACAAGATCGAACATCGCATGTTCTGCCACATCACTCAGAACTGGCGCGGCCGACCGCTCGTCGGCCACGAGGTCATCGTCAACTTGATCGCCGCCGTGACTACACGCACCGGTCTGACGATACGCGCGGAACTGGATCGTGATACCTATCCGTCCAGGATCAAGGTGACTGAGGCAGAGTTTCGAACGTTGCATCTCAAGCCCAAAGCATTTCACGGTGATTGGAACTACGCACTGTTCCCGAAGAAAAAAACATAATGGTCAAGTTATTTTCACGCGAGTCCTAAGCGTGAAGAATCGAGCCCATGAGATGAACTTGGACGCTCGTGTTGGGCTGAGTATGCCGCGGGCTTGGCTTTCGCTTCTCGTCCTGGGCTGTGTCGGATTCCTGGCCTACCTCGACCTGCAGATATTCTCCGTCTCTCTTGAGCACCTCAAGATCGATCTGCGTGTAAGTGATACGCAGCTCGGACTCTTGATGGGCGCGCTGACGGGAGTGTTCGCGGCCATCTCGAGCGTTCCCATTGGCACGCTCGCAGACCGATACGACAGGCGGCTCGTTCTCGCGTGCTCCGTGCTCATTTGGTCGGGCGCGACGGTGATCTCTGGCTGCGCACACGACTTCAGAATCCTCAGCGCCGGAGCGATTGGGACGGCAATCGGGGAGTCGGCCTTTGTCGCCATCATCTACGGCATGATTCCGGAACTGTTCGAGCCTCGGCTGCGCCCACTCGCAAACACGGTCGGTTATACCTTTCTCGTTTTGAGCGTAAGCCTCGCGCTGTACGCTGCCGGAGCGACCCTCGGGGTGATCGACAAGGTCAAAGTCTGTTGGGAGATCACCGAGTCGCAAGCCTCCTGGAGGCTGGCCTTCGGCTTGGCCGGAGTACTCGGCCTCCCGGTGTGCGCCCTACTGCTGCTAGTCGTTCCCCGGAAGCGCCAACGCCTTGAGTGTTTCGCACCTGAAAATGTCGCGCAGGAGAGCATGCTGAGCTACTTGCTGCATCAAGGGCCCCTCGTCGTATCGCTGATGTTCTGGCTTGCCACCTACCGCTTCGCAGTCACCGCGTTGCAGTTCTGGATGCCGACGGTACTGGTGCGCGACTTCGGCGCATCACCCCACCATGCGGGGCTCGCACTGGGCCGGGCGTCGCTCGTCGGAACAGTTGTGGGTGTGGTCACCGCTCTGGTCCTGATTCCTCGAGTTCTGCGGGCGCTGGGGAATCGGATCATCCCCTGGATCGCCGCGACAGGCTCTTGCGCAGCTGCTGTTGCAGTCATGGCGCTCGTACTCACCCGATCGGCAGTAGCCTCACTGGTGCCTTTCGGAAGTGTCATCGCGATTGCGACGATCACCAGTTCCGTCATGCCCGGGATGCTTCAGGACATCTCACGCCCCCATCTGCGCAGTCGCACCATTGCCATATATAGCGTCGTTTCCCTTGCACCGCACTCATTACTCTATTACGGCATCGGCCAATATTCGGCGTCCGGGAACGACTTGAAGCTCAGTGCCACCATCGTGTGTGGAGGCGCACTCCTCGCCGCTGCGATCGCATTTGCAATCATGGCCAAGGGTTATAAGGGGCTGCTGATTAAATTGAGACATGGCACGTCACCTGCCGGCTGAGTGGATTAGGGTACCTTCGCAAACGCGACGCTGGAGTTACGCTATGCAACCGTCCCCCTCCTCTGGAAATTCCGGACCCTTCACTGCGCCCGATCCGAAAGCGTGCCGGACGATGCTTGAGGTGCGAGCGGGGGTCGATGAAGTGGACGAGCGGATCATCGAGCTGCTGGCGCGCAGGTTCGACTACGCGGTGGCTTCGGGCCGCATCAAACAGTCGCGCGCCGAGGTTCGGAACGAGGAGCGGATCGCCAAAGTCTTGGCCAATGTCGTAGCGCATGGCGCGCGCCGCGGCGTGCCGCGTGAGATTGTCGAACCGGTCTGGCGAGCGATGATCGAGAGCTTCGTCTCCCACGAGCAGGCAGTGTTTGATGCGCGCGCGGGCATTTCCCGATGAACGCGGCTGTTAGAGTCCCGACGCTCAGCGAACGGCTTGCCGCCTACATATGCGAGGAGCGGTTCGAGCGGATCGATCCGGCCGCCGTCGCTCGGACCAAAGGGTTGATCGCCTACAACATCGGGCTGGCGCTTCGGATCACACGGTCGCCCACGGTGGACGCCAATATGGCGCTCGGGGTCGCCCGGCGCCTCAGTGAGGGTGGCGGCTCGTCATCACTCATCGGCCTGCGCGATAAGCTCACCATGCCGGAAGCGGCGCTGGCCAACTGCTGCCTGATCCGGGCGACCGGCCTCGATGACGTGATCTTCCCTGCCGGCATCCATAGCGGGCTCATGACCATTCCCACCGGCCTGGCCATCGCCGAGCAGGAGCACTCCTCAGGCCGCGATTTCGTCGTTGCCATGGTCGTGGCCTACGAGATGATGGGCAAGTTCGGCCGCTGGACCTTCGACGGCAACGATCCGCGTCGACCGACGATGCCATTCGGACCGTTCGGTGCGCTCACCATGGCCGGTCGGCTTCTACGGCTTCCGCATAAGAAGATGGTCGTCGCCCTGGCCTATGCGGCCCATACCGCAATGGGGCTCGCCGAGCACGATCTGGGTCCGGTTTCAGCCTACTACGGCTTGGTTTGCCGCAACGCGATCGTCGGAGCGTACTTCGCCCAGAGCGGTGCCTGGGGCTCTCCGACCGTGCTCGAAGGCCGGTTTGGCTTCGTTGAGGCGTTCCTGAGCGGCCGTCCGTTCGACGCAGAGGAGATCCTGTCGAGTCTCGGTCACGACTATGTGGTCCTGCAGGCGTGCGAGAAGCGTTACCCGGGCACCGGCGCAAATCACGTCGCGATCGAGCTGATGCGTCGGTTCACGCTCTCCGGACTACGCGCGGAGGACGTCGCCGCCGTCGAGGTGGAAATGCCCGTGGAACGGCAGAATTTCGCGGCCGGCCACCATCTTGGGCCGTTCATCACAGCAGGCAGCGCCGCCTCGTCCTCGGCCTTCCATATGGGCATCATCCTGCTCGACGGCGACATCGATTTCGCACGCTACGACAAGGCCAACAGCCCTGAAATCCTCAGCCTGCTTCAGCGCTTCCGCTATCGGTTCGTGGAGGGCAAGCCGATCCGGTATTGCCGGATCACGGTGCGCAAGACCTCGGGCGAGACGCTCGTCACCGCGGGCGACGACTTCAAGTTCGAGCCTCTGCCGATTTCGGAGATCCTCGAACGTGACGGCTCCGGCGTGCTCCCGCCGGAGAAGATTGCCCGGGCGAGCGCGCTGATCGAACACCTCGAGGAAGTCGCCGACATGGCCCAGGTTTCCGAGGCGCTGCGGCCTTAGAGTGTGATTCCCCCATCGACATGGATGCACTGCCCGGTGATGTAACTCGCCTCCGCCGATAGCAGGAAGGCAGCTACGGCCGCCACCTCGTCGGGCTCGCCGTAGCGGCGCATCGGCACGAAGTTGACCGCGCGTTGGCGCGCTTCCTCGCTCAGGCTCGTGTGCTGGCCCGGCGCCTTGCGAATGAAACCGGGTATCACCGCATTGACGGTGACACCCTGTGCGGCGAGCTGCGAAGCGAGCGATCGTATCAGCGCGATCAGCGCGGCTTTAGCCGCCGCGGTGGCCGGGAAGTTGAAGTCCTGATCCAGGCGGAAGACATGGGCCACGAAGGATCCTGCCGCGAGCACCCGGCCGACGCGCGCATCTTTCAGATGCGGCAACGCGGCGGTCATCAGATGAAACAGGGCCCTCGCAGTGGTCGACATCGATCGCTCGAAACCCTCGGCATCCAAGATACCGATTGGGCGCCGATCGGCGAAGCCGGCAAAATGCACGAGCTGGTCCAGACGCCCAAATCGGTCGAGCGTCGCTTCGATGATCGCGGCGGACGCCTCGGGCCGCTCCGAGAGGTTCTGCACTACGACTTCGGCCAAGCCCCCTGCCGCAGTGATATCGGCCGCCACCTTCACGGCGTTCGCTCGGTTCGAGCCTGTATGAACCATGATTGCACGCCCCGGCCCCGCAATTCTGCGGCACAAGGCTGCGCCGATACCCGAACCGCCGCCAGTGACCACGGTTACGATACCGTCAAACTTTGTCCTCATAGCCATCCCCTACGGTTTGTCAGTTACGAGTGACTGCCGAAGTACCGGGATTCTCCCCTCTGCCGACGACAATGGCGGAAACTCGGATCCAGATCGCCAACGCTCCCCCCCATATGAGAAGACCGAGCGTCAGGTGCCATGCCAGCAGGCCGACGTGACCCAGATAGATCTGAAGGGCCTCTGGGAGCGGAAGAATGCCGGCCATCGATGCGGTGAGCGGGCTCTGTCGGACAGAGCGGACACTCATCACGGCTATGCCTTGGCAAATACCGAGCAAAAACAGCAAGTGTCCTACTGTCGCGTGGACAATGAACGCCTCCGGCCATCCCGAGGTGAGCGCCACCGCGGCTGCAATCTGCACGAGCAGCGCGAGGACATGCAACGATACGACCCAGCGCACTAGTGTAGGCGCTGCCTGCCGCGGCGCCGCGAGCACCACGGCCATCACTCCTCGCCCCCGAGGGTATACTGCACGCTCAGTGTGAATGCCCGGACAAACGGATCTGTGAAGCGCTCATCGTAGCCGATCAGACGTCGCGTTCTCATACTTGGTTAATCGACAATGAGCGTCTGTCCTTCGGCGCTCGCGTCAGCTGCTCGGCCCCACCCGTACCGATGACGACCGTATCCGCGAAGCGCATTCCGCCGAGATGGCCGAGATAGATCCCCGGCTCGATGGCGTACGTCTCGTCCTTCTCCAAGGGCCGACGTTCGAACGCCATGTCGTGGGGAAAGTCATGGAGCACAACGCCGATGCCGTGGCCGGCCCGCAGACGGAACCAGTCGCGCCATTGCGTATGCTGGAAAATGCGCTCGGCCGCTCGCTGAATACCGCTCACGGGAAGTCCCGGAACCGCAGCTTCCAGCGCAGCAGCGTGCGCCCTTGATACGCAGTCGAAGAGCTTCACCGCCTCATCAGGTGGCGTGCCGACCAGCCAGGGCCGGGTCAATTCCATCGCGACCCCGTTCAGACGCGTCACGATTGTCGTTATCGCAATCGCATCCGGCTCCACCCGCCTCCCTGTCGGCTTGTCATCGCCATGCGGGCAAGCCGAGTTTGTTCCAGAAAGCGTTTTCAGCCTGTTGATTGCGTAATTATCGCCGGGCACGCGCCGCGCCGCCTCGACCGCCAGCCGCTCACAGATTCTGTAGTCTAGCTCCGCAAGCAGTTGGCCTGGCTTCAGCTCTTCCCGGTAGGCCGCCATCGCCCAGTCGCTCAGCGCGGCGGCGACCTGCATCGTCTCGAGCTCCTCGGAGTGTTTGATCCGGCGAAGGGCCCTGAGCGACAGTCCGCACGGTCGGATCTCGAGCCCGGGCAGGAGTTTCTGCACCTCCGCCATCGCGCCGCCGGAGCTGTCGAGCCCGATCCTGGCCCGCTGCAGTTTCCGCTCGGTCAGGGTGTCCGCCACCATCATCGCCCACTGCGGCAGCTGCCAGTGCTCGTGGCCGTCGCAGTTGGATTCGGCGTAATGGATCCGCAAGTCGGCCCACAACGTGCCGTGGCTCGCCTCGAGATCGGCGAGAAGCCGGCTTTGCTCGGAGAGGAACGCGATCGACGGTCCCTCCATCGGAACGATGAGCAGGAACGGACGCTCCCACGCGTACTCGCGCGGCTCGTGATTGCTCGCCCACTCGAACCAGTCTGCCGTCGTGAAGGCCAGCGCGTCGTAGCCGCATAGCTGCATTAACGCGCGCATCTGGCGGAGTCGGTATGAGTGAACCTGTTTGCTAAGCGCTGCCACGCTGACCCGTCCGTTGCGTGAGATTATTGTGTTTTGGATTGAGTCATTGCAAATGTTTGAGACTAGAACCCGCGTTCGCTCGCCGCACAAATAGTGGCAGCGCATCACCAGTGCTAAGCTGAATACGCCTGAAGCCTGCATTGGAGTGAAGAAGATGGTTTTGCAGAATGCCACCTCCGCAGCAACATTGAGCGAGCGCCTCGCTCAATACATTCACAAAACCTCCATCAAGGATCTCGACCACGCGCTTCGGCAGCACGTCAAACAGATCTTGATCTATCACGTGGGACTCGCGTTGCGCGCGGTCCGCACGGAGGAGCGCCTGCGCACGACCACCGGACGCGTCTATGTCCAGGAAGGTCAAAGTTCCGTCACCCACCGGAGCCGGCGCGCGACATCATGGAACGGGAGGCGCCAGGCATTCTCCCGCGAAACAAGATAGAGAGGTTGCTAGAAATGATCGAACGCCTGGAGGAAATCTCGGACATGGCGCAACTCGTGGAGTGCTTGACACCATGAACGCCAACTATCAGAAAGACGGTACTGACCTCGTCATCCGTGGACGCATGCTAGCGCGTGGAAGCGTTCAACACCGCACAGTCCGGATTCGCGGTGGCCTAATCAGCGAGGTACTCGACGGTGAGTTGGCGCGTGGGCGGTCCCCGGAAGTGAAAACGCTGGATTTGAAGGAGGACCAAATCCTGGTACCGGCGGCGGTCGATGCGCTGTCCGCCATGCGCGATTGGGGAGAGCACCTGCGAGACACCGTTGAGACCGTCACGAAGGCGGCGTTGTCTGCAGGTGTAACCGTCGTGTGCGATCAGCCAAACACCATGCCGCGGATCAACACTCCAGAGCTGATCCGTAAGCGCAGCGAACTCTGCGCGGAGCACAGCTATACGGATTTCGGCATCAGCGCGCATCCTCCTGTCGAGCCAAGTCGAATTGGGGAGTACCGTGACGCCGGAGCCCTCTCGCTCACCCTGTTCACATGGGACTTGAGGCCCTGGAACGAACCTCGCGACACGGACGACTCGACCGCGCGATTTCAGCAGTATGCCAAGCTGGGTCTACAGGCGACAATCTTCGTCGACGAGCACGCGCTTCGCGAGACTACGTTGAAAGAAGAGAGCGAGACGTATGCGCTGGAGGCCCTTCTACGCCGCCTCGTGCCGGACCTGCATTGCAGGCTATATGTCACTCTGCCGGAGAGCGTAGAGCGAATCCGCTCGGCCAAGGACAGGCTGCCGAACGTTCAGGCTCAGACTGCGCCCTGGTGGCTTCTGATTTCACGGGAATCCGCCTACGCGAAGATCGGTTCGGCCGCGTTCATGACCCCTCCCCTGCGCTCGCAGCCGGCGACCGATCGGATGCGCGCGCTCGCCGCGGAGGGCGCGCTGGATATCGTCATATCGCACCACTGTCCGCACCGCACCGTCGATAAATACAGTGCCGAGCCCCGCCCCGGGGAGTTTACGCCGAAAGCCGGCTATTCGACGATGGACTACACCTTTCCGCTGCTCTTGACCCGTCTGGGAATCGAGCAGGCGTGCCGGCTGTATTGTGAGAATCCGGCCCGTGCCCTCGGCCTCAAAAAGGGCTTAATCGCACCTGGATACGAGGCGGATCTGGCTGTGCTTCAAACCGCCCCGGAGTTGAGCGCGGCGGAGAACGTCCACGTTCGCGGCGAGGTGGTCGCAGATCCCTGGCGCGTCGATCCTTCGGATTTCCACTCGAAGGCCATCGTGACCCCGTTCATTGGCGACCGGCTTCAATACCGGGTGATCAAGACATTTATTCGGGGCGAGGAGGCGTTTGACCGTGCGACGATGCGCTTCACGCGCTGTGCAGTACGCCAATTGCGTTGATCCGAACAGTCACGGTGCACGGAGGCCCAGAAGCGCCCGCGTCTCCGCGGGCGCGGCGGGCCTCCGCCCGTACTCTGCGCACAGATCAACGACCTGCCGCACGAGAGCGGCGTTAGAGGGGGCCAACGTATTGCGGTCGAGCCGAATGTTGTCCTCGAGTCCCGTGCGACAATGACCACCCATCGCCAACGCCCACTGCGCGCCGATTTGTTGGCCCTTTCCAATACCGGCCGCCGTCCACGTCGCGGTCGGCGCAAGGCGCCTCAGGGTCTGAACATAGAATTCGAGAACCGATCGGTCCAGCGGTACGGCATTTTTTACGCCGAATACGAACTGCACGTGAAGTGGTCCGATGATCAAACCCCGGCGCTGCAACTCGACCGCATTGAAGATCATCGAGAGGTCGAACGCCTCCACCTCCGGCTTGACTCCGTATCGGCACATCTCGCCAGCCAACCATTCCACCAAGTCCGGAGGGTTATCGTAAACGCGGGTCGGAAAATTAACGGACCCCGTGGCCAGGGAGGCCATATCGGGCGCCAGAGAGAGCATTGCCCCACGCTCGCGGCCGCTACCGGATCGGCCGCCCGTGGATACTTGCGTAACCATCCCCGGACAAAACTTCCGAATGCCGTCGAGAACCTTCGCGAAACGCTCAGGATCGCTTGACGGAGTTCCGTCATCGTTCCGGACGTGGATGTGGACGAGCGTCGCTCCCGCCTCGAAGGCCTCCTGCGTCGACTCGACCTGCTCGGTGACCGTGATAGGGACCACGGGATTGTCCGTCTTCTTGGGCAGCGATCCGGTGATTGCCACAGTGATGATGCAGGGCGTTGGCATGGCTTGCGGCGCAGGTACGGCTATCGTCTTTCGAGGGCGTAGCGGAGCGCACGCCGGAGCCGATCCACTTCTTCATCACCCATGACAGTCGAGAGCATACCGGTGCCGGTGTTGGCGAGCATGACGCCGTGGGCCAGGAGATCGCTCAGGAATCGGTCGAGACGCGCCTTCCTCTCCTTATCCAAATAGGCCTCGCGGTAATTGGTCGGAGCTTGCGAACTGAAATGAAGCCGGAACATCGAGCCCGCCCCCGTTACACTCGCGTCGGCGCCAAGCTGCGCAATGAGCTCACGAAGCATCGCTCGTATCGAATCGCCCAGAGCGTTGAGCCGCCGCACCGCCGCAGCGTCGAAATGCTCCATGGCGACGCGACCGGCCGTCATAGTGATCGGATTTGCGTTGAATGTCCCAGACAACGGCAGCCGCGCAGGCCCCGTCCGGGCCGTAAACACCGACATCACGTCCGCTCGCCCCGCGACCGCGCCGACCGGAAAGCCGCCGCCAATGATCTTGCCAAGGGACGTGAGATCGGGGGCGGCGTCAAAGCGCTGCTGAGCGCCCCCAAATTCGGTCCGGTAGGTGATGACCTCGTCGAACAGCAGAAGCGCGCCCGCCGCCGTCGCCCAGGCGCGGAGGCGGCTGACAAACCCGGGTTGCGCCTCGAACAGCCCTACTCTGTGGGGGATCAAATCAACCAGAATGCCTGCAATCGAGTCACGGTGCCCGTCGAGGATACGCGCTGCGACATCGGGTTTGTTGAACGGAATCACGATCACATCGTCAAGAACCGCTTTCGGTGTTCCCGTGGACAGCCCGACCGACGCAGGAGCGTCCGCGCTGCCCCAATTGCTCGGGCTGGCATTCTGACTGACCTCCGCATAGTCGTACGCGCCATGGTATGCCCCCTCCACCTTGGCGATCCTCGGGCGTCCGGTGTACGCGCGCGCAGCCTTCAGCATCGCCATCACCGCCTCTGTGCCCGAGTTGACGAATCGAATCTGCTCAAATGCGCGTGACCGGGAGATCAGGTGCTCCGCGAAGGCTATTTCCACCGGTGAAGCAAAGGTGTACGCGGTCCCGTGCTGCAGCTGGGCCGTGACTGCTCTGACGATCTCAGGATAGGCATGACCGTGAATCAGCGAGCCCATATTGTTGGCGAAGTCGACGTACCGCCGCCCGTCGATATCAGTGACATAGCAGCCTCTCGCCTCCGCGGCGTAGATCGGGTGCGGGATGCGCAGGAGCGCATCCCGGCTCGCCCCGCCGGCAATCACCCTTTGTGCGCGGTCAAAGAGTTCCGCCGATTTCGCGTAACTCGCCGACAGGTCGGATTGACGTGCGACCATGGTTCAACGCCAGAGATACTTCAGCTTCCCAGGAACACCGCTCCACTCGGATGCATTCGGCAAGGGATCCTTCTTTTTGCTGATCGGTGCCCACTTACTCGCGAGGTCGCGGTTGAGATCAATGAAGACCGCCTGTTCGGGAGGCACATCAGTATCCCGATAAATCGCCTTCTCGGGACATACCGGCACGCAGAGCTCGCAGTCGATGCATTCGACGGGGTGGATCACCAGGAAGTTCGGCCCCTCATAGAAGCAGTTCACCGGGCACGCAGCGACACAATCGGTGTGTTTACACCGAATGCAACCTTCACCCACGACAAATGCCATCGATATCTCCCGCTCCTATCGCATCAAACTGCGGCCTCTGCGGCCTCTGCGGCGGGCGCCGCTCTCTTGCGCTCGATCTCGACGTACTCGTCGAAGAGTCCGAGCTCGTCGAATATCACCCGGTCGGTATACCCACTGAACCAGATTGCCTCTGGGTTTCGACCCGCGATGGCCACCTGCCCTTTCAGCGGTGCGTCCTTCGCGGTGGGTAATCGACAGGCGAGCGTGGCCCTCGACACCGGACAGCCCCTTCTGCGACTCGTTGAGAATGCGCCAGGCCTCTTCGATGGGCACATTGAATGCACGATGGCCCACGATATCCCGTCCGCAGAAGAAGTAGTGGTTCTCGACTTTATTGCGCCGGAGCTCGCGCTGCATGATCCGCAATGCGTCGGGATCGGTGTTGATCCCGCGGATGATGGGCGCCTGATTGTCAATCGTTATCCAATTGCGCTTGCCGAATTCCTTGACGGCACGCTTGGTCTCGCTGACCCAGACGAGACCTCCGTCGGGATCATCGATGTACGACCCGTCGGCATTCTTCATCAGAAACTCGTCGGGATGATTGAAGTGAACCATCACTCGAAGCGCGATTCCGGGGTATGTCTCGTGGAATTTGTCGAGCATGTCGAAGAAAGTCGAGTCGAAACGCGCCGGGAAGAAGGCAAGCTCCTTGGTCCCGATCCGAACCTGCTCGATACCCGCCTCGGCGAGCGCAGAGAGCCAGGCGCCGAGGTTCACGTTGCTCAGCACCATGGGATCGCCGCCGGACATGAGGATCTCACGCAGCTTTTCCCGCCGGGTGACAGGGTGGCGACCCCCGCTCCTCGCGACCTCTTCATTGTGCTTGCGGACATACGAGACGACGCTGCCGATCTCGGCGAGACCTTTGGGTGCGACTGTCCCGTCCGGACGGGTGACTTCCTTCTTCGCGATGAGTTCCTCGCGATAACAAAATCGACAGTGAGCCGAACAGGTCGATGCGACGTACAATAGAGCGAGCTCGTACTTGTGAATCATCCCCTCGACCGGGCTGTATTCCATCTGTCGTCCCGGGTCCGGCGCGCCATCCAAGTCATGGGTTTCCGCGGGATTGGCTTTGATCAAGGTCTGCAGACAGCGGCTGTGTCGAGCGAGCTCGAAGTAGTGCCTCGTCACCTTCACGGGCATGCGCTTCTCAACGTCCCGACGAGTGCCCTTCAACGCCTTGAGTGCATCGAGTTCGGCACTCGAGTACAGCGCGCGCATGTCCTCGGGGATGGAACCGTCAAAGAATTTCTGCAGGCCCGTGATGATCTGGCGATCGTACCTTGCGGTCTGAATGCTATCGAGGAACGCTTGGGCGCGGGAAGAGGGCACGACGGCCACGTTCGGAACTCCTTTTGGAGAGGATTAGTATCCCGGCGCCATGCCTGCAGGGACAAACGATGATTGCTGATCGACTCGCTACGTTTGGTAATACTTCGGGATGAACACCCCAATGAAAACCCGAAAAGCGGCAGGCGATATACGCCCTCGGAACTTCACGTCGGTTCGGCGGCTGTTGCCGTCCCTGCCCGCACTCGAATTCTTCGACGGTGCGGCTCGACATTTGAGCTTCACGAAGGCGGCCGGCCGCTCGGCATTCAGTATGCGAGCGCCGTACGATCATTGCTGGAGCATGCCGAATCCACCACCATGCGGATCTTCGGCGCGAACGAGGCTCCGCCTGCTCTCACCATTGCTTCACTCCCGACGTTCGGATCTCGCTGGCTTGCACCCCGTCTTACGAGTTTCGTAGCGAGGCATCCGGATATCCAGCTGACGGTTCACACCTATATCGAGCCATTCATGTTCTCAAGCAGCCGGGCCGATGTAGCGATCCACTTTGGCACCAACACCTGGCCAGGGGCCAAGTGCGACCGGCTCATGGGTGAGAGCTCCGTACCCGTCGGCTCGCCGTCCTTGCTCGCGGGCGTGCCAGAGGGAGAACGCCTCCGCCGGCTGCCACTGATTCAGCACACCACGCGATCTACCGCCTGGCTGCAGCTGTTTGCCCAACTGAGATTGCCAGCGACCTTGGCCCTGCGCGGGCCCCGCTTCGATCACTTCTATATGATGATTCAGGCTGCGGTATCCGGACTGGGACTGGCGCTTCTGCCCCACCTCTTGGTCGAGAATGAGCTGCGAAGCGGTGTTCTCGCGCAGGTCGCCCCCGTAACGATCCAAAGTGACAAGGCGTATTGGCTCGTTTGTCCGGAGGAAAAGGCTGAGCAGCCGACCATAAAATGCTTCCGGGACTGGTTGCTCGAGCAAGCGGATGCAGGCATCGAGTGAATGCTACACGCTTAGCCACGGGCCCGAATCATGCGGGCCGCGATCATTAGAGGCGCGATCGCACACAACTGACTCACGACGGCCAGCGTGACGGCGGCGGGCACTGACCAGTCGTACAAGCCATGTCCCAAAGAAGGGCATGGTCCGCTAACTGGTTCGCGAGCCGCTTAGCGGATCGGGAAACGCGATTTTATGGGCAGGCTGCGCACGAAGCCGAGCGCGGCGCGCGCCTGACGCAGGCACGATCTTCGGCGGGTTACTCCCGACTGAGGGGTACGCGGTCCTTCGCCGCTCCCGGTGGGGCGCGCTCGCGCAGGCGCACCGGCTGCAAGGGCTCTCCGCGCGCGACCGAATCCGCCATCGCCTGGCGGACGAGCGCGACGAAGCGTGTTCGATCCTGCGGATCGCGCAGGGTGCGCGCCGCAATCTGTGCGGCCTGCAGGTTGAGATAGGTCCCCGCAAGCTCAGGGTACTGCTTCACGGCGCGGCGGGGCTCGATGGTTGGATTTCGCAACACCTGCGCTGCCATCGCGCGCGCTTGCAGGAATTCACGCTTCTCGATGACCCAGCGATTGCGGTGGGTGTCGAGATCCTTCTCGGTGAGGACCTGCCCGTCGGCGTTGCGCTCCCTGCGTTTGACCGTCACGCTGTCCGCTCCCGTGCGTCGCAGTGCGATCTCGTCACCGATCTTCGGCTGGGTGAGCGACTTCGTGAGCGCCCGCTCGAGATCCTTGCCCCAGATCTCCCGCTTGCCGTCCGGTGTCTGAATTCGCACGAAATAGGATGGCTCCTGGTGCGGGTCGAACCGGTAGCTCTCACGACCGTGATCGAGGAGTCGTCCGACGATGAGCGCCTCGGGCGAGCTTCCCCGGTCGCCCGCTCGGGTGCTCGCGGATTCCCGGCCCGACTGAAGGCCCGCCTCGGCCGGAGTCGATGGGGGAGGCAATGGCATTTCCGCGCGGGAGGCCTCGGTCTGGCGCGAGAGGGACCGAATGACGGACGCCCGCTCGGCCTCGCTCGGTCGGTATCCACGCACCTCAAGACCCGCGAGCCTCCCCTGGCGCCAGGCTTCCTGCCGGAATCGCTCCGTTCCCCCCACGGTGATCTCGTGCCAACCGCGGGTCCGGGCGATCTCCACCAGACTGTGGATGACTTCCGTGTTCTCGCTGGGGGTCGTGAGCT
>WNFW01000875.1_pt1 | contig 19927 bp, 15 predicted proteins | sample 5400131 | NCBI WGS metagenome assembly WNFW01 (sample SAMN13153362, study PRJNA577476) | soil metagenome | isolation source: 20 cm soil or saprolite under grassland replicate 1 | place: USA:California | collected 2016-06-15 | reverse complement strand
GCCGCCCAAAATGTAAACAATTGCATCTTCGAACGTGTGAACGCGCTCGCTCTACCGAGCGCAGACGCGACATTCGATATTTTAATCGCCTCACGTATTTTTACAGTGCTCCCCGATCACCAGCGCGCGGTTGCTGAGATGTTTCGAGTACTAAAACCCGGCGGGCGCTGTTTTATTGCGGAACCACGCCATGTTTTTTGGGCCTCGATTCCGCTCATGGCCATGTGGTTGCTCGCCAGCGTCATCCACTCCGGGAACGGCTACCGCGAGCCAAGAAAAGCGACCGTGCTCAAGACCGAAGCCTTCAGTGATTTGTTCCGGCAATTGCCATGGAAGGCGGTCCGAATTTGGCAAGATGGGCGTTATCAGTACGCACTTTGCGAGAAAAGCTGAGCGCGAATAACTCAGCAAAATGCAGCCCAGACATCGTGTTCTCGATCCCGCTGCGCACGCCGCGATAGGAAACAATCTTTGTGCGCTGGCGGTAATGACGAAGGCGCCACGCGCTGGACAGGTCAAAACCCGGCTCGTGCCGCCACTCACTCCGGAGGAAGCAGCCCAGCTCAATGTCTGTTTTCTTCGCGACACCGCGGCCGCAATTGCAAAAGCCTGTGGCACGACCGCGCGCGGCGTCGGTGTTTATACACCGATCGGTGCTGAAGGTGCCTACATCGACATCCTGCCAAGCGACTTTGAGCTTCTTCCGCAGCGCGGTGACGGATTCGGCGAACGGCTTGCCTTTGCGACAGCGGATCTCTTTCAGTGCGGGTTTGGTTCAGTCTGCCTGATCGACTCCGACAGTCCCACCGTCTCCGCGGATGTTTATGCAGATGCGGTCGAAATATTGTCGAAGGCCGGCGATCGGGTCGTCCTGGGCCCGGCAGACGATGGCGGATATTACCTAATCGGCCTCGAACAAACACGGCGAGAATTATTTGAACGCATCGATTGGAGCACCGAGCGGGTTTTGGATCAGACAAAAACGCGCGCGCGTGAACTCAACCTCGATGTGTCCCTGTTACGAACGGGTTACGATGTCGATGATGCCGCAACATTGCGCCGGCTGTGTGATGAATTGCTTTCTAAAAGCTCCGACGCCGAAATCGCCCCCAACACTCGCAAATTTCTCGCGTCGCTGACGGGTCGCGTGAAACTGTAGGGCCGCTGCCTCGCCGGCCACCGCATTATGCCGAAAAACGAAAAACGGGCACTTGTCACTGGCGGCGCCGGACTCATCGGGTCGCACGTTACCGATCTGCTGGTGCGCGAGGGCTGGAAAGTTCGCGTCCTGGATAGTCTTGAGCCGCAAACGCATCGCCGCGGTAAACCGGCTTGGATCAATCCCAAGGTCGAATTCACTCACGGCGACATCCGCAACCGTGAAACGATCGCTGCTGCGCTGGATAAGATCGATGTCGTCTTTCACCAAGCCGCTTACGGCGGCTACATGCCCGAGATCTCGAAATACGTTCACGTTAATTCGTTAGGCACGGCCCAAATGCTCGAGATCATTCGCGAGAAAAATCTGCGGGTTCAAAAAATTGTCGTGGCGAGCTCGCAAGCCGTTTACAGCGAAGGCGCTGGCATTTGTCCGAAACATCAGCTCGTTTTTCCGGACGTGCGGCCGATCGAACAATTGCGGAAAGGCGATTGGGAAGTGCATTGCCCGATTTGCGGCGCGATCACCAAAAGTGCGCCCACTCCCGAGAATGCGCCAGTCGGCGGCGAAACGGTTTATGGTTTGACCAAAGTTGATCAGGAAAAGCTTGTCCTGCTTTGGGGAAAACAAGTTGGGATCCCAACGATCGCGCTCCGCTATTCGTGCACCTACGGACCGCGTCAATCCATCTTCAATCCCTACACCGGCGTCATTGCAATTTTCTGCACCCGCTTGCTCAACAATTTGCCGCCGGTGCTTTACGAAGACGGCGAGCAGACGCGCGACTTCTCATTTGTCGAAGATATCGCGCGCGCGAACCTGCTCGCGTCCGAGACCGATCAGCTGGACGGCATGGCGGTAAACGTTGGGAGCGAGAAAGGCGTATCGATTCGCAAAGTTGCCGAAATCGTTTCCTCCGCCCTTAAGATCGACATCGAACCGGAAGCGCGGGGCGAATTTCGTCCCGGCGAAATGCGACATCTCACAAGCGACACAAAGAAAATCCGTTCGGCCGGTTACAAACCGCAGGTCGAGCTGGGAGAGGGAATTCAGCGTTACATCGATTGGATCCGCTCCCAAACCGACATCCGCGATTATTTCAGCGAAGCGGAGCAAATTCTAAAGAGCAAAGGCATCGTTCATCGGGTAGAAGTTGGGAATGCCTGAGACCGCTGGCATTCCGGATTTCAATTCCCCGGTAGCCGAGCATGCGCGCAAAGATTTTCCGCTCCTGGACGCGGACAGGACCGTGGCCGAAGCGCTCGATCGCATCCGTCGCGAAGGTGTCGGTGAGCGCGTCATTTATTTTTTCGCAGTGGATTCCGACAAACGTCTCGTTGGAGTGCTGCCGACGCGTCGTTTGCTGACCGCGCCTCTCGAAACACCCCTCCGCGAGATCATGGTCCGTCGCGTCATAGCCATTCCCGCCACTGCATCCGTGCTCGATGCCTGCGAGTTTTTCGTGCTCTACAAATTTTTCGCCTTCCCGGTGATTGACGAGCAACGTCGCGTCGTCGGCGTCATCGATGTCAGTCTGTTTGCCGAGGAAATGTTGGGCGAGCGCGACGAGCAACCCCGCCCGGTCACTCCGGTCCGTGATGATGTGTTTGAAGTCCTCGGATTTCATCTCGAACAAATCCGGGGCGCATCGCCGTGGCGGGTTTTTCGGTTTCGTTTCCCCTGGTTGCTGGTCACGGTCGCTGCGGGCACAATCTGCGCGATCCTGGCCGGCGCGTTTGAAGCCACTCTCGCGCGGAGTCTGATGGTCGCGTTCTTTCTCACAATGGTGCTCGGCCTGAACGAAAGCGTCAGCGCACAATCGATGAGCGTGACCATTCAGATGTTGCGGTCGGCGCCGGTGACATGGAGCTGGTTTGCAACTGCGCTCCGTCGCGAATTGATGACGGCAATTCTGCTCGGATTGTCCTGCGGTAGTGTTGTTGCTGCGATCGTGTGGTTTTGGCGTAGCGATTTGCGCAGTGCCGGCGCCATTGGCGGAAGTATCGCCCTTTCCCTCGTGACCGCTTGTCTCTTCGGTCTTGGCGTTCCGTCACTCTTGCATCGGCTCAAGCTCGACCCAAAAATTGCCGCCGGCCCGATGACGCTCGCGCTCGCCGATATTTGCGCGCTCGTTCTTTATTTCACGGCCGCACACATCGTTTTGCGATGACCGGCGTTTCCGTAATCATTCCGGCGCTGAACGAGGAAGAACCGATCGCTGGCGTCGTCCACGAATGTTTCGAGACCAACATTCCGAGCGAAATCGTCGTCGTTGATAACGGCAGCACGGATCGAACGGCTGAACGCGCGCGCGGAGCTCGCGCAAAAGTCGTGAGCGAACCGCGACATGGTTACGGACGCGCCTGCCTCGCTGGAATTCGTGCGCTCGGGCCGGAATCTGAAATCGTCGTGTTCCTCGATGGCGATGGCAGCGATTGCCCCGAATTCATGAAGCAACTTGTCGATCCAATCGCCGCCGGCACGCATGATTTCGTGATCGGTTCGCGGACGCGCGGCAAACGCGAACCCGGCAGCATGAATTTTCAACAAATCTTCGCGGGTCGACTGGCCGGATGGCTGATGTCGATTTTGTACGGCGTGCGTTACACCGACATGTGCCCGTTTCGCGCGATCGGGCGCGATGCGCTCGCGACATTATCGATGAAAGAAGAAACTTACGGCTGGAATTTGGAAATGCAGATGAAAGCCGCGCGACGCGGTCTGCGAATTCTGGAAGTCCCGGTCAATCATCGACGACGCTCTGGTGGTGTCTCCAAAGTCTCCGGCACATTGCGCGGAACGTTCGTCGCGGGCGCACGAATCATCGCGACATTTCTCCGGATTGCACTTGCAAAGAAATAAACAGGCGCTTAGCACAATCATGCCGCTTTGCGGCACACCACAAACTGGGTTCATTATAGATGCACTAGCGGGAGCGTAAGCGCCTCTACAACAGATAGTCACTACAGCTGATGAGCAGATCGAAGGCCCTCTTTGCCGGATTGCTAGCGGGACTTATTGGTGGAATCGCCATGACCGTCGTGATGTTGGTGCTCGCCTGTTTTGGTGTCGCCACGCCGCTCGCGATCATCGGCGACCGGCTTTCGGTCTTTATAAAGCCGGGTCCGTTCCTATCGATCATGGGCCGCGTCGGCGGCTACAATCATCTCAAGCAACTCGGCGTTGGATCGACCATGGCCGGACAGTTATTTGTTGGCGCACTCGCCGGCGCGATTTTCAGTCTCTTGATGCGACGCAATCCGCAACGCCGCGTTACGGCTTGGACGATGTCGATCTTCGTTGTGCTGCCGATAGCCGCGATCGCGATCGCGTTGTGGCCGGTGCTGGGCACGAGCTATATCGGGTTGCCGATTGCCTCTGGCGGCGCGGTTACGCTGATCGGGTTCGCGCTCAGCGTTTTGGTTTTTGAGCGGACACTCGTCGCGAGCTTTCACTTTCTCACGCGACCGGAAGCTGGGGCCGAAAGCGGCGAGTTTACGCCCGCAATTGGACGGCGCGCGCTAATCCTGGGCGGACTGGGCGTGCTGATTGCCGGCGGCGGCATCGGGTTGTTAAGGAGACTTTATCGCATCGCCACGTTCAATTACGACGGAACTCAATACAAAGGCCGCATCGTCCAACCGATCACGCCTAACGATTTATTCTATTGCGTGACCAAGAACGTGATCGATCCGCGCGTGAACGTCGACCTCTGGCATTTGGAAGTGAACGGGCTCGTCCAAAATCCGACCACGTATCGTTTTCAGGATCTGAAAGCATTCAATCAGGTCGAGCAGGAGACCACGCTGATGTGCATCAGCAACGGGCTCGACGCCGGTTTGATCAGCAACGCGGTTTGGAAAGGCATCACCCTGCGCGACCTGATCGATCCGGCCGGACCGATGGCGGATGCGCGACGTGTTCGCCTGTTTGGCGTGGACAATTACACCGACACCATTCCGCTCGAGAAAGCGCTCGATCCGACCACGCTGCTCGCCTGGGAAATGAATGGCCGCTCGTTGCCCGATCGCCATGGTTATCCGTTACGCGCAATTGTGCCGGGGTACTTCGGTGAAAAACATGTGAAATGGCTGACCCGCATCGAGCTCACCGGGGACAACGTAAAAGGCTTTTACGAGACCCAAGGCTGGGGCCCCGATTTCATGACACCGACAAGATCGAGAATCGACGCGCCCGATCACGAATCGCGTTTCTCGTTAGGCCAATTAAGTGGACCGATCGAAGTCAAAGGCATTGCCTTCGGAGGTGATCGCGGAATTTCGCGGGTGGAAATCAGCGACGACGATGGCGAAACCAGGACCGACGGCAACGTTCATTACGCCGGCACAAAATTAACCTGGGCGCTCTGGACCTACGAATGGCGGCCCGATGGTCCGGACGATTACACGCTTGTTGTCCGCGCGACTGACGGCGAAGGCGCCGTCCAGGAATGGGAAGAAGACCGCAGCCCATTCTCCGGCGTGACCGGCTTTCACAAAATCGCCGTTCAGGTAACGGCGTAAAGGCTACTATCTTTGACATCTTGGGCACCAGGCTGTGGTGCGGCTGGCGACAGTAGCGTGGCGCAAAGCTGTGTGGTGAATCGGACAGATCCCGTCGCGTTTCCATTTTTGATGGATCAGCCAGGTGCGTGGCGGATCGGAGAAATCTTGGCCGAGTGTTTGCAAGGATCTGCGGACGACGAACTTTGTTGCGCGCAAAATCGCAGTGCGTTCGTGCGCGGATAATCTTGTGGTCCTTTTCGACGGCAGAACTTTTGCGCGCCAAAGAATTTCGTCGGCCATCCAGTTCCCGATTCCGGGAAAACCATCCTGCATGAGCAAGACGGCTTTGATCGGCGCTTTTCGGTGTCGATCGAGGAATTGATCGACGAATCTTTGCTCGAAGTCGCGTGAGTTGATTTCCGGGGCGTCGCTCTTCCACCACTCAGGTTCATCAGCGCCGTAATGAAAACGAACGCGACCGAATTGGCGCGAGTCGGTGAAGACGAGCGCGCGTTCGCGTTGAAGCAGAACGAGATGGTCGTGCTTAGCCGGGCGATAATTCGCGGACTCGACCCGGATCTTTCCGGTCATGCCGAGATGAATTCCAAGCCACACTCCGCCGGAGAATTTAAAGAGCATCCGTTTTCCGCGCGCGTACGAGCCGAGCAATCTCTCCCCGATTAACCTTTGTCGAAGCTTGCCCACGTCGCTGCCGCGAAAGATGCGGTTTCGCGCGTGCAAGCTAAGATCGACAATTTCTCCGCCATGGCCGGCCTCCCACTGTTTACGAAACCACTCGACCTCGGCCAGCTCCGGCATCGCGCAGATTACGTGGGGCAGCGATTGCGTTCAAAGGTGGATCGAGCAGTCCCTTGTCCGCCAGTCGGACGGACTCGTCCTGTGGCGAGCTCGATGTTAAGAAATAATGCGCCTTCGGCGCCAAAATAACATCGCCCGCGGAGCGGCCGATCCACCCCTGCCACCTTTGCTGACTTGCGCGACATGCTAGATTGATATGTGGAAAAAGTGATCATCGTTGGCAGTGGCTGCGCCGGATTGACGGCCGCCATTTATGCCGCTCGCGCGAATCTAAGTCCACTCGTGTTGGAAGGTCGTCAGCCGGGCGGCCAGCTTTCCACCACTACGCTGGTGGAAAATTATCCGGGCTTTCCGGAAGGGATCGACGGACCGCAACTGATCCTGAACATGCACAAACAGGCTGAGAACTTCGGCGCCCGTTTTTCCTACGCGGAAGCGACCGATTACGAACCGCGCAACGATCACGTTCGAATCAAGGCCGACGACGAATGGCTTGAGACGCAGGCGCTGATCATTGCCAGCGGCGCGTCAGCGCGCTATCTCCGGCTGGAGAACGAAGAAAAATTGATCGGCCATGGCCTCACGAGTTGTGCGACGTGCGACGGCGCATTTTACAAAAACGTGCCGGTCTGCGTGGTCGGCGGCGGCGATTCCGCAGCGGAGGAATCGCTCTTCCTGACGCGATTCGCGTCGAAGGTTTACCTTATTCACCGACGCGACCAAATGCGGGCTTCGAAGATCATGCAGGACCGCGTTTTCGCGAACAAAAAGATCGAACCGATCTGGAACACGGTTGTGACCAAATACATCCCCGATGAAAACGGCGAGATGCGCGCGGTGCGTTTACGGAACGTCAAGACGAAGGAAGAACGCGAGCTCGAGGTCGCGTGCGTCTTTGTCGCGATCGGCCACGATCCGAACACGAAAGCGTATCAGGGAAAACTCGAGACCGATCCGGATGGTTACTTGATCGCGAGGCACATGGCCGAAAGTAAACATCCCGGCGTTTTCATCGCCGGCGACGTAGCCGACCGCGTTTACAAGCAAGCGGTGACGGCGGCGGGGTCCGGCTGCACCGCGGCGATGGAAGCCGAGAAATACTTAAGCACTTTGAGTGCTTAAGTTATTGCCAATTGGCGACTGCCGAGTGCCAATTGAAGGAGAACTCCGATGACAACCGTCGAGTTAAAAGCGCGAACCAAAGACTTCGCGCTACGCGTAATCCGATTGGTTCCAATCGGAAGTCGGCAATTTGATGAAGATTTGTGATTTGACCCAGTTTTATTCGCCGGTGAGCGGCGGGGTGAAACGTTATCTCCACGAAAAGATCGATTACGTTCAGAACTGCACGGCCAGTGACAAACACGTGTTGGTTGTCCCGGGCCCAAAAAGCGATGTGCAAGTAAATGGGCGTTCGTGCATTTACACGATCCGATCGCCGCTAGTCTCACGCGCCGCGAAGTATCGCGCGCTGCTCAATCTTCGGGCGGTCGAAGAAATTCTGGATCGCGAGAGGCCGGACATCATTGAGTCAGGCGATCCTTATCAACTTGGGTGGAAAGCGGTCAAAGCCGGTCGCGCGTTAAGAATTCCAGTGATCGGCTTTTATCACTCACATTTTCCCGAAGCCTATCTGCGGAGTAGCGCAAAGCTGCTCGGCAAGACCGCTACCCGACGGGTGATGAAACTCTCCCGCGCTTACGTGCGCAAACTTTACAATCAATATGCGGCGACGCTGGTCGCTTCAGAGCGGCTGGCGCGGGTTCTCCGGGACTGGGGCGTGCGGAACGTTCGCGTCCTCAGCCTGGGCGTTAAAATCGAGACCTTTCATCCGGACAAATCCAATGCGGAAGCGGCGCGAGAATTGCTCGGCGTTGATTCAAATCGAAAACTTCTCCTCTACGTTGGTCGTCTGGCGAGGGAAAAGAACACCGCTAAATTATTTCGTGCCTTCGAGGTTTTGCAGCGGCGCCGACCGAACGAGTTTCATTTGCTCGCGATTGGCGATGGTTCGCAACGAAATCAGCTCCGCAAACTGCAAGCACGATGCAAAAATGTTTCCTGGATCCGATATTGTGCTGAGCCGCGCGAGCTCGCTCAGTATTATCGCGCGGCTGATCTTTTTGTTCATCCGGGTGTCCAGGAAACATTCGGTCTGGTTGCGCTGGAAAGTCAGGCTTGCGGAACGCCGGTGGTCGGCATTCGCGGCAGTGCCATGGACGACCTCATTTTTCATGACCAAAGAGATTGGGCGCATGAAAACACCGCCGAAGCGCTCACGGAAGCGATCGAACAGATGAGCAAGAAGAAGTTATCGCGCTTGGCAAAAGAGGCGGCTGAGCGCACCGCGCAGTTGCATGCCTGGCCGCGGGTCTTCGAGCGGCTTTTTTGCATTTACCGCGAGGTCTGTGCAAACTACAAAGGAAACCCCACCGTATGAGCGCCGAGAAACCATTTACTATCCGCAGTTATCGGAAAACGGACCGCGACGCTGTCCGGAAGCTTTGTTGTCAGACCGGATTTCTCGGAATGCCAATCGATCCCGTTTACGAAGATCGACAATTGTTCGCGGACTTTCTCACTACTTATTACACCGATTGGGAGCCGGAATCGTCCTTCGTGGTCGAGATCGACGGCCAGATCCGCGGTTATCTGCTCGGATCGCGCAAGCCAATTAAGAATCAGCTCTATTCATTCTGGCAAAACGTTTCGCTCTTCGTGAAAGCGCTCACTCGCTACTTTCTTTATAACACCAGTTCGCGTCGTTTTGTCCGGTGGGTGCTGGTTCACGGCCCGCGCGAAGTGCCGGCCGCGCCACGGCGCGTTCCACATTTTCACATCAATCTTCTTCCCGACGCGCGAAAAATGTCGACCACGCGTGCCCTGATGAGTGCGTACCTCAGTTACCTGTATCGCTGCGGCGAAAAGCGCGTTTACGGACAGATCGTGACCTTCGAAAGCCGGCGTGGCGAACAAATGTTCGAGCGCTACGGCTTCAAAGTCCTGAACCGCGCCGAAATCACGAAATATAAGGCTTTTTATCCACAGTCCGTCTACCTCAGCACGGTCATCAAGAATCTGGAAACGGCCGAGCCGCTCAGTGTGACGTCGCGCTCGAGGTGATCGAAAGCGCAACCGGCTTGCGACGGCGTCCGTCTGCAAGACAAACAATTCTGGTCGTTGCCGGTCTGATTTTAATCGCGGCGGCGGTGAGAATTCCGCTACTCGGCATTCCGCTTGAGCGAGATGAAGGCGAATACGCCTACATCGCATGGCGGCTGGGTCACAACGAACTGCCATATCGCGATTGGGTCGATCAAAAGCCGCCCGCAGTTTTTTGGACATACCGCGCGGCGCTGGCTTTGCCGTTCGATCCGATTCGAGCAGTCCACCTCGCGGCGCTGTTATTTTCGGCGGCTTCGAGTTGCGCGCTATTTTTTCTCGCGCTGCGATTCATGAATCGATTCTGGGCGTTGGTCGCGGCCTCGCTGTTCGCGCTGCTTTCCGCGGACCCATTGGCGCAGGGGACCGCAGCCAATACCGAAGTTTTTATGTTGCTTCCCCTGATTTTGTCTCAAATCGCTTTTCTGAAGGCAGCCGACAATCCCCGCAACGTCTTGCTCATGATCGTCTGCGGTGCGCTGACTGGAATCGCGATCGCGTTCAAGCAAGTCGCAGCGCTGAATTGGTTTCTGTTGATCGCACTGTATCCGATTTTCGCCGCAGCGGAAAAACGATGGCGTAATTCACTCGCATTCGCAGCCTGGTCGATCGCCGGCGTAGTCGCTGTTGCTGGATTTGTTGCAGTGTATTTCTGGATACATCACGGGTTAACCGAGCTGGTCGACAACGTGTTCACCCATAATTTAGAATACATCGGTGCGATGACTTGGTCGGACCGGCTCCAGTTCTGTTCGGAAACGCTGACGAGGCTCGCGCGAACAGAAGTGCTGGCTTGGATTTTCTCTGCCACCGGTTTGATCGCGTTAATTGTCGCCGGCAAGGGAAAATGGTTCGCGTTTCTTGCGGGCTGGCTGATTACGAGCACGATCGGTGTGAGCGCGAGCGGCTATTTCTTCCCGCATTATTTCCAGCAACTGCTGCCGCCGCTTGCGCTGATCTCCGTTTTCGGTGCGCTATGGCTGAGCGAACTTCGGCCCTGGAGAACTTCGTGGATTCTGGGAGCGCTGTTCAGTCTGCTGCTTGGCCTTCTTCCGCTGAAAACCCTTTGGCCGTTTTGGTTTAGCTACACGCCCGCGGACGCGGTCAGAGCGATTTATCCGGGAAATTTCTTCGCCGAAATGCCGGCGTTCGCGGCCCGCATCGCCCAAGTCACATCATCCGAACAGCACGTCTTCGTGTTTGGGGCTGAGCCTGAATTGCTCTTCTACGCGCAACGTGTTTCGGCGACGCGCTACATTTTTCTCTTTCCCCTTTACGGGCCCTATCGGAACGCGCGCGAAAAACAAATCGCTGCGGCCGACGAAATCCAAGGCGCTGCGCCAGCAGCGGCGGTTTATGTTCCGAACGATCTCTTTTTCAATCCAGGTAGCGACCAATACTTTACCGAGTGGAGCTTGTCCTACCTGGAGCAAAATTTTTATCCGGACACGTGGTTGATTAAAGGATCGCCAACGGTTGCGCAGATTATGCGAGCCGAACCGGATTCGCCCGCGCCGGAGCGATTTCTTGGTGCAATCCTTGTGAAAAAATGATGAGCCGGCAGTCGACTTGGGGCTCCAGTTGGATCTGGAGATCGCGTTATCGTGCAAGGAGCCCTTTTCGGGGTAGCGCATGCTTACCAGAATCTGCTCGGCATCGCGATCACTGGCACACTCGGCGTTTTGATGGGACCGATCGTTCTCGCGTCAGGGCGCAATCTTTGGCTGGTGATCATCGGGCACGGACTCTTCGATGCGAGTCGTTTCGTTTGTTTTATTTCCAAGGCGCGCCGACTGGCTGATCTTTGTGGTGCACGCGGCTCGGGGGTGAAAAACGCGCCCAGTAATTGCTATTAGTCGCTGCCTTTTAAGATTTCCTTCCGAAACGCCGTTTGCCATACGGACGATTCTTCGTTGTCCTAGACCGAAGTGGTTAGCTGTCGGCCAGCCGATGCAGGCCACCTGGATATTCGTAAATAAAGACCTTGCGCCCCGGAAATCGTCGCAGAAGTGCATTTCGCTCGAGCTGGTTGCACCAAATGAAGTACAAGTTCTTGGCCGACGACATCACCGGCGGATTCCGAGTCAGATCGCCGGCGTTACTCGCAGGATAAGTCCCGGTCTCGAGAAAGAAAATCTTCCTGCCATGTCCGGTTTGGCGCACTGTCCGCGCAAGGTCTCGCCGCCAGTAGCTGGCATAACTCTCTTTTGTTATGAAGGACAGACTCCCGACGATCTGGAGAATGATAGCGAGCGTCCACAGGCGACGAGAAAGAGCTCCACAATCGTGATTGATCCATCTGCGGACATCGACAACAGCCAGAATCAGGAATGGGAAGTAGGCAAGCAGGTAGCGCGGACCAGGACCACCCGCACCGGCTGGATAGAAGGAGTAAATCCCGATGTTCATCAAGAATAACGCGAGGTACATGTTGAGCTTGGGTGAAGCTTGGTAGCGCTTCCAAAGCACGATCAACAGGAGGGCAGGCGGAAAGACCCAAAGAAGATTTATCAGCCGCACGCCGGTCAACTGGAGCCCGGTCCATGACACCATGAGACGGTCGTGGATGCCTGGCGAATGGTTCAGTGCTGTCGGGGTCTGGAGCGGATCGCCTGAGAGGAGCGTATCGTAAAGCAGATTGCCGGTGGCGAGAAGCCCAAAACCAATCCCGAAGAACGTCAGCTCGGTGAACATCTTGCGTCGCACGAGCACGACTCCGATCCAAGCAGCCAACGGAATCCAGTCGAGGTAACGGATCATGGAGGAATAACCAAGAAGGGCTCCGGCGCTGAAAAGCAGCAATCGCGAGCACTGAGGACGCTGCTGCGAAGCATCGTAGGCTACGAAGGCGGCAAAGATGAATAGCGCGCTTGCGATGTGAGCACGAAGCGAGGCCGTGTAGTAACAGACGAACAGACAAAGCGTCAGTAAGGTCCCAGCGGTGTTCACCAGGTTTTTCCCCATGCGTTGCTCTACGTATCGCAGAATGAGAAATACAAGGACGGCACCAAGCATCGGATCGATCAGCCACGGGATTCTGGCCAGTACGCCAAGTGCGAGGAAAGCTGGCCAGCCCGGAGGATATTTTGAGAACCGGCGTCCGTGATTGTCTGCGATGCAACTTGTGTCGACGCAGTTGTGCAGCGGATTCGCTGCGTCATAGAGAGCGTCTTGCGCATACAGCTCTCCTGACGCAAAGAGCTTCGCCTGGTAAAGGTAGGAGTAGTCGTCTCCAGACGGGGGGAATCGGTGCATCAGTGCAAAGGCAATAACCAGCGCTTCGAGAAACAAAACCAAGGAGAACAGGAACTTTTGGTTCGCCGCCATGAACGCGGGCTTACTCTGGCCGGAGCAGCAGTTCGCCGTTGAGGGCCGTCTTTTCCGGCGCCATATCGCAGAAATTTGAGTCACGCATTGTGCCATCCAGTGGCATTAAAATGGAGATTGGGACCGACAAAAGGGAAAAGTAGAAAGGGTAAAGTAGCACGTCTAGCGAACACATGTCGCACCTTTGCTTAGCTCAGGCGTGACTAGCAGGCGTCAAAGGGCGAATTTCAAACCAAACCGCTCTGACTTGATCGCTAGCGCTAAATCAGCGGCCGAGCAGGCGCGAGTCGAAGTCGTAATTGACCGGCGGAGCAACACGAATGCGTTTGAAATCCCGGTGCTCAGGGTTGAGAAGAAAATTTGTATCGGCGGGACTAATCGCACTCGGTAAAGCGAGCACCTACTGTCGGAGTTTCCGAGGAAGCCTTTCGCAGATTTGCGGACAAAGAAAATTCCGGAAAAAATCTCTTTCATTAAACAAATGGGGTTAGTCCTGCCTGAGTTATTGCCGAGCCGGTGCGCCAGTTAGAACTATTCGCTTCGGTTATGGTGGGCTGTTACTACTATTGACCCCCTTTAGGGGTCAGTAGTAACAACCCTAACCCCCTCCGCGGCGGAGAAATTCCTCCCGGCGTCGGCCGCCAGTCCGGCTCGGATTAGTCGTTAGAGGAAAACGGCTGCGACGGCGGCACGAAACCATCATCGTCCGGTCGTTCCATTGTAAGCCCGGTGTCGGGGACGCGGCGCGTAAATGTCGTCGTCGCTCAGTCGCGGCAGAATCACCACGCGGCCCGACGATAAGCGCACCTTTAATCTACCGTCAAGTGTTCTGCCGACTACTCGGGCGTGGTGTCGACCCTGGTAAATAGGTCCTCGGTCGTAATTGTCTTCGTAGGGCAAGTCGCGAGCAGCGCGCGGAGTTTGCGATGTCGATCTTCGATTTGAGGCGACCGCTCTCTTTTTTCTGAGCACAGTCGACTGGCTTGATTCGGTCGCTGAAGATTGGTCGGAATTTTCCGGCGCGGACGACGATGGCGGCTCGCTTGGTCCTAATCCCGGCGACGCGGGTTCCGATGCTTTTGCGGCGGAAGCGATTTGCTTCCAAATCTCGGTCGGACTTGTAACCGTGTTTGAGCCGGTCGCGTTCGATGACTGATCTTGCTGAGCGACGCTCGGCGAACTTTTGTTCGCTGCGGCAATCGCCGGCGACGTATTTTGCGCAGGCTGATTCGCCGCAACCGGTGCCGCAGTGGTCGCTTGGCTTGGCGTCGTTGCGAATTTTGCTGCCTCGGGAACGCCTACTGGAACTCCAATTTGCTCACTGCGGCGGAAGTACGGAATCTTATCCGGGAAGAAATATTCAGCGGCCGCTGCTGCTGCCAGGACGAGAACGGCCACTGCCGCGAACCCGCGCAACACTTGAGCGAGCGGTGTTGCTGGTTGCTTCGGCTGTTTCGATTTCCTCGGCACAACTGCCGCCAACGGAAGTCCCAGCTTGCGACCGATGGCCTGGCGCGGGTCGATTTTGGTCAGGCAATCACGAATCTGTTTCTCGAGTGCGACCGGATCTTGCGGCCGGTTTTCTGGATTTTCGCGCAACAGATAGACGAGCAAATTGAAACGTTTGCCGGAACTGCGGCCGGCACCCAAGCCGCTGCACAGATCCGCAAACGCGCTTTCATCCCGCGCAACCGCCAGCGGCGCTGCGCCGGTGAGAAGAAAGCACATCGTCGCACCGAGTGAATACATTTCCGATCGGAAATCGATTTCGCCATTCGCGCGTTGTTCCGGACTCGCGAACTGCGGCGAAATTGTTCGCGCAAGCTCGCTTGCTTCGGCGCTGTCCGAATGCAGCTCGAGTCCGGCCAGCCCGAAATTCAAAAGTTTCACGAACGGCCAGCCGCCGTCGGGCGATTGTCCCGGCACGATCATGAGGTTCGACGGTTGAATCGCGCGATGCGTCAAATTGAAAAACGCCGCGGCACCGATCGCTCGCACAACTTGCAGTCCGACGCGCAAAGCCGCGTCCGCTACCATCGGTCCGTTGGCGACAATCCAGGAATCGGCCGTTTCGCCTTCGAAGTGTTCCGAGACCAACGCGAAGTAATCGTGCTCGACGCCAACCGCGAACGTTTTGGCAATGTTCACGTGATCGAGCTTCTCCGCGGTTTCGGCGCGTTCTTTTAGCTGAGCGAGTTTTTCCGGGTCGATCGTTGCCAGCGGAATCAACTGCAAACGAACCGGTTCATGCGAGCGAGTGTCGATCGCCTTGTAATTAATCGCCGCGCCGGTCCGGCTGACTTCCTGGGCCGATTCATCTTCGTTCGTGCAGATCCGGTAATGCTCGAAAAAAGTCGTGGGTTCCATACGGGCGATGGCCCAACTGGCACTGTATTAACAATCGCGACTGCGGCTGAGTTGCGCGAGACTTTTTTCTTAGGGGGTTCGAATCCCCAGTGCCGATGGGGAGAAATTCCCTCCCGGCGTCGGTTTTAGGTTTGCGGCGGCTGCCGGCACTGCGCGGACGCCTGCCACACGGAACCTTTGCTACAGTGCTACACTGCTATTTTGCAACACTGTTTCAATGATTCAGTGACGCAATAATTCAGTGATTCAATGCAACAGATTTTAGGGCTTCGCGCTTTAGGGGTGCGTTATTTTTCCGCCGCTTTCGGCGCGCTCGATGCGAGTTTTTGGAAGCGCGGATCATTCCGGAGCGGATCGAACATTGGATCGAGCCGGAGCAGCGCGGGAGTGAGCGGCGGAATTTGTCCGAAAAGTTTTCGGTCTATTGTTTCGGCGCGAGCGAGGCGACGATTTTCTCGAAGCGCGGATCGCCGCGGAGTGCGTCGAAATCAGGATCGAGGCGCGACGCGTTTCACGATCGAAAGGCCGCGCTCAGGGCTTCAACTCGAACTCATGGAGTTTCTTCGCCGCCGTGCCGAAGTGGCCAAGATGGTAAACGGCCGTGCCGGCTGGCGAGAAGGTGAACGCCGCAAACGGTTCCTTGAGCATTTCGTCGAGGTAGGGCCGCGGGGCGAGGCCGGTGGTGACGTGCGGATGGTAATGCTCGCCGGAATGCTTCGGCACGAACTCCGAAACGTAGGTGATCAACTCCGGGAGGACCTCGGGGTCTTCGGGTGTAGTGACGAATGCGGCCGAGGTGCCGGTTTCCACCGTGAACGGGCTCACGGCGTCAATCACAGCCTGTTCCAGCTTGAGCAATTCAGGAGTTGGCTTCACGACAATGCCCGAGAGTCCCAGTTCCTTGTCCGGGATGTAATAGTATTTGAAGGCTTCCAGCTTCAGGCCGGTCACATTGGCGCTGGCGAAGACTTTGCCGACAGCGGCATAGACTTTATCGAGATTCTCGGTGCGGACGAATCTCTGCACCAAGGTGATGTGGGGACGGTGCGAGGCGTCGAGAGAGAAGCCCTTCGGGAAAACTTTCAGCAGGCGCTCGTTCACGGCTTCCGCGTGTTGAACCATCGTCGCATCCGGTTCCAGCAGGATGTCGATGGCCGTGATCTCGTTCGGGTCGGCTTTGGCCGCCGGCTCGGTGTTCTGGGCGGTGGCGCGGCCGGTGCCGAGGGCCAGCATCGCAAGGGCGCACGCCATCGCTCCTGTGAGCAGGACGTGAGTGAGGTTTTTGGTGGTTAGTTTCATGGTTGGTTTCTTTCTGCGGTTTGTTGGTGGGTTGACGGACGACTATTTCTCAAAGGCAAAGATTTGTTTCCAGTCGTTCTTCATGCTGATCACGATCCAGCCATCCTTCTTCGCTTCGTCGTAGAGCGTTTGCGGGAAATTGCCGACCTTCGTGTCCGGCAAACCTTGGGCCGGGCCATAGGCGTATTCGCGGGTCGCGTCATCATGCAGCACCAGCATGGCGAGCCGTGCGCCGTCGCCGGCCTTGGTGTATTCCAGCATCTGCTGGTCGCCGGGCGAGTTGCCAAAAGCCGCGTGCGGCCGGCGGCCGATCATCAGGTGAATGCCTTCGGGCTTGCCGGCGTTGTTGTCGTTGAGCAACAGCCTGGGTTCTTTGGTCAGGAACGGTTTGCCGTCCTTGTCATAGCCATATTTCGTGCCGCCCATGGTGCCGACGACTTGTTCCAGCGGGATGCCATAGGTTTGCTCGGCATACACGCGCACGAAATCCTGGCCGCCGCCGGTGCAGATGTAAGTCTTGTAGCCATTGGCGCGGAGATAGGTCAGCACTTCCTGCATCGGTTGGTAGGTCAGTCCGTTGTAAGGCTTGTGCCAGCGCGGGTCTTTGGCCTCGGCAAACCATTGCTTCACCTCGGCCTGAAACTGTTCTGTGGACATGCCGGTGAGCGTGGCGGCGAGAATTTTCTCGAGGTCTTGCATTGTGAGTTTCCCGATGGCCTCGCGGTCGCCGGAAATGACGGTCTTGAACGGCTCAACGTTTTTCAATTCCGGTTTTTCTTTCACGAGCGCGCCGACCCGGTGAAAGCAATACATCACCTGGGAATACATCGGATGCTCGACCCAGAGCGTGCCGTCCTGGTCGAACGTGGCGATGCGTTCCTCGGGCGCGACAAAATTCGCGCCGCCGGTTTCCGTGGTCGTTTTGACAAAGTCCACGATGGCTTGTTTCGCCGCGCCGTCGTTCCACGAGGGAAGCGGGTCCTGTGCGTAAGTCGCGGTAAGGCTGGCGAAGGTGATCGCCAAGAGGGCTAACGTGTTGCGGATGGGTTTCATGGTTTGTGGATGAGTTTCATTGGTTTGTTCGCTGGTGAAGTCGCGGACCGCCTCGCGAGAGACAGTCCGCGCGTTGCTGAACGTCTGCTTGACGCTCGCTTTGCCTCTGCGCCGCAACCTCGTCGGTAATTTTTGAAAGGAGTTCGAGTGTTCACTTGGAGTTTTTGCATTTCTCGAAGAGCCCACAGTCTACCGCCCTCTGCCCTGACAGTGAGAAGTTGGGGAAACTAAAGAACCCAACGCTTCGCCGGTTTTTGCTAGTCTGCCTATAGGACCTTAGGCCTATACCTCCGACGATACCCAACTTTTGACCGGCAAAACCATCGCGCAATCCGAGCAGGCGATCAGTATCTCGCCCGCACGGGTCGCGCGCGATTCGGGGTGTCGCGCTATAAAGGTAACCCAAAAGAATGCTTTGCTCGTCCCTACCCGGCGCTTCAAAAACTTTCCACCCAAACGGTGCGGTCTGATTTCAATCACGGTCATCGGACGTGATTCTTTCAAGCTCAAGAAACGCGGTGAGGCGCCGGACAGGCGACTATTTTCAGGCCGCCTGCCTCGCGGATATCCGGTGAGCTAGCGCCTAGTTGTTCACTCGGGCGATAGCTTCGGCCTTGGCCTTCTGTTGCTCCGCCGTCATCTGCGACGGACCGAGCTTAAAGGTCAGTTTGTCGATTGTCCCGGTGAACTTAAACGGCAGCGTGTAGCTGTCGTCGACTCCCGTCCGGGTGTCGCTTCCGACGTCGAACGATTCGTCGATCGACATGAGAATGGGAATCGTGTGCGGGATCGTCTTTTTGGCCAATTCCTTGCCGTCGACCGCGAGCACGCCGGTGCCACCCTTGCCGGGTCCGGGGCCATCGTACTTGAAATCGAAGACGAGGGTGTGCTTGCCTGGCTCAAGTGCGCGGCCAAACACATCCGCGCCGACTCTGCCACCGATGCCGCCCTCCCAACGATAACGCTCCAGATCGAGGAGATTATAACAGAAGACCGGCTTGCCTTTGAGCAAATAGAGGCCGTAGCCGCCGAAGCGGCCGCCCAGCGTGGCAATCATTCCTTCGGCGCCGCCCTTCGGCACCGTGATCTCGGCGGTGATGGTATAATCTTTATCCATAATGTTGGGCGCGTTGCCGACGGGAATATTGGCATTCGGACCCTTGTAGGTGAACTCCGCTCGTCCGGCGACCGCGCTCGGTCGCGGCGTCGTGAAGCGGACCAGCGTCGAGTTGTCGAGAGGTAGAACCTGATATTTGCCGGCCTCTGTCATGAAGACCGTCTGCAGTTCCTTGAGCTTGTCCGGATTCTTGGCGGCGAGGTCGTTGGCCTGTGAGTAATCCTCGGCGATGTTGTAGAGTTCCCACTTGTATTCGTTAATCGGCGGCAATGGCTTGGTGCCCAGGAGCCAGACCGCTTCGGGCGGTGTGGTGCAGGCGTACCAGCCGTCATGATAGATGCCACGGTTGCCGAACATTTCGAAATACTGCGTGTCGCGTTTCGAGGGCGCCTTCACATTCGCCGAGTCGAAGGTGTAGGCCATGCTCACGCCTTCGATCGGCTTTTGCTTGATGCCGTTGACTTCGTCCGGTGCCTTGACGCCGGTGGCTTCAAGGATCGTTGGCACGATGTCGATCATGTGATGGAACTGTGTGCGAATACCACCCGCGTCCTTGATGTGACCGGGCCAGGAGATGCACATGCCCTGGCGGGTTCCGCCGAAATGCGATGCGATCTGCTTGGTCCATTTGAACGGCGTGTCGAACGCCCACGTCCAGCCCACCGCCATGTGCGGATAGGTTTTGTCCGAGCCCCAGTTTTCGTAATGCAACATCTGCGCAGCCTCGGGGAGGGTGAGAATTCCATTGTAGGCGGTCATCTGGTTGAAGGTGCCTTCCAGTGAGCCCTCGGCGCTGGTGCCGTTGTCGCCGCTGATGTAGATGATGATCGTATTGTCGAGCTTGCCCATGTCCTCGACGGCCTGGATGACCCGGCCAATCTCATTGTCCGTATAGGCAACATAGCCGGCATAGGTTTCCGCCTCGCGGGCATAGAGTTTTTTCTGCACCAGTGAAAGCGAATCCCACCGCGGGAGCTTCGCGCCGGCATATTCGGGCTGACCGTCGGGCCACGGAGTGAGTTGGGTGCCTTCTGGGATAACGCCGAGCCGTTTCTGGTTCGCAAAGATCTCGTCGCGCATTTTTTCCCAACCCATGTCGAACTTGCCTTTGAACTTGTC
>WNFW01000870.1_pt1 | contig 19976 bp, 21 predicted proteins | sample 5400131 | NCBI WGS metagenome assembly WNFW01 (sample SAMN13153362, study PRJNA577476) | soil metagenome | isolation source: 20 cm soil or saprolite under grassland replicate 1 | place: USA:California | collected 2016-06-15 | reverse complement strand
GGCCCGACGGCCGATTGATCTATCGGCACACGGCGCTGGTCCACGCGACTTACTCGATCAATGTCGTGTTTCTGACGATTACAAAAGCCGCCAGTCCGTTATTGGCACAATAGCGTCAGTTAGTGCGGTGCAGCGACATTTCCGGAGTTGGGAGTAAACCGGACTCCTGACCGACGCCTTCGATCCGACGCTCCAGGCCTGAGGTGACGTTCACGTGTGATTGATTTCGCGTGTGGGAGTGGGCGTCAAGCATCAGAGTTCATCCACTAGCGATCCGGCCGCGCCATCCAGCTGATGATCGGCATCGCCGGCAAGACCCATCCGATGCCGGCCACGACATAGAAGATGGCCTGCAGCAGGCCAGAGTTTGCGAGCCACGGCGTCTGCGCTACCGTCATTCCCATCAGCGACCACACCACCACGAGCACGAGCAGGGCGATGGTTCCAAAGAATTTGCGGGCGCGGATGGTCATGGTTGAAATGTCAGGCTTGCGTCAGTGAGCGCTTTGCGCGCGGGGAGGGGCGGACTATAAGGTGTGCGCAAATTCATTCAAGCGCAGCTTCAATGGCCGGTAACCCTTCACAGCAGGCAATATCCAACCCCGCCGTTCGATGGTGGCTGATTTCGATCGCGGTGCTGATCGCCATCATGGTGCTGGTCGGCGGCGCCACGCGACTGACCGAAGCCGGGCTTTCGATTGTCGAGTGGAAACCGGTCACCGGGGTTTTGCCGCCGCTCAGTGAGGAGCAATGGACGCTGGCCTTTGACGCCTACAAGACCATTCCGCAATATCGCGAGCTCAACGCCGGCATGAGCCTTGCCGAGTTCAAGACCATCTTCTGGTGGGAATGGAGCCACCGGCTGCTCGGCCGCGCGATCGGTATCGCCTATCTGCTGCCGTTCCTCTGGTTTCTCTGGCGCGGTGCGTTTAACGCTGACCTGAGACGGCGATTGTGGCTGATCTTCGGCCTCGGCGCGCTGCAAGGTGCGGTCGGCTGGTGGATGGTGGCATCAGGACTTTCGCAGCGGGTGGAGGTTTCGCAAGTTCGTCTCGCCACCCATCTGGTGCTGGCGCTGCTGATTTTCGCCGGCATTGTCTGGACGCTGCGGCGGCTGAAGGACAAGCCAGCGCTTGTGGCCTCGCCGCGGCTGAAGATCACCGCTCTCGCCCTCCTGGTGCTCACTTTCGTGCAGCTTTATTTGGGCGCGCTGGTCGCCGGCCTGCGTGCGGGCAAGGTCTACAACACCTGGCCGGACATCGACGGCGCCTTGATTCCCGCCGCGGCGCGGCTGTTCTTCGAGCAGCCGTGGTGGCGCAATCTGTTCGACAATGCGCTGATGGTTCAGTTCGAGCATCGCATGACGGCCTACGCGCTGTTGGCACTGGCCGTCCTGCATGCTCTCGATGCCATCCGTTCGCGGGCCGCGGCGGCCGTGGTCAACGGCGCCTGCTGGCTGGCGGCTATCATCGCGTTGCAGGCGACGCTCGGGATTCTCACGCTGCTCAATCAGGTTCCGATCGATCTTGCTTTGGCGCACCAGGCCACGGCGATCGGGGTGCTGACGCTGGTGGTCTTTCAAGCCGAGCGATTAGCCGTGCGGCGGCCGGAATTGGCGCAGCAAAAGCGGGCTCTGCCGCTCACGCAGACCGGCTGAGCTCGAAGAGCGAGGGCGCAAGCGTAAATCCGCGGTTCACTGACGATAGAGGGGCGCGAAGCCGTTTGCGGAAAATCACTGATTTGCCCGACAAGGCAAGTCAGTAATTTTCCTGTCCGGCCCTGATTCAAAAAAATTCGCTTTACCGCCACCCCAAATCGCCGTGTGGTCCTGGCACCCGTTGCTGGTGTCAAGCTGGCGGAGGTTGCCATGGGCACCCGGCATTCCCCTGCGCCCTCTGATTTCTTGGGCGCACCTTCTTGCAAACCTCGGGCGCATCGCGCCGCGAGATCGCGGCTTCACGTTTGAATGAGAGTGCCGTCATTGCGAGGAGCAGAGCGACGAAGCAATCTTTCCGTCATTCCGGGATGGTCCGAAGGACCAGACCTCAGATGTGCAATTGCACATCGGGGAATCCTTGGATTCCGGGTTCGATACTTCGCATCGCCCCGGAATGACGGTTATCTGCTTCGCGCCGATCCGGTGGCTCGCAATGACCGATCGTTACGCGCCGAGCGCCTGCGCCAGGTCCGCGATCAGGTCTTCCTTGTCTTCAATGCCGATCGACAGCCGCACCACATCAGGGGCCGCGCCCGATCTGATCTTGGCGGCATCGTCGAGCTGGCTATGTGTGGTCGAGGCCGGGTGAATCACCAGCGACCGGGTATCGCCGACATTGGCAAGATGCGAAAACAGTTTCAGGTTCGACACCAGGTCGACGCCGGCGTCATAGCCGCCCTTGAGGCTGAAGGTGAACACCGCGCCGGCGCCCCTTGGCGCATATTTGCGCGCGAGGTTGTTGTATTTGTCGCCCGCAAGCCCCGCATAATTCACCGACGCCACCGCCGGATGCGCCGAGAGCCACTCGGCGATCGCCTTGGCATTCTCGCAATGTTTTTGCATGCGCAGTGGCAACGTTTCGATGCCCGTGAGAATCAGGAACGCATTGAACGGCGAAATCGCCGGGCCGAGATCGCGCAAGCCCAGCACGCGGCAGGCGATCGCGAACGCGAAATTGCCAAAGGTCTCCTGGATCCTGATGCCATGATATTCCGGACGCGGCTGGCTCAGCATCGGATATTTGTTGTCCTTCGACCAGTCGAAGGTGCCGGCGTCGACGATGATGCCGCCGAGCGAATTGCCGTGGCCGCCGAGGAACTTCGTCAGCGAGTGCACGACGATGTCGGCGCCGTGGTCGATCGGGCGGATCAGATAGGGCGTCGCCAGCGTGTTGTCGACGATCAGCGGCACGCCGGCCTTGCGGGCGATGGCGGAAATCGCCTCGATATCGGTGACGCTGCCGGAGGGGTTGGCGATCGATTCGATGAAGATCGCCTTGGTGTGCGGCGTCACCGCGCGCTCGAAGCTGTCGATATCATCGGGATCGGCCCACACCACGTTCCAGCCAAAGCTCTTGAAGGCGTGGTTGAACTGATTGATCGAACCGCCATACAATTTGCGCGCGGCGATGAATTCATCCCCGGGCATGAGCAATTGCTGAAGCACGACGACCTGTGCGGCGTGCCCCGAGGCGACCGCAAGCGCGGCGGTGCCGCCTTCGAGCGCGGCAAGGCGTTCTTCCAGCACGGCCTGGGTGGGGTTTCCGATGCGGGTATAGATGTTTCCGAACGCCTGAAGTCCGAATAGCGATGCGGCGTGGTCGGCGTCGTTGAATACGAACGACGTGGTTTGATATATCGGCGTCGCTCGCGCGCCAGTGGTGGGATCAGGCTGCGCGCCGGCATGCACGGCGAGGGTGGAAAATCCCGGAAGACGATCGGTCATTATTTCTCCTTTACGTCTGCCTCATCTCGGCCGCGGCCGTGCAGCCGCGTCCCGAAGGCTGAGCAACATGGTGCGAGTTTGTAATGCGAGACGGCGCAAGCCCGCCTCATCCGAATGAACGACAATCGCGTCAGCACCATCCGCCGTCAAGGCGGCTCGATGTATCGGCAGTCGCGGGAATGTCGTGCTTCGATTTGCAGCGTTTCGGAAACGAGCGTTTCGCATTTGCGTCACGCGAGGTCGTTCCTGTCCTTTGCGGCGCGATCGGCGGCCGTGGTCTCGCCGCCGCCGACGCTCATCCGGTTCAACGAAAGCCGCATACCCTGGGTCGGTACCGGCGCGCGCTTCGAGCTGAGCGTTCGCGAATTGACGCCCATCCAGGATATCTCCGACGACAGCCGCCCGTATTCGATCTTCGGGCAGCGGTTCATGACCACCTGGAGACCGGCGGCCTCCGCCTTTGCCGCAGCGGCATCGTCGCGCGCGCCGAGCTGCATCCAGATCACCTTTGGCGGCGGCGTGAGTTTCAGCGCTTCGTCGACCACCGGCATGATGTGGCTCGAATTCCTGAAGATGTCGATCATGTCGATGGGACGGCCAATATCCAGGAGCGAGGCGACAAAGGGCTTGCCGAGCAGGCTCTTGCCGACGTGTCCGGGATTGACCGGGATCATGTCGTAGCCGCGCTGCGCCAGGTATTTGAAGGCGAAATAACTCGGCCGCACATTGACCGGCGAGGCGCCGACCATCGCGATCGACTTCACGCCGTTGAGGATTTCCCGGATGTAATTGTCAGGATAGGCGTCATGGTTCATCTCAAAATCCTGCATCTCCTCATGGTGAGGAGCGCGTCTTCGCGCGTCTCGAACCATGCGGCCCTCATCCTTCGAGACGTGCGCGAAGAGCGCGCTCCTCAGGACGACGAGTCCGGTTTACTTGTCCTGCCATTTCGGCTCGCGCTTCTCGATGAAGGCGCCGATGCCTTCCTCGGCGTCGCGCGCCATCATGTTCTCGGTCATCACCTCTGCCGCATAGCGATAGGCCTCCGCAAGGCTCATTTCGGCTTGGCGGTAGAACGCCGCCTTGCCGAGTTTGACGGTGTAGGCGGACTTCAGCGCAACCTTTTGCGCCAGCGCAATCGCAGCCTCCCGTTCGGTGCCGGCGGCCACGACGCGGTTGACGAGACCGATATCCCGCGCCGTCGTTGCCGAAACCGGCTCGCCGGTGAGCAGCATTTCCATCGCCTGCTTGCGCGGAACGTTGCGCGACAGCGCCACCATCGGCGTCGAGCAGAACAGCCCGATGTCGACCCCGGGCGTGGCGAACGACGCGGCCTCCGACGCCACCGCAAGATCGCAGCTTGCCACCAACTGGCACCCCGCGGCGGTGGCGACGCCCTGGACCGCGGCGACAACCGGCTTGGGCAGATGCACCACCGCCTGCATCATCGCGCTGCAGGCGGTCATGATCCCGGCGAAATAGGCGCGCCCGCGATCGGCATCGGCGCGGCGGGCGGTCAGTTCCTTCATATCGTGACCGGCGGAGAACACCGGCCCATTGGCCGCGATCACTACCGAGCGAACGTTGGCATCGTCGTGAATTTCTCTAAGCGCCGCATGCAGCTCCGCGATCAGGCCTTCCGACAGGCTGTTGCGGGCTTCGGGCCGGTTGAGCGTGAGCACGCTGATGCTGCCCAGCGTCTCGCGCAGGAGGATCGGATGACGCGATGTGACGGCGCGGGCGGCTTGGGCGGTCATCGGGCAATCCATTCACAGGGCAGGGTTGCTATCCTAGCGCATGATGGGCCAAAATGAGAGCGGTTCGATTAGCACGTGGGCCCTCGCGAATCCGGATTCAAGGGCTCACTTTCGGTCAGCGCCACGACCTTGGCCTCGATAAAGCGTTCCATCAGGTGCGGCGCCGAGGCCCCAAACATGCGGATGCGGCCGGTGTGGGCCAATAGCAGAAGCCCTGCCGCATGAGCGAAAATATCCGCCACCAACGATCGCGCTTCCTCGCGCCGGGCGCCGAGGGCTTGCGCGGCATCGGCGATCGGTTCCAGCGCTGATGCCAATGCTGCATTGAGCATGTTGTCCCGCTCCTTGCCGAGGCCTTGTGGCTTCATGCCGCCGCGGAACAGGTAGAAGCCAAGATCTAGGTCTCTCGGATTGTCGGCATAATAGCGAAAGAAAGCCATCGCCGCAGCCCGCAGCCGATCGGCCGAAGTCTTGGCGCGCGAGACCGCACGGCTTACCGCCTGCCCAAGATTTGTCAGTGAGCATCGAAGAACCTCCGCGTAGATCGCGTCCTTGGACTCGAAGTGAAAATAGAGCGCGGCGGGCGTGTAGCCCGCACCCGCGGCGATCGCCCGCAACGACGCTCCGTCCAGGCCGTCGGCTTCGAAAGCCTTCCGCGCTGCGTCCAGGATCAACTCGCGCTTCAGATCACTCACAGCCTTTTGTCGGCCGATTTTCCGCTCTTTCGCCATTGCGATTCTCAATAGCACACTTGACCGACAATTCAAACACCGTTAGATTATTTAATACCATTTAAATTAACGGATCGCCATCCGAGGAGGTCGCAATGACGGTCAGAACTGAGAAGGCCGGGCCGGTATGGACAATCATTCACGACCGGCCTGAAGCCCGCAACGCCATGGACCCTCAGAGCGCGGACGCGCTGACAGCCGCTTTTCTCGAGTTCGATGCCGACAAGGACGCCTCGGTTGCAGTGTTCTATGGTGCGGGTGGCGCGTTCTGTGCTGGGTGGGACCTTAAGTACGTCAGCACTCTCAACGCCGCTTATCCGCTGGGCGAACTTGATATCTCCACGGCGCGGCCGCGCGGCAATGGCGGCGACATTCCTCGCGGGCCGCTGGGACCGTCCCGGCTTGAATTGGACAAGCCGGTGATTGCAGCGATTGAGGGGCCTGCCGTCGCTGGCGGAATGGAATTAGGACTGTGGTGCGATTTCCGGGTGATGGCGGAACAGTCTTACTTCGGCGTCTATTGCCGTCGCTGGGGCGTTCCGCTGATCGACGGAGGAACTGTGCGGTTGCCGCGCATCGTCGGCCAGGGCCGCGCTCTGGAGATCATCCTTACAGGAAGAAAAGTGCCGGCGGAGGAGTGTTTGAACATCGGATTGTGCGAATACCTTACCCCCAAGGGGGGCGCTCGCGCCAAGGCCGAGGAACTGGCGCATGAAATCGCCCGCTTCCCGCAGGTGTGTGTTCGGGCGGATCGACGTTCCGCCATCAGGAGTCACGGGCTTGGCGTGCGCGAGGCCCTGATTCAGGAATGGTACAACGGCCGCGAGGCCTTGATCGCTGACGGCGTGGCCGGCGCTGACCGTTTCAAGGGTGGGCTCGGGCGGCACGGCGATTTCGAGAAGATTCGTTAGTGCATCAAGAATTACTGGCCCGAAAACGATGGCACCTCGAATGACCATCGCTGAACTCGGCGCCTTCCTGCGCGCCGAACTTCCGCAGATGTTTAGATATGAATCCTTCACGATCGAGCGTGCTGACGGTCGAACCTGCAGGGTAAGACAGGGATTTCATGAGAGCATGCTGCGCCCTGGCGGGACCGTTTCAGGACCGACGCTGATGGCGTTGGCGGATGCAGCAATGTACATCGTGCTGCTGTCGGCGATCGGCCCGGTAGGGCTCGCGGTGACGACCAACCTCAACATCAATTTCCTGAGAAAGTCGCCGATGAAAAGGGATCTGCTTGCGGAAGCCAAGATTCTCAAGCTTGGAAAGCGTCTCGCGGTTGGGGAAATGGTTCTGCTTTCCGAAGAATCCGACGAGCCGGTCGCCCATGCGACCGTGACCTATTCCATTCCAAATACTTAGTGTTTTTTGAGGTAATATAACACCATATTAACAAGCTATTGTTTTTGAAAGACTAATTATCATCGCCAAACATTGACGTAGGCCATGCTGTTATCTAGAAAACCCCGCAGTTCGGCGCGGGTTGCGGCCGATATTCCCCTTTCACGGATTTCCTCATATGAAAACGTTTTCGGCCAAACCCGCCGAGGTGACGAAGAAGTGGGTGCTGATCGACGCCAAAGGTCTGGTGGTCGGCCGGCTCGCAACTTTGGTCGCGATGCGGTTGCGCGGCAAACACCTCCCGACCTACACGCCCCATGTCGATTGCGGTGACCACGTCATCATCATCAACGCAGCGCACGTGGTGCTTACCGGGCGCAAGCGCGACAACAAGGTCTATTATAATCACACCGGCTTCATCGGCGGCATCAAGGAACGCTCGGCGAAGTCGATCCTCGAAGGCCGTTTCCCCGAGCGTGTGGTCGAAAAGGCTATCGAGCGCATGATTCCGCGCGGGCCGCTTGGCCGCGTGCAGCTCGGAAATTTGCGCGTTTATCCCGGCCCAGAGCATCCGCATGAAGCCCAGCAACCCGAGACGGTGGACATTGCTTCGATGAACCGCAAGAACATGAGGGCCGCATAATATGTCCGACACCATGCAGTCTCTCGATCAACTGTCACAGCTCAAGCCGGCAGCGCCGGAAGCGCCGAAATACGTCAAGAAGATCGACAAGTACGGCCGCGCCTATGCCACCGGCAAGCGCAAGGACGCGGTCGCCCGCGTCTGGATCAAGCCCGGCGCCGGCAAGATCTTCGTCAACACCCGCGAAGTCGAAGTCTATTTCGCGCGTCCGGTGTTGCGGATGATGATCCAGCAGCCGCTGGTCGCAGCTGCCCGGGCGGGGCAGTACGACGTCATCTGCACAGTCGCCGGTGGCGGGCTGTCAGGCCAGGCGGGCGCGGTGCGTCACGGCATCTCCAAGGCGCTGACCCAGTTCGAGCCGGATCTGCGCGGCATCCTGAAAAAGGGCGGCTTCCTCACCCGCGACTCGCGCGTGGTCGAGCGCAAGAAGTACGGCCGCGCCAAGGCGCGCAAGTCGTTCCAGTTCTCGAAGCGTTAATTGCTTCGCTAAAATTTGCCGCGAATGCGGCATTTGCCAAACTGAGAAAGGGCGCATCCAGCGCCCTTTTTTATTGGTGATTTACCGATGAGTTGACGCAGTTTTTCTGGAAAACTTGCGCTCGCGTGCAAACAGATTTCAAACGCGGTCAACGTAGGTTTAAGCAGATAGCGGAGTCGACGGGTTAAGGCCGCGCCGGTTACGCTGAATCACAATTCCTGGTGATCCATGTCACTCGACACCTCCACGCTTTATTTCGTCGCCGCGATCATTGCGGCGATGCTGGGAGCCATGCTGCTGTTTTTCGGCAGGCAGGAGAATATCCCGGCGTTGAAATGGTGGGGAACCGCTTATCTGCTCGGCGCCGCCTCGGTCGCGCTCTGGACGCTGGCCGGCTCCATGCTTGGCGGGATGCTTTCGCTGATGCTGAATGCCGTCGGTTTCGTGGCCTGCGGCATGGTGTGGAACGCATCGCGCGTGTTCCATGGCCGCGAGCCCAATTGGCCGGGGCTTTTTTTCGGGGCGGCGGCATGGGTCGCAGCGGCGATGACGCTGGCGCCCGAGGCGTCGGCGATGCGCCTGACAATCGGCGCCGGCATCGTTGCAATTTATGCGGCGCTGACCGCCGACCAGTTGTGGTCCGAGCGCCGCCGGACGCTGCAAGAGCGCTGGCCTGCGATCGTGGTCCCGGTGCTCCATGGTTTTGTGCTGATGCTGCCGGTCCTGCTAGGCGACTTGTTCCGCGCGCACGACGCCGCGTTTTCCGGCAGCATTTGGGTGACCGTGTTCGCCGTCGAACTCACGCTCTATGCGGTCGGTACGGTGTTCGTGATCTTCATGCTGGTGTCGGAGCGCACAATCACCAGGCACAAGACCGCGGCGTCGATGGATCCGCTGACCGGCATGCTCAACCGCCGTGGCTTTGCCGAGGCCACGTCGCGGGTGATCGAGCGCGAGGCGAACGCCGGCCGCCCGGCAACGGTGCTGATCTTTGACATCGACCATTTCAAGTCGATCAATGACCGCTTCGGCCATCCGGCGGGCGACGAGATCCTCAAACTATTCGCCACCATCGTGCTCAACACGTTGCGGATCACCGACCTGTCGGGACGAATCGGCGGCGAGGAGTTCGCGGCATTTCTGCCCTGTCCGCTGGAAGAGGGCGTGATCGCCGCCGAACGCGTGCGCGAAGCCTTCGAGACTGCGGGAATTGTGGACGAGACCGGCCCGGTCGAAACCACGGTCAGCATCGGCGTGGCCGGCGGGCCGGCCGGCACGGAGCTCGAGGTGTTGCTGGCGGCGGCAGATACCGCGCTCTATCAGGCCAAGCGCGGTGGCCGCAATCGCGTCGAGACGGCCGAGGAGTTGCCGTTGTCGATGCAGACCTGGCGGAGAAAGACGGCAGGCCTTGCCGGTCAGCCGCAGCCGCGGCCGGGCATTGCTTTTCCCGGATAGAGTCCGGTCTCGAAGTGTGGGTAGCGGCGGTAACGTCGCGTTTACCATTCGCTCCATATCATCCTGGTCATGTATAAGTCCCGTAATCGAAGTTCTGCTTTGACCTCGCTCGAAGCCGCCGAGGTATCGGCGCGCGGAGAGTTTGCTTGCATGTTCTCGACGTCGGACGAATATGAGACGGCGCTGATCACCGAACGGCGCGCACAGGGCCGCTATGATCAACCACACGGCCGCTGGCCGCTGGTGATGTTCGCGGGCTGTACGCTGATGCTGGCTGGCGCCGTGCTGCTCTTGAACTGAGTTGCCGTGCAACATGGGTGACCCGGGCGCCGCGTAGGCGCCCTTTTTCCTTTTTGCTAATTCGGGACAGTGGGCTAGAGACGTGAAGTCTCCAGCAGAGGACGCACCCCACATGGTCACCGAAATCGCACAAATCGAAGTCAAGCCGGGCACCGAGAAGGACTTTGAGGCCGCGGTCGCCAAGGCACGCGCAGCCTTTGGCCGCGCCAAGGGTTTTCACGGGTTTGAGCTGCATCGCTCGATCGAAAAACCGCAGCGCTATCGTCTCATGGTCAAATGGGAAACCCTTGAAAACCACACCGTCGATTTCCGCGGCTCCGAGAATTTCGCGGAGTGGCGCGGGCTGGTCGGCCAGTATTTTGCTTCGCCACCGGAGGTCGAACACACCGAGAAGGTGCTGACCTCGGCGGTCTGAGCCACCGCCGGGTGATGCGGGGCTCAGGCTGCCACCGCCCCGGGCGCGGCTTGATCGGCCTTGAAGTGATCGATCACGACTTTGGCGATCGCCATCAGCGGCAGCGCAAGCGCCAAGCCCCAGATCCCGAACACGACACCGAGCAGGATCTGGAATGCAAATAGCGTCGCGGGAGGGATGTCGAGTGCCTGACGCTGGATCATCGGGGTCAGAATATAGCTTTCCAGCGCGTGAACGCCGAGGAACAGCACGAACGCGCTGGCCGCGGCGACCCAGCCGGACGCCAGGCTTGCGAGCACCACGATCAGTCCGCCGAGCAGCGCGCCGACCGTCGGAATGAAGCCGAGCAGCCCGGCCTGGATGCCCAGGATGAAGGAACTCTGGATGCCAATGATCTCCAGGCCGATCCAGGTGACGAGGAAGACCACGAACATCGTGATGATCTGTGCGATCAGCCAGCGCTCCAGGGTTTCGCCGATCCGGTCCACGATCGCGGTGGCGCGGGCGCGGTGCCGCTCGGGAGCCATGAACAGCAGTCCGCTTCGATAGACACCCGGTTGCGCCGCGAAGGTCAGACCAAGAAACAGCACGATGAAAAAATTTCCGACCGCACTCACCGTGCCGATCAGAAGTTTCAGGGTCTGGCTCACGATCGCCCCGCCGCTCGAGGCGATCGTGCCGGCGCTGGGAAAATTATGTGTCGGCGGACTCGCCGGTGTTGCCGGGGCGGCGGAGTCCGAAGCCGTCGCAGCCGGATTGCCGAGACCGAAATAGCTGGTGTCGATGCCGTTTTTCTCGAGGAACGCTTTGACGGTGATCAGTTGCGATTTGATGGTGTTGCTCAGCACAGTCGCCTGTTGCGCGATGGTGGCGCCGCCGAGGAAAACCACCCCCGACAACATCGCCGCCAGCGCCAGACAGACGATCGTCAGCCGCAGCGAATGCGGCAGCGTGACGACACCGCCCAGCAAATGGGTCATGGCGGTGAGCGCCACGCCGAGCAGCATCCCGGCAAAGATCAAAAACAGCGTCGTGGCGAAGTACCAGATGAACAGCAATAGCGCCGCGAATCCGACGATGCCGATGCCACCGACCGATATCGCCCAGGCCAGATCGTTGCGGGCCGCAACGCGGTCGTCAGCCGGGACTGTCACCTTGATTCCTTTTTTCGCCGATCATGAAAGCACTCTTTCGTCAAAACGCGCCCGGATCAAGCCGTGATCCCCTGCCGGTTTGACGCCGGCTAATTCGTTGTGCAAAGCGATGTCTTGGAAAAGCGGTCGCGGGCAAGGCGAGGTCGGGCGGGATGAATTTAAGATGGCTCGGGCCGCTGGCCTTATTGGCCGCGCTTGTGATCGGCGATCAGATCAGGATCAACCGACCCGGTCATAAATATCGCTTGACCGTTGAGGTGGAAACGCCCGACGGGGTCAAATCGGCCTCCGGCGTCATGGCGGTTCATCCCGACCGAAGTTACAGCCGCGGCGGCCATACCCGCACCAAGGGCGACGCGGTGTTCGTCGACCTCGGCGGCGGCAAAAACCTGGTGGCGTTACTGGCGCATCTCGATGGCAGCAACATCGATCTCGATGGAATGAACTACGTAGCACTGCGCGCCTACGGCGTGGCCGGGCGAAAGGTGTCATTCAATGAGATGAACCTGGTGACCGGCACCGTGCCCGTGAAAGGCGCGTTGATCCCGGTGCTCGCCAGCTTCTCCGACCCCGGGGATCCGGCGACCGCGCGCTCGGTGCTTGCGGAGGACGTGGAATCGTCGTTGGGAAAGGGATTTCGTCTCCATGGCATCTCGGCCGAGGTCGTTCCGAACGGGCTGTGGCCGCTCGATTTCGGCGGTGCGCTCGGTGATCCCGTGACACGGGGGATCGAGACAAGATTGCCATGGTTGAAAGCTGCGGACAATTCGGCGGCGACTGCGCTCCGGGCAGCGGGACTGCCGGGCGCTGAGGCCATCGATGCCCGCGAGGTCTTCACGCGGAAGTAATAGGCTCTACCGGCGTCGGAATGCGCGCGCCAGCGCGCGCTCGGCGCCGCGCCGCGCGAGCGGTTTTATCAGGGGTGAGGCGAAATAGGCCTGGCTCGCTTGATGCGCGCGATTGAGGTCGGCGATGTGAAAAAGCCTGCCCGCCGCGACCACGGCTTCGAGGCTGGACAGGTTGGCGAGGGATCCGGTCGGATCGCGTCGATACAGCAGAATGTCGGCGGGAGCATCGGTCTCAAGGCGGCCCAATCCGCGCAGGCCAAGTCGGTCGCCTGCATCGCGCGTCGCGAGCTTCCAGACTTGCTCGACGGCGATGCCTGCTTCGACAAACAGCGCCATTTCCTCAAGCAGGCTGGCGCCCGGGACGACGAAAGGCTGCGCGACGTCGGTCCCGAGAAAGAGTTGCGCGCGGGCATCGAAAAGTTTTTTCGCCAGTTGCTGTGAAGCGAGATGGCAAAGCCAGCGACAGACAAGCAGACCGGCCTGCGCAAGCTGCCCACTCAGGCACGCAGCCGGGCGCGTGTGGAGAGCATTCTCAAGGCGGCGGCGGCGGCGCTGGGCGAAGTCGGCTACGACGGCGTTTCGACCAATTTGATCGCGGAACGCGCCGATATTCCGGTTGGCTCGATCTATCAGTTCTTCGAGACCAAGGACGATATCGTAGCCGCGCTCGTGCAGCAGTTTCAGGGCCGCATTCTCCGCCTGGCGAGCGAGCAGCTGGATGTGGCTTGTGCCGTGCAGGACCACAGGGCCTTTATCGCGCGGCTGGTCGACGGCATTGCCGGCATTCAGGCTGAAACGTCGGCGTTCGTCTGCGTATTTTCGGGCAGCCCGTCGCACGCGCGCTTCGATGCTCTGGCGCGTGATCTTCGTCGCACCCTCATCCATCACCTCGACGGCGTCTTCGCCGAAGCGTTTCCGAAGCTGGCGAAAGACGATCGCAAGCGTATGCTTGCGGCCTGGTCGGACATCACCGGCGCCATGGCCGCGAGCCTCGATCGAAGCAAGCCGGGAGAGCGCGGCAAGCTGCTCGAAGAACTGAAGACCGTGCTTGGTGCGTATCTCGACGCCAAGCTGTCGCTGTCGTCTAATTGAGCCGGTTGTCGCTCCTTCTGCATTCGACCTATGCAGAAGCATGCCTGGGGTGCGCAACATGTTGATCCGGGGCCGGCCGCAGGGCATGATCGGGCGGATTTTTGCGGCGTGAGATTGGATAGCGGGCGATGAGGAGGCCGGTGGTCGGTGTGATCGGGAACGCCTATCGCATCGAAAATCGATTTGCGACGCAAATGGTCGGAGAGCGGAATCTTCGCGCTGTGGCCGAAGTCTCGGGCGCGCTGCCGCTGATGTTTGCCGGCTCGCCCGAGATCACGGATATCGGCGCCTTGCTGGATGCGGTCGATGGCGTGGTGCTGACCGGCGCCCGCGCCAATGTTCACCCGACGCGTTTTCGCACCGAGCCGCATCAGAAGCACGAGCCTTACGATATCCATCGTGACGACGTGGCGCTGGCTCTATCGGAAGCCTGCGTCGAGCGCGGCATACCTCTGTTCGGTATCTGCCGCGGCCTGCAGGAGATGAACGTTGCCTTCGGCGGCTCGCTGCATCCGGAAATCCGCGACTTGCCCGGGCGCATGAACCATCGGATGCCAAGGCTCGAGAATGGCGAAATCCATCCGGATCCGAAGGTCGTCTTCGCCGACCGGCATGACGTCAGTCTGGTTCCTGGCGGCGCGTTTGCGCGGCTGCTCGGTTGCGAGACCATCCGCGTCAACTCGCTTCACGGTCAGGGCATCCTCGAACCGGGCGAGCGGGTCATCATCGAAGGCGTCGCGGAAGACGGCACGATCGAAGCGATCAGGATCGCCGACGCCCGAGGTTTTGCGCTCGGGGTGCAATGGCATGCCGAGTACGATCCGCAACAAAATCCGATCAACCATGCATTGTTTAGGGCGTTTGGCGAAGCGCTATTGGTAAGCAAGCACCGTTCGTAGCGGCCCTGCGTCGCACTCCTGACCAGAGCTCGGTTCGAGCTCGGCCGATGTTTTTGCACACGATTTTTGCGCGTGGGGACCTCCGCCGCCGTAATTTTACGGAGTTGATCAGTTATGCTGATGACGCCGGTTTGAATTTAACCGAGCCCTCAATGCTGGATGAAGATTTGCAATTCGAATGACTTTGTTGGTCGGCCGCCAAGCGCAAAATCACGCGCAACATATCGAGAACGAGGCAAAACCGACGGCCAGCGGCATCTCGCTGCCGACGCGGCTGGCGCTTGCAATGGTCTCGTTGGTCGTGGTGACGACGGGTGTACTAAGCCTCATCACCTATCACTTCGTGACCGAGGCGGGGATTCCGAGAGCGCTCGACCGCCTTGCCACCAAAGCCTTGTTGTCCGCCACCAAAGTGGAGATGGCGCTTAAAGTTGCGCGACAGGACATCCTGGTTATTCAAGGCTCGATCGGCGTGGTAAAAATGGGTGCGGCACGGGCTGCGAACCCGTTCGAGCAGGTGCCGGATACGGTCTTGAGAGAAAACATTGCCACCCGGTATCTGGCAGTGCTGCTGGCGAAGCCGGAATATGCCCAGCTGCGTTTGATCGGTGTCGCCGATGGTGGGCGCGAACTGCTACGCGTCGACCGCAGGGGGCCGGGCGGCACCCCTCGTATCGTCCCCGAAGCCGAGCTGATTCAGACCGGCGGACATGACTACTTCAGGCGCACGGTCGGCCAAGCAAAGTCCGACGTCTATGTATCGCCGATCGAGCTGCAAAAACTGGGCGGTGCCAGCAGTCCCGCGGTTCCGACGCTTCACGTCGCGATACCGCTGTTGACGCCCTTGGGGCAGCCATTCGGGATCGGCGTGATCGATTTCGACCTGGGACCCAAGTTCGATGAAATACGTTCCGCCGGGGCCGGCGAGAATCTTGTCTTCGTTGCCAACGAAGCCGGTGACTATCTGATCCATCCGGACCGAATTCGGGAATTCGCCTTCGAGACCGGCGCCCCCGTGCGCATTCAAGGCGATTTTCCGGAATTCGACGAGGCATTGGCTGGCCGAGCGGTCAACGATAGCGGAGTCTGGAAGAATCGAGACGGCGTACGATACGGGGTGGGCTGGGCCAAGGTGCGTCTCGCCGACGGAGCCGGCGTATCGATCCTGGTGGCCGCCACCTATTCCCAACTCAATCTCGGCTTCGCGGCCATCAACAGTTCAGCGATGACGGGCGGCGCGCTTGCCGTTCTGCTGGCGATTGTCCTCGCGGTCGCCATTGCACGGTCGCTGTCCAAGCCCCTGGTGCAAATAACCCGTGCGGCCGAAGGGTTGTCGCGGGGCGAATTAATGGCAATGCCGTCGGATGGCGGCCGCGAAATCGGCGTTCTTTCGGCGACGTTCGCCGAGATGGCAACGCAAATCAGAACCAAGCAGGCGCTGCTCGAAAATACCATCGAAAGCATAGGCGATTCGGTTCTGGTAGCCGACGAACGCGGACAAATCGTCATCGCCAATGCCGCCGCCAAACGGCTGCTCGAAATCGTTCCCGGCTCCGGCGCGACCAATGGAGCAGGGAGGCTTGGCTATTTCTATCCTGACGGCGTGACCCGCATGCCGGCCTCAAGCCTGGCGCTGTCGCGCGCGGTGCGCGGTGAAACCGTGGACGATCAGGAATTCATCGTCGAGCCGGAAGCGACTTGCGTGCCCGCCTACATCGTCGCGAACGCAAGGCCGCTAAAGGACGAATCCGGCGCGCTACGCGGGGCGGTAACGGTTCTTCGTAATGTCACCGAGCAAAAGCGCGCGCACCAGTCTCTGGTCGACAGCGAGCAAATGGCCCAGGCCATCATCAACACCGCCATCGACGCGTTCATCCAGATGGATGAGGCGGGCATTATCCTCAACTGGAGCCCGCACGCCGAAGCCATGCTCGGATGGACGCGATCGGAGGCGGTTGGCGCCAAGGCGGATGATTTGATCGTTCCGGAGTTGCAACGCGACGCCAACAACCATTGGGTCAGAAAATTTCTGCATGACGTCGATAGCGGCGCCAAGGGCTGGCGATTCGAAGCACCCTTGCTGCATCGGGACGGCAGCGAGATTTTCACCGAAATGTCGCTCACGGAGCTTCGTCGCGGCGAAGGCCACATCATCAATGCGTTCATCAGGGATATCACCCAGAAGCGTGCCGCCGAGGAACAACTGATCCAGGCCCAGAAGATGGAGTCGGTGGGCCAGTTGACCGGCGGCATCGCTCATGACTTCAACAACATGCTTACCGTCATCACCGGTACGGTCGAAATCCTGGCCAACGCCGTCAAGGATGAGCCACACCTGGCGCGCATTGTGACGTTGATCAGCGAAGCCGCCGATCGTGGCACCGAGCTCACCGCAAATCTCCTTGCATTTGCGAGAAAGCAGCCCTTGCAGCCGGTCGAGATCGACGTCAATGCGCTTGTGGACGAGGTGGTCAGATTGATGGCGCCGACGCTGGGCAGGCAGATCGAGATCGAGACAGCGCTGGGCGGCGACGTGTGGCCGGCCCTGGTCGATCCGGGCCAGCTTAGCTCCGCGCTGGTCAATCTCGCCATCAACGGCCGCGATGCGATGCCCGACGGCGGGACGCTGAGGTTTGCGACCAGCAATATCACATTTGAGGGGCGGGATGCGGCAAGCGGCTTCGATCGTCCGGTCAACTACATCGTCGTCGAGGTGACCGATACGGGCACCGGCATTCCGGAACCAATCCGCGACAAGATTTTTGACCCGTTTTTTTCGACCAAGGAAACCGGCCAGGGCACCGGCCTCGGGCTTAGCATGGTCTTTGGCTTCGCCAAGCAATCCGGCGGAAATGTTGAAGTTGACAGCGAGGAAGGCCGCGGTACCAGCTTCAGGATTTATCTGCCGAAGGCGGATGTCGAAGCCTCCGAACTTCCGTCGGAAGACGATTTGCAATCGGCCGGTGGAACCGAAACCATCCTGTGCGTCGAAGACGACGCCAGCGTTCGCGCCTATGTGATCGCCCAGCTCGAGAGCCTCGGCTACAAGGCCATCGCGGCCTCCAATGCGGCCGAGGCCCTTGCGATTGCCGACGGCGGCGCGGAGTTCGATCTGCTGTTCACCGATATCGTCATGCCCGGAAAAATGAACGGCAAACAGTTGGCCGAAAGGATGCGGCTGCGGTGGCCCTCGCTGAGGGTGCTGCTTACCTCCGGCTACACCGATCATACGATCATTCGGGATGGCCGGCTTGTGCCGGACGTCTTTTTCCTGCCGAAGCCATACCGAAGGCCGCAGCTTGCGCGCATGCTGCGCCGGTGCCTCGATGCACCGATCGTCGTCGCCACGAGCCCGCCCAGGACCGTCTGATCGGGCCGCGGGCTTTTGACCCGAACTGCCGGGGTTCGCATACCGCGCGAGGTGCAGGCAGCAGCCAACGATATCTGCTAGGATGCGTCCATCAATATCGCGACGGCCGGAGAACGGTCACGCAACCACGGGAGGCTGTCGTGCGAGACCGGAAATGGTCGAGGCGCGCGGTGATCAAGGCGTCGGCGGTAGCGGCCGCCGGCGGGCTTTTCGCCGAACCACTGAGGGCCGCCGCGCCGCCGCCAACGGCGGTGACGCCGGCCTTGGTCGACGCCGCGCGCAAGGAAGGCAAGGTCTCGTTTTACACGGCGCTGGAACTCACCACGGCCGAACGCTTGAGCAGGACGTTCGAAGCCAAATATCCCGGCATTGCGGTGCGGGTCGAGCGTTCCGGCGCGGAGCGGATCTTTCAGCGCATCGCGCAGGAGCAGGGCAGCGGCATCAACGCGGTCGACGTCGCCAACTCTACCGATCCCGCGCATTATCTCGACTGGAAAAGGAGCGGCTGGCTCGCGCCTTACGTTCCCGAAGAGGTGGCGAAGCATTTTCCGGCGGATCAGATCGATCCCGATGGCATGCACGCCACCTCGTGCGCATGGACCGAGGCGATCGGCTATAATACCGGCCTGGTCAAGCGCGAGGACGCGCCGAAGAGCTATGCCGATCTATTGGATCCGAGGTGGCAAGGCAAGATCGTCAAGGCCCATCCCGGCTACAGCGGCGCCATCATGACCGCGACCTTCGTGCTCGCACGCGATCTCGGCTGGCCCTACCTTGAGAAGCTTGCGCAACAGAAGGTGATGCAGGTGCAATCGGCGGCGGATCCACCGAAGAAAATACAGCTCGGCGAGCGCGCAGTCATGGCCGACGGCAATGACTACAATTTGGTCCTGCTCAAGGACCAGGGCAAGCCGGTCGAGGTGGTCTATGCGACCGAAGGCTCGCCCTTGATCATCGTTCCCTCAGGGATATTCCAGGGCGCGCCCAATCCGAACGCCGCGCGGCTGTTCCAGAACTTCTTCTTCAGCGCCGAGGGTCAGCAATTGCTGGTCGATGGTTTCGCCCATCGTTCGTTTCATGCGCAGATCAAAGAGAAGCCGGGCCACGTACCGCTGTCGAGCCTGAAACTGCTCAAGGCCGATCCGGCCGCCGTGCAGGCGCAGAGCGAGGAGATCAAGGCGCGCTATGCGAAGATTTTTGGTGTTTGACAAAATAAAAGGCGCTCCGTTGGGAGCACCTTTTGTCTTCTCTAGACCGTGATGTGCGCGGCCCAAACTGCCGCCGGCAAAATCACAGCGAATAGTACATTTCGAATTCGACGGGATGCGGGGTCATTTCGAAGCGCTCGACTTCGGTCATCTTCAGCTCGATATAGCTATCGATGAAATCGTCGTCGAACACGCCGCCGTTCTTGAGGAACGCGCGATCCTTGTCGAGATTTTCCAACGCCTCGCGCAGTGAACCGCACACCGTCGGGATTGCCTTGAGTTCTTCCTTCGGCAGATCGTAGAGGTCCTTGTCCATCGCCGAACCCGGATCGAGCTTGTTCTTGACGCCGTCAAGACCCGCCATCAGCATCGCGGCAAAGCCGAGATAGGGATTGGCCATCGGATCGGGGAAACGCACCTCGACGCGCTTGGCTTTCGGGTTCGAGGTATAGGGGATGCGGCAGGCGGCCGAGCGGTTGCGCGCGGAGTAGGCGAGCAGCACCGGGGCTTCGTAACCCGGGACCAGGCGTTTGTAGGAGTTGGTCGAGGGGTTGGTGAAGGCGTTGATCGCCTTGGCGTGCTTGATGACGCCGGCGATGTAGGACAGGCAGGTCTCCGACAGGTCGGCGTATTTGTTACCGGCGAATACCGGCTTGCCTTCCTTCCAGATCGACTGGTGGCAGTGCATGCCCGAGCCGTTATCGCCATAGACCGGCTTCGGCATGAAGGTGGCGGTCTTGCCGTAGATGTGCGCGACTTGATGGATGCAGTATTTGTAGATCTGCATCTGGTCGGCCATCAGCGTCAGCGTGTCGAACTTCATGCCGAGTTCGTGCTGGG
>WNFW01000993.1_pt1 | contig 19986 bp, 19 predicted proteins | sample 5400131 | NCBI WGS metagenome assembly WNFW01 (sample SAMN13153362, study PRJNA577476) | soil metagenome | isolation source: 20 cm soil or saprolite under grassland replicate 1 | place: USA:California | collected 2016-06-15 | reverse complement strand
TCCACCACGAGCCAACTCGGCCTGGGCTTCGGCCTCGGGGTCCGCGTCGGCGCCGGGGAGCACGCCACCGCGCTGGTCGAGGCGCGGTTCTTCCAGGTCCCGGCCACCTCCATCCAGGCGCTCGAAGCCCGTGCCAACGTGTCCCTCCTGCTCGGGAATCCGCCCGCGAGCGAGCTGCTGAACGGGACGGTGGGCCCCGAGGTCGGCTTCCTGATTCCGGTGAGCGGCCCGATCCGCGGGCGCGGCCCGATGTTCGGCGTGCGGTTCCGTCGCGATACCAAGAAGGCGACGAGCTCGGTCGCCCTCCACATCGACTACGCGCCCCTCAAGATCACGACGGGCTGCCCGTCCAACTGCGAGCCCAACGCGATTGTGTTCGCGCCGGGCTACGAGTTGTCCGGACGCCCCCGGTGGGGCCGGGTCTACGGGGAGATCGGCGCGCTGCTCGCGGGCTTCTACGAGGAAGGCAGCGATCGCGGCATCGCGCGGGGGGCCCACGGCGGCCTCGGCGTCGACATCAACAGCGGGGAGTCGCTGCTCATCAACGTCAACAGCCGCCTGATCTGGCTGCAGCGGAACACCGGCGAGAACGTCTTCGCGGTTCAGATTGGCGTAGGAGTGAGCCCCAAGGTGCGGCGCTAGGCCCTACCGCCCTGCCGTCGCCGTGCCGATACTCCATCCGTGCGCGACGATTCACCACCACTGTCTCACGAGGAGGTCCTCCGCTACTCCCGGCACCTGATCTTGCCGGACGTGGGCGTCGAGGGGCAGCGCAAGCTCAAGGCGGCCCGCGTCCTGCTCGTCGGCGCCGGCGGGCTCGGGTCCCCCGCGGCGCTGTACCTCGCGGCGGCGGGCGTCGGCACCCTCGGTCTCGTGGACTTCGACGTCGTGGATCGTACCAACCTGCAGCGCCAGGTGATTCATGGGACGTCCAAGATCGGCACGCCGAAGCTCGCCTCGGCGCGCGAGCGGATCCTCGACTTGAACCCCAACGTGCGGGTCGAGACGTTCGAGACGCGCCTCACCTCCGCCAACGCGCTCGACATCCTCCGCGACTTCGACGTCGTCACCGACGGGTCCGACAACTTTCCCACCCGCTACCTCGTCAACGACGCCTGCGTGTTGCTCGGCAAGCCCAACGTGTACGGCTCAATCTTCCGGTTCGAGGGTCAAGCGTCGGTGTTCTTCGCCCGGCAAGGGCCCTGCTACCGCTGCCTCTACGCGGAGCCCCCGCCCCCGGACCTGGTGCCAAACTGCGCTGAAGGCGGGGTGCTGGGCGTGCTCCCGGGGATCATCGGGTCTATTCAGGCGATGGAGACGATCAAGCTGGTCCTCGGGATCGGCGAGCCGCTGATCGGCCGGCTGCTGCTGTTCGACGCGCTCAAGCTGCAGTTCCGCGAGCTCAAGCTCGCCAAGGACCCCGACTGCCCGGTATGTGGGGCGCATCCGACGGTCACGTCGCTCATCGACTACGAGGCGTTCTGCGGCGTGACGGCGGCGCCCGCCTCCAACGGAGCGGAAATCGCGGCCGCGGACTTACGCGCGGCGCGGCAGCGGAACCCCGGACTCGTCCTGCTCGACGTGCGGGAGCCGCACGAAGCGGAGATCGCGCGCATCGCCGGCGCGCGGTTGATCCCGCTGAGCGAGCTGCCCGAGCGCCTCGGCGAGCTCGATGGTCACGCCGAGATCGTCACGCACTGCCACCACGGTGTGCGCTCGATGAAGGCGCTCGAGATCCTGAGGGCGGCGGGCTTCGCGCAGGTGCGGAGCTTGAAAGGCGGGATTGACGCGTGGAGCGTCACGGTGGACCCATCCGTCCCGCGGTACTGACTGCCGAAGGGGCTCATCTTTCCAATTCGGTTCTCACCCACCAATGCTGATTCCTTTCTCGACTGCGCGCTTTGAAGCCCTCCGTCCCCGTTTCGTTTGGTGACTGTAGCAAGAACGCAATACTTGACGAATCGAATGGATGCAAACAACGATTCGAGCGGATGCGAACACAGGCTGAAACCTGTGACTCTTCGTTCCTTTGGTGTCAGTATTCTGGTCTTCGGAGCAACGGCCGCAGCCGCGTGCTCCTCGCCGGATGCCCCACGGCCGTTGCCGACTGTGCTCGTCACCAATGCCACCTGTGAAGCTGGCCGGTGCATGACGCTGGAAGTCCGCGCGTTCGTTTGGAAATTCACCATTCCTCAGCTCCCATTCGGTTTCGAACGCTTAGGGGAGGTGCCGCCTGGGAAGACCTGTTTCACCTTTCCGTCATCGTGGACCTTGAGGGTCATTGGTCCTGACTCTACTGGCCGCGTGGACACCCTGATCATTACTTGGACTCCAGCTGACACGATACCGATTTATCTGATCGCGCTCGACTCAGTGCTTTTCCACGGCGGTGGCGACAGCGCGCAGCTCGACAGTTCGAAGCAGGGTGTGTGGCCTTACGACGGCTTGGCGGCTGGAAGTGTTGGGGAAACTCCGAATTTCGCGCCCGGCGAGGCGGCTGGGTGGAGCGTGACCTTTCCTGGTGCGCCCCGTTGGAGTGCCGGGCTCATCGCGGGTGAGGCCTGTAAGCCATGAATCGGGCCAGAAAGCTCGTAATCGCCGTGACCTGAGAGACGTTTTATTCGGTTGGCCTTCGATATCCTAACTCGGAGGGCTGCTATGTTCTCCCTCTCCCCGAAGAAAGCAACGCTGCTGGGATTGCTCGCTTCCTCACTGTCTCTCGTGTCTGCCTGCGAACAGCGAACAGCCTCTCCTGGCGCCCCACTTGACCCTGCTCTCTCGGCCTCGACAGCGCCTGGGGGCGACTACGTTGCGACCCCGGCCGGCTGGTATCATCGCTCCTGCGTGCACGAGATCCCGAATGGCGCGCGGGTGGACATTAGGAGCCGCCTCGTCAGGCGCGCTGATGGCACTACGTTTCAAATCCCCGAGTGCCTGTACCCTGCGTACCCGAGCATACCCGGTGGAGGCGGGGCAGGGGGACCGCCGCCAACTAACAGCGGCTGGATTGAGTATGCTTTCGACCGACTCTTCAGCAACAGCTACCATCAGCTCACTGCCGGCTGGAGGGTGCCTGCTGTGCCGACCGGGGGGTATTCGGGCACTCAGGTATTCTACAGCTTCCCAGGCCTCGAAGACATCGACGATCCGCTGCCGGCCCCCTACATCATTCAACCCGTAATCCAGTACGGCTACAACGGGGCATTCGGAGGCTCGTACTGGACTGCAGCGTCGTGGCGTTGCAATTACGGTAGTGATTGCCTGTATGGCACGCCGATCTCCATCTTTGCGGCGGACTCCATGTACGGCACCGTGGACGCCAGCGCTTGCGTGAACGGGACCTGTACTTGGACGATCAGCGTCGTCGACGTGACGCGCGGCACGCGTTCCAATTGGACGGCGACGGACACAGAGAATTACAACTGGACCACGGGCGGTACGGTCGAGGTCTACAGCCTCAACGTGTGCAATCAGTACCCCGACACGGGTGTGTTCTTCACCGGGATTTCGCTGTACGACCGCAACGGAAGTCTAGTGACGCCCGCGTGGAATAACTATGTCCAACCTGGTCTCGACCCGTTCTGCGGCTTCGATGTCGCTTCAACGCCGACCACCGTCAGCCTGTTCTACAACAGGCCTCCACCTCCCCCGCCTTTGACGGTTTCCATGTCAGGACCTTCGGTAATCAATACGAAGGGGACCTACACGTGGACCGCTAATGCCTCCGGTGGGGTTGGCGGATACACCTACCAATGGAGCGTCACTTACGATGCCGGCCCGCATTACACGCTCGGCACTGCGAGCTCGCAGCAGCTCACGGTCTACGGGGATGACGGGAACTTCACTATGTACGTGACGGTGACGTCCGGAAGTGATCAAGCCAGCGCGTCGAAGTACGTGAACAATTGCATTAACGCTGGCGGTAACTGCCCGCCCAACACGCCCGTTGTTGCTCGGTAATCGCGACCTCTGCTGAGGTATCGGGCGCTGCTTTCCCAGCAGCGCCCGCCTCCAACGGCGCGATCTCAAACCAGCTCACTTACTGAGTGCCGAAGGGGGGACTCGAACCCCCACGGGCTTGCGCCCACTGGCTCCTGAAGCCAGCGCGTCTACCAATTCCACCACTTCGGCGTGTTGGGAACGGCGAATAATAGACCGTTGTATAACTCTAAGTCAACGCATATTTTGGCGGAGCCTTTGGACAAAGTTTCCATCGCTCGCAATCCCCGCGCGCGGCATGACTACCATCTCCTGGAAACGTGGGAGGCCGGTCTGGTCCTCACGGGCACCGAGGTCAAGTCGTTGCGCGCGCGCAAAGCGAGTCTCACCGAAGCGTACGCGCACCTGCGCAACGGCGAGGTCTGGTTGGAAGGACTGAGCATCGCGCCGTACGCGCCCGGCAGCTGGAACAACCCGCCGACGACCCGCTCCCGCAAGCTGCTCCTCCACAAGAACCAGATCCGCAAGCTGATCGGCACCACGAGCCGCAAGGGCCTCACGCTGATTCCGCTGGAGCTGTACTTCAACGAGCGCGGTGTCGCCAAAGTGGCGATCGCGCTGGCCCGGCCGAAGAAACAGTTCGACAAGCGCGAGGACTTGAAGCGACGCGACGCCGAGCGCGAGATGGCCCGCGCGGTACGGAGGCGCGCGTGATCCGCTTCGTCATGGCGCTGCTCGCACCGCTGCAGACGGTGACGATCGCCACCCCGCGCGGCGTTACGTCGATTCCGCTCAGCGCCGAGCGCGGCGCTCCCGCGATCGCGGTCTCCCGCCTGACGGTGCCGCTGGGGCTGACGGCCGAGGTGAGTGGCGGCGAGGCGGCGGTGCGGGTGGGCGGCATCACCTTCGTCTTCGAGTTGGGCGCGCCGTTCGTGCGGGCGGGGGAGGCCGTGTGCGGTCTCGTCGCCGAGCCGTATCTGGCCCGCGACACGCTGTTCCTGCCCCTGGTATGGTTGACCGACTGCCTCCCGCGCGCCGTGGGTGGGGGGCGCTATCGCTGGGACGCGGACGCCGGGCGGCTCGCCGAGGCCGCCCCGCTGATCGTCACGCCCGTGCTGGCGACGACGGTCAATCCGATCACCGGCCTGCGGCTGCGTCACACGATCGTCGTCGATCCCGGCCACGGCGGCCGCGACCCCGGCAACCCGGGCCGCTACTTCTCCGGCTCGCTGACCGAGAAGGACATCACCCTCGCGATCGGGAGGCTGCTGCGCGCCGAGCTCACACGCCGCGGGCTCACGGCCGTGCTCACGCGGACCGGTGACACGCTCGTCGATTTGCACGATCGGCCGGGCTACTGCGCGGCGGACTGCGATCTGTTCGTCAGCATCCACGTGAACGCGATGCCGGCGGGCCGGCGCGCGAGTGTGGCGAGCGGAGTCGAGACCTACTTCCTCTCCGATGCCAAGACCGAAGACCAGCGCCGCGTGGCGGACATGGAAAACGCCGCGATCCGCTTCGAGGCCAACGCGGTCCAGACGGCTCGGGGACCGCTCACCTGGATCATTCAGGACCTCCAGCAGAACGAGTATCTGCGCGAGTCGGCCCGGCTCGCCGAGCTGGTGCAGGGCCGGGTGGCCGGCGTGCATCCGGGCGGCGATCGCGGCGTCCAGCAGGCGGGGTTCTGGGTCCTCAACTTCGCCCGGCGCCCGGCGATTCTCGTGGAGACGGGATTCGCCACCAACAAGGACGACGGCGCGTTCCTCACCTCCGCCCTCGGCCAGCGCAAAGTGGCCAACGCCATCGCCGACGGGATCGTCGCCTACCTGCAGGAGCTCGAGCGCAAGCTTGCGGTCGGCGGGGCCGGGCGATGACCCGGGCCACGCTCGCGGCGGCGCTGCTCCTGCCCGCCGCGGGGTCGTGCGTCTATTACAACGGGATGTGGAGCGCCCGGCGCCTCGCCCGTGAGGGCGAGCAGCATGAGGCGCGCGGCGAGACGGCCGAGGCGCGGCTCGCCTGGGCGCGGGCCGCCGTCAAGGCCGAGTCGTTGCGTGTACACCACCCGCGCAGCGGCTGGGCGGACGACGCCCTGGTGCTGGAAGGGGAGGGGCGGGCGCGCAGCGGAGCGTGCACCGATGCGCTCGAACCGCTCCAGCAGGCCCTCACCTCGGTGACCGAGCCGGCGCTACGCGAGCGCGCCGCCCTCGCCCGTGCGGAATGCGCGCTGCGAGCCGGCGAAACTGGACTGGGGCTGCGCCTGCTCGAGCCGGTGCTCACCTCGACCGACGGGCGACGCCGCTCGCGCGCCGCGTACCTCGCGGGACTCGCCACCCTGGCGCGGGGAGATCCCGAGGGCGCGGGAGCGATCCTCGCGCGCTCCCAGGAGCCCGCGGCCCGGGCCGTCCAGACGCAGGCGCTGATCGCCGGGGGCCGCGCGGCGGAGGTGCCGGGGCTCGTGGGCCGCCGGCTCGAACGCCGCCCCGATGAATCCGCCTGGCTTCCCGTGTTCGACGCGCTGGCCGCGGCCGTCGGTGCGGAGACCGCGTCGGTCGCGGTCGAGCGCTTCGTCGCCGTCCAATCGCTCCGGGCCGGGGCGCGGGCGCGGTTCCTGCTGGCGGACGGCGACCGCCTGCTCGCGGCCGGCGCGATCGCCAGGGCGGCGGCGCGCTATGAGGCCGCCGCCCGTCTCGTCCCCGACAGCAGCGAAGGCCAACGCGCGCGCGTCCGCGCCGTGCGCGCCACGGCAGCTTCAGCGGCGGGACCGGCCGACCTCGCGGTGGCCCACGACGCGCTCGGACGTCTCACGCGCAGCGGATTGGGGGGCGAGGCGGCGCAAGACGCCCGCGTGCTGCAGTCGCTGCTGCAGCGCGTCGCAGGGGCGGAGGACGGTAGCGAAGGCGACCGCTTCCGCGCCGCGGAGCTGGCGCGCGACTCGCTCGGCGCCCCGCGCCTCGCGGCGGCGCTGTTCCTGAGTTTCGCCCGCGGGCAGCCCGGGTCGCTGTTCGCCCCCAAGGCCATCGTCGCCGCCCTGGCGCTCGATCCGGCCGCCGCCGACTCGCTGCTGCCGGTGCTCGACGCCGTCTACCCGACGTCCCCGTACACCCGCGCCCTGCACGGCGAGATGAGCCCGGCCTACGCGGCGGCGGAAGACTCGCTGGCGCAGATGCTGGGACTCGCGCGCGCCGATCCTGCCGCGGGAGAAGCGGCGCTCGTTGCGCCACCGCACCCCGGCGCACGCGGACCGGCCCTCGATCCGCAACCCGAACCGGCCGCGCACGCTCGCGCCCGTCCCGTCCCTCCGCGCGCCCCCGTGCGCCCGGTGGACCGCCCGTGAGCGACATCGCCCTCCTGGGCACCACCTTCCAGAACCCGGTGCTCCTCGCCGCCGGCACGGCGGGGTTCGGGCGGGAAGTAGCCGGCGTGATCGACCTCGATGCGCTCGGCGGTGTCGTCACCAAAGCAGTCACCCCCGAGCCGCGTCGCGGCCATCCGGCACCGCGCGTCGCCGAGTTTCGCGGCGGCATGCTCAACGCCGTCGGGCTCGCCAACCCCGGTCTGGAAGCCGTCGCGACGCACGAGCTGCCCCAGCTGGTCGCGCGTCTGCGGCGCGCGCGCATCCTCGTCAACGTGGCGGGCGCGACGGTGGACGACTACGTTCGTGTGGTCGAGCGGTTGAGCGACGTCGAGGGCATCGCCGCCTTCGAGATCAACGCTTCTTGCCCCAACACCACCGTCGGCGGGCTCGAGTTCGGCGCCGACCCTGTGTCCCTCGCCGATCTCGTGCGCCGCTGCCGGCGCGCCACGCGGCGGCCGCTCGTCGTCAAGCTCTCGCCCGCGCTCCCCGACATTCCCGCGATGGCCCAGGTCGTCGCCGATCAGGGCGGCGATGCGGTGAGCCTCGTGAACACGCTCCCCGGCGCGCTCGACGGACGGCTGGGGAATCCGTTCGGTGGCGTGAGCGGACCCGCGCTGCTCCCCGTCGGCGTACTGGCGACGCGCCGGGTCTGCGAGCGCGTGGGCCTGCCGGTGATCGGCGTCGGGGGGATCCGCACCGTAACCGACGCCCGCGCGTACCTCGATGCCGGCGCCTCCCTCGTGGCGATCGGCACCGCCGCGCTCGCCCACCCGCGCGTGCCGACGCGCATCGCCCGGGCGCTCGCCTGTGGCTGAGCTGATCGTCGCGCTCGACCTGCCCTCGGGGCCCGACGCTCTGGCCCTCGTGCAGAGGTTACCCGGCCTCGCCTGGGTGAAGGTCGGCCCGGCGTTGTACGTGCGCGAAGGGCCGGACTTGGTCCGGGAGTTGGCGGCGCGGGGGCTGCGCATCTTTCTCGACCTCAAGCTGCACGACATTCCCACCACGGTGGCCGGCGCCGTCGGCGCCGCGCGGGACCTGGGCGTGGCGATGGCCACCGTCCATTGTCTCGGTGGCCCGAAGATGCTCGCCGCGGCCCGTCAGGCGGCGGGGGAAGTCGCCCTCCTCGGGGTGACGGTGCTGACCTCGCATGACGCCGCCGAGTTCGAGAAGGTGGTGGGACGTGGCGTCCCTGACGTGGGATTCGAAGCGGAGCGGTTGGCCAAGGTCGCCATGCAGGCGAAGCTGCGTGGCGTCGTCGCCTCGGGTCACGAGCTGGGGCTGTTGCGCGAGACGCTGGGCACGGGGCCGTGGATCGTCGTGCCCGGCGTGCGTCTCCCCGGGGACGAGGCGGGCGACCAGCGCCGCACGATCGCCCCGCGCGAGGCGGTGCGCGGCGGCGCCACACACCTCGTGGTCGGGCGCTCGATCACCGCCGCCAAGGACCCCGCGCGGGCGTACCAGGCCGTGCGGGAGGCGATGGAGTCATGAAGCTCTGGGGGCTGTTGCTGCTCGCCGCCGCGCCGCTGGCGGGTCAATCCTCGCTCGGCGAGGCGGCCGACCAGGCGCGCCGCGCGTGGCTGGCACACGATGCCGCGGCACTGGTTGCGCACAGCCCCAGCCTCGTGCTCCAGATTCCGGGGGCCGACCCCTCGTCGCCCTTGGGGCGCGCGCAGGCCGCCGAGTTGTTGCGTCGCTATTTCCGGCCCGCCCTGGAACGGGGCACGGAGATCCGGGCGGTACGCGAGGTGGAGCCGGGGCGGGGTTTCGTGGAGTTGGAGCGCCGCTATGTGGTGACGGGGACTCGTGACGAGCGACGGGAAACGGTGTTCCTGGGGTTCCGGTTGGTGCTGGGGCGCTGGGTGCTGTCCGAGTTGCGGAGCGAGTCGTAATCGCGCCCCTTGCGTGGACTTACGGGCCTGGGTATACTCGCAGGCTCAATTGGACTTTTTTCGTGGAGACAGCCCGTTGAAGGTTCGTTCCAGCGTTCGACCGATCTGCGAGCACTGTAAAGTGGTCAAGCGCCGCGGCGTGATTCGGGTGATCTGCAAGCGCACCCCCAAGCACAAGCAGCGGCAGGGCTAACGCATGGCGCGTATCGCCGGTGTCGACCTCCCCCGCGAGAAGAAAGTGCTCTTCGCCCTCCCCTACATCTACGGGATCGGGCGCAGCAACGCGAAAAAGATCCTGGCAGAGACGGGCGTGAGTCCCGACGCGCGGGTACGGGACCTGCGCGATGCCGAAGTCGCGCGCCTGCGCCAGGTGATCGAGCGCGATTACAAGGTCGAGGGCGCGCTGCGCACGGAAGTCGCGATGAACATCAAGCGCGTCATGGACATCGGGACCTATCGCGGCTCGCGGCACAAGAAGAACCTGCCGGTGCGCGGCCAGCGCACGCACACCAACGCGCGGACCAAGAAGGGTCCGCGGCGAGCCATCCCAGGCAAGAAGAAGGCGGTCCTCAAAAAGTAAATGGCTACGGCGAAAGCAGGCGCCAAGCGCGTCAAGAAGGTGGTCGAGGCGGAGGCCGTCGCGCACATCACCGCGACGTTCAACAACACGCTCATTACGATCACCGACATGCAGGGCAACACCATCACCTGGGGCTCGTCCGGCAAGGCGGGCTTCAAGGGGTCGAAGAAATCCACGCCGTTCGCGGCCACGGTGGCGGCGGAGCAGGCGGCGCGTGAAGCCCTGAACCTCGGCGTCAAGCGCGTGCACGTGCGCGTGCAGGGCCCCGGCTCCGGGCGCGAGTCCGCCATCCAGGCGCTGGCGACGGCGGGGCTGCAGGTGCGGTCGATCCGCGACGTCACGCCGATCCCGCACAACGGCTGCCGGCCGCCCAAGAAGCGGCGAGTCTGACCGATGGCGCGCTACACGGGACCGGTCTGCAGGCTGTGCCGGCGGGAAGGCACCAAGCTGTTCCTCAAGGGTACGCGCTGCCTGACCGAGAAGTGCGCGGTCGAGCGCCGCGCCTACGCGCCCGGCCAGCACGGCCAGAGCACCGGGCGGCGTCGCAAGGCGTCCGAGTACGCCAAGCAGTTGCGCGAGAAGCAGAAGGTCAAACGCATCTACGGGCTCTCGGAGCGCCAGTTCCGCAACGTGTTCGACCGGGTGCTCAAGGAGCCCGGCATCACGGGGGAGGCGCTGCTCATCGCCCTCGAGACGCGGCTGGACAACATCGTCTACCGGATGGGGTTTGCGACGTCCCGGCGCCAGGCGCGGCAACTCGTGCGGCATCGCCACGTGCATGTGAACGGGCGCGTCGTGGACGTGCCGTCGTACCGGATCCGCGCCGGCGACGAGGTGAAGCTGGGCGACGCGAGCCGCGAGCTCGTCCCGGTCCGGCTGGCGCTCGAGCATTTCGCGCGCACGCAGCCCGTCACCTGGATTCAAGTGGATACCGACAAGGCCGTCGGCCGGATGGTCGAGCGGCCCACCCGCGACACGATTCCGATCGCGGCCCAAGAACAGCTAATCGTCGAGCTCTATAGCAAGTGATCACGACTCTCGATCTGACCGGGTTGGTGCGCCCCCACGTCGTCGAAATGACGAAGCGGGAGGACAACCCCAACGCCGCCGAGTTCCGCCTGCAGCCGCTCGAGCGCGGCTACGGACATACCCTCGGCAATTCCCTGCGCCGCATGCTGCTGTCCTCGCTGCGGGGCGCCGCCGTCTGGGCGTTCCGGCTGGACGGCGTGGTGCACGAGCATCAGACGATCCCGGGCGTCGTGGAAGACGTCCACCAGATCATCCAGCGGCTGAAGCAGCTGACGCTGGTGCTCGCGCCCGACGTCGATGAAGCGGTCCTGCACATCAAGCGGGACGCCGCCGGCGCCGTGTACGCGCGCGACATCGAGCCCCACGGCTCCGTGACCATCGTCAACCCCGACCACCTGCTGTTCACGCTCCAGGACGAAAAGGACGTGAGCGGCGAGTTGTACGTCAACAAGGGCCGCGGGTACGTCGAGGCCGAGCAGCATCCGGTGGACCGGACGCTGCCGGTGGACGTGGTGCGCGTGGACTCCATCTACAATCCGGTGCGCCGCGCCAACTTCACGGTGGCGGAAACGCGCGTCGGCCAGCGCACCGACTACGACCGGCTGACGCTCTCGGTCGAGACCAACGGCACGATCTCCCCCGAGGACGCCGTGGCGTACGCCGCCGCCCTCGCGCAGGAGCACTTCCGCTTCTTCGTGGACTTCGGCAAGGTGCCGATGATCGCCGCGCCCGAGACGGTGCCGGGCAACGGCGGCGGCGCCGCGACCGGCCAGCTGCGCGATCTCCTGAACCGCTCCATCGACGACGTCGGCCTGTCGGTGCGCTCGGTCAATTCGCTGAAGAACTCGAACATCCGCACGCTCGCGGATCTCGTGCAGTACCGCGAAGACGACCTCCTCAAGGTCAAGAACGTCGGCGAGAAGGCGCTCGCCGAGATCGCCGAGCTGCTGCGGCGCGAGGGGCTGAACTTCGGCATGCGTTTCGAAGACGTGAACGGAGAGCTGAAGATCGCCGACCCCGGCGCGCCGCCAATGGCGCAGCCGACGCTCGGCGGCGACGACGAGGTCTGATGCGGCACCGCGCCAAGGCCCGGCAGCTGTCGCGGACGGCGAGCCATCGCAAGGCGACGCTCAACAACCTGGCGACGAGCCTCTTCCGCCACGACGGCATCGTGACGACCGAGGCGAAGGCCAAGGAGCTGCGGCCGTTCGCCGAGCGGTTGATCACGCTGGCGCGCCGCGGCGACCTGCACGCGCGGCGGCAGGTGGAGCGACGCCTGAAGGACAAGGAAGTCACCCACCGGCTCTTCGCCGAGTTGGGGAAGCGCTTCGCGTCGCGGCCCGGAGGCTACACGCGGATCATCAAGCTGGGGCACCGCGTCGGCGACGGCGCCGAAGTGGCCCGCATCGAGCTGCTGAGTGAGTGAGGGGACGGGGGGCGGGGCGGGGCGCGAAACAGCAAGGGGGACCTCGAAGGGTCCCCTTTCTTCTTCAGGCGGCTTTGGTCACCCGGTTGGACTTGAGGCACTGGGTGCAGACCCGCAGGCGACGGGTACGGCCGTCCACGACCGCGCGGACCCGCTGCAGATTGGGGTACCAGCGGCGGTTCGTCTTGTTGTTGGCGTGGCTGATGGTGTTGCCCGTCACGGGACCTTTGCCGCAAATGTCGCAAACGCGCGCCATGACCCACGATCCGATCGAGAATGAGCGCCAAGAAAGCCCAGCCCAGCGGCCCGAAACGTAACGACGCCCCCCAGGCCGGGCAACCCCGCCGCACCGCGGTCATCACGGGCGTGACGGGACAGGACGGCTCGTACCTCGCCGAGCTGCTGCTCGACAAGGGCTACGAGGTCGTGGGCGTGGTGCGCCGCACCTCCCACGACTCCTACGAGCGCATCGGCCATCTGCTGGACCGGCTGCACATCGTGCCGGCCGACCTGCTCGACCAGCACTCGCTCACCGCCGTGATCCGCGACGCGAAGCCGCACGAGGTCTACAACCTCGCGGCGCAGAGCTTCGTCCCCACCTCCTGGACCCAGCCCGTCCTCACCGGCGAGTTCACGGCCCTCGGCGTCGTGCGGCTCCTCGAGGCGATTCGCCTGGCGCACCCCGCGGCCCGCTTTTATCAGGCGAGCTCGTCGGAAATGTTCGGCAAGGCGTCCGAGACGCCCCAACGTGAGACGACGCCGTTCTACCCGCGCTCGCCGTACGGCGTGGCGAAGGTGTACGGGCACTGGATCACGGTGAACTACCGTGAGTCCTACGGGCTGCACGCGGTGAGCGGCATCCTCTTCAATCACGAATCCCCGCGGCGCGGCCTCGAGTTCGTCACCCGCAAGGTGTCGCACGGGGTCGCCCGCATCGTACGGGGCCGCGCCACGGAGCTGCGCCTCGGCAACCTCGATGCGCGCCGCGACTGGGGCTTCGCGGGCGACTACGTGGACGCGATGTGGCGCATGCTGCAGCGGCCGGCACCCGTCGATTACGTGATCGGCACCGGCGAGACGCACACCGTGCGGGAGCTGTGCGAGATCGCGTTCGGCCACGTGGGACTCGATTGGCAGCAGCACGTGAACGTCGATGCGGCGTTCGTGCGGCCCGCCGAAGTCGACCTCCTGCAGGCGGACGCGGCGAAGGCGCGCCAGGAGCTGGGGTGGCGGCCGACGACCTCCTTCGCCCAGCTCGTCACGATGATGGTGGACGCCGACCTGGAGCGCGTGAAGTGAAGGTCCTGGTGACGGGCGCCGACGGCTTCGTGGGGCGGTGGCTGGTGCGCCGCCTCCTCGCCGACGGGCGGGACGTGTTCGCCGCGGTCCGGCCCGCGACCTCCGCCGCCCACGCCGACGACGGACTCACCGACGCGGAGCGGGCCGCCGTGCGCTGGCTGCCACTCGAGCTGCTCGACGCCGACTCGATCCGCCAGTGCGTCAATCTGCCCTACGACGCCGTGGTGCATCTCGCCGCGGTGGCGTCGGGCCAGGAAGCTCTGCGCGACCCCGGAGGCGCGTGGATGGTGAACGCCGTCGGTACCGTGCGGATCTGTCAGGTGCTGGCGGAGGGGAAGGCCGCCGGCCGATCCGATCCGCTGGTGCTGATCGTGTCCACCTCGGAGGTCTACGGCCGGGGGGAAGCTCGGCCGCGCCGCGAGGCCGACCCGCCGGCGCCGTGCTCGCCGTATGCGGCCAGCAAGCTCGGGGCGGAAACCGCGGCGCTCGAGGCCTGGCGCCGCGCCGGCCTGCGCGTCATCGTGGCGCGGCCGTTCGCGCACACCGGGCCGGGGCAGGATGCGCGCTTCGTGGTCCCGTCTTTCGCGCAGCGCCTGCGGTTCGCGCGCCAGATCGGGGCGCCGGTGGTGAAGGTCGGGAACTTGGAGCCGGTTCGGGAGTTCCTGCACGTGCAGGACGTCGTGGATGCCTACGCGCGGCTGCTGACCAAAGGGCAGCCGGGGGAGATCTACAACGTGGCCGGTGGGGAAGGGATCGGCCTGGAGGACCTGCTGTTCCGCATGGCCGCGTTACTCGGCGTGCGCCCGATCCCCGAGGCGGACCCCGACCTGATGCGGCCGGCGGACATCCCGCACCTGGTGGGGGACGGCGCCAAGCTGCGCCACGCCACCGGCTGGGCGCCGCGGTTCGCGCTGGACGCGATCTTGAAGGACGTGCTCGATGCCCAAGCGGACTGACCTGCATCGCATCCTGCTGATCGGCTCCGGCCCGATCGTGATCGGGCAGGGGGCCGAGTTCGACTATTCGGGGACGCAGGCGGTCAAGGCGTTGAAAGAGGAAGGGTACGAGGTGGTGCTGGTGAACTCGAACCCGGCGACCATCATGACGGACCCCGAGATCGCCGACCGCACGTACATCGAGCCGGTCACCCCCGAGTGGGTGCGCAAGGTGATCGAGCGCGAGCGTCCCGACGCGCTCCTGCCGACGATGGGGGGGCAGACGGCCCTCAACGTGGCGAGCGCCCTGGCGCGCGACGGCACGCTCGCCGAGTTCGGCGTCGAGCTGATCGGGGCGAGCGCCCGCGCCATCCAGATGGCCGAGGACCGCGCCGAGTTCGCGACCGCGATGCGGCGCATCGGGCTCGAGGTCCCGTTGGGGCGGACCGTCGCCTCGCTCGACGCTGGCCTGGAAGCGGTCGCGCTCGTCGGCTATCCCGCGGTGATCCGCCCCTCGTTCACCCTGGGCGGCACCGGCGGCGGCATCGCGTACAACCGCGAGGAGTTCGAGGAGCTGCTCGGCCGGGCGCTGGAGCTCTCGCCCGTCCACACCACGCTGGTCGAGCGCGGCGTGCTCGGCTGGAAGGAATTCGAGCTCGAGGTGATGCGCGACGGGCGCAACAACGTCGTGATCGTGTGCTCGATCGAGAACCTCGATCCCATGGGCGTGCACACCGGGGACTCGATCACCGTCGCGCCGGCGATGACGCTCACCGACCGCGAGTACCAGCGCATGCGCGACGCGGCCATCGCCATCATCCGCGAGATCGGCGTCGCCGCGGGCGGCTGCAACATCCAGTTCGCCGTGAGCCCGGCGGACGGCGAGATGCTGGTCATCGAGATGAACCCGCGGGTGTCGCGCTCGTCCGCGCTCGCGTCCAAGGCGACCGGCTTCCCGATCGCCCGCATCGGCGCCAAACTCGCCGTCGGCTTCACGCTCGACGAGTTGCCCAACGACATCACGCGCACCACCCCCGCCTGCTTCGAGCCGGTGCTCGACTACGTGGTCGTGAAGGTGCCGCGGTTCGCCTTCGAGAAATTCCCGCGCGCCGACTTCCGCCTCACGACCCAGATGAAATCGGTCGGGGAGGCGATGGCGATCGGCCGCACCTTCAAGGAAGCGTTCCAGAAGGGGCTGCGCGCGCTCGAAACCGGCCGCGCCGGATGGGTGAGCGGCGACGACCGCGTGTCGAGCGACACCCCCGCGGACTTGAAGGTCGCGCTGCGCACGCCGACGCCGGAGCGCGTCTTCCAGATCCGCCGCGCCCTGCTCGCGGGCGTGACGGCCGACGAGATCCACGAGGCCACGGGGATCGATCCCTGGTTCCTGTACCAGTTCCAGGAGCTCCTCGACGCCGAGCGCTGGTTCGCGGGACTGACGGAGCCGGACGCGGCGGAGATGCGGCGCATGAAGCGCATGGGCTTCAGCGACCGCCAGCTCGCCGCCCTGCGGGGGACCACGGAGACCGCGTTCCGCGAGCGGCGCTGGCGGCTCGGCGTACATCCCGCCTACAAGACGGTGGACACGTGCGCCGGCGAGTTCCCGTCCGCGACGCCGTACCTCTATTCCTCGTACGACGAGGAAAACGAATCGCAGCCGCTGGGCGCCGAGGGGATCGTGATTCTGGGGAGCGGGCCCAACCGCATCGGGCAGGGCGTGGAATTCGATTACTGCTGCGTGCGCGCCGGGCTGGCGTTCCGCGAGCTCGGGTTCAAGACGATCATGATCAACTCGAACCCCGAGACCGTCTCCACCGACTTCGACATCTCCGACAAGCTGTACTTCGAGCCGCTCACCTTCGAGGACGTGCTGGAGATCGTGCGCCTCGAGCAGCCGCGCGGCGTCGTCGTCCAGCTCGGAGGGCAAACGCCGCTGCAGTTGACCAAGGCGCTCGAGGCGGCGGGCATTCCGATTCTCGGCACCTCGCCCGACGCGATCGATATGGCGGAAGACCGCAAGCGTTTCGAGGAGCTCGCCGACCGCATCGGCGTCACTCAGACACCCAACGGCACGGCCCGCTCCGTCGCCGAAGCCGCCGTGGTGGCGCAGCGCATCGGCTATCCGGTGCTGGTGCGACCGTCCTACGTGCTCGGCGGGCGCGCGATGGAGATCGTGTACGACGAGGCGTCGCTCCAGGAGTTCTTCGAGAAGGCGGCGCGCGTCGCGCCCGAACATCCGGTGCTCATCGATCACTTTCTCGAGGACGCCTTCGAAGCCGACATCGACGCCATCGCCGACGGCCGGCGCTGCGTGGTGGGTGGGGTCATGCAGCACATCGAGGACGCCGGCGTCCATTCCGGCGATTCCGCCTGCGTGCTGCCCCCGTATCTCATCGGTGACCGCCAGGTCGAGGAGATGCGGCGGTCTACCGCCGCCTTTGCCAAGGCCCTGGGCATCGTGGGGCTCCTCAACGTGCAGTACGCCATCAAGGGGGGGGTGGTCTACGTGCTGGAAGTGAACCCCCGGGCGTCCCGCACCGTTCCCTTCGTCAGCAAGGCCACGGGCACCCCGCTGGCCAGGCTGGCCGCCGCCGTGATGGTGGGGAAAACCCTGGACGAGCTGGGGGTTCCCGACGAGCTCCCCCTGCCGGGGGTAGCCTGCAAGGAGGCGGTCTTCCCCTTCACCAAACTGCCCGGCGTAGATACCGTTTTGGGCCCGGAGATGCGCTCGACCGGCGAGGTCATGGGGATCGCCGAGAGCTTCGGGATGGCGTTCGCCAAGGCGCAGATCGCGGCCGACGGCAGCCTGCCGTTGTCGGGCAGCATTTTCGTCACGGTGAACGACTCCGACAAGCCGACGGTCGTGCCGATCGTGCGGCGCTTTCACGAGATGGGTTTTCGGATCCTGGCGACCGAAGGGACGCAGCGGTATCTCCGCGCTCGGGGCGTGCCGGCGGAGCGGGTGTTGAAGGTGCACGAGGGTCGCCCGAACGCGATCGACCTGATCGTGTCGGGCGAGGTCCACCTGCTGATCAACACGCCGCTCGGGAAGTTCACGCAGCAGGACGACTACGCCATCCGGCGCGCCGCGCTGGTGCACCGGGTGCCGTACACCACGACCATGTCGGCCGCGAGCGCGGCCTGCGACGCGATCATCGCGCTCCGCAGCCGCACCGGCAGCGTGAGGAGTTTGCAAGAATGGCACGCAAAGACGACCGTCGGAAAGCTGGAGCCCGCAGCGGCAAGCCCCAGGCCGGCAAGTCGGGACGCCCGGCCCGTCCGGGCGTAAAGGCGCCCGCCGCTCCGCCCCAGCCGCCCAAGCCCAAGTTCCAGGGCAAGCTGGTCGAAAACGAGCCGCTGGCGCGCTACACCACGTACCGCATCGGCGGCCCCGCGCGCTTCCTGCTCACGGCGGCCAGCACCGAGGACGTCGCCCGCGGCCTGGAGATGGCGCAGGGTCGCGGCCTCCCCTGGGTGGTACTGGGGCTCGGCTCCAACGTGCTGGTGCGCGATACCGGCTTCTCCGGACTCGTGATCCGGATGGGCAAGGGCCTCGATCGCTTCGAGATGAAGGGCGCGACCGCGATCGTCGGCGCCGGCATGCCCACGCCGTTGCTCGCCCGCCGCACCGCGGAGCTGGGCTTCACGGGCGTGGAGCGGTTCATCGGCATCCCCGGGACGGTCGGGGGCGGCATCTACATGAACGCCGGCTGCCACGGCGCGGAGTTTGCCGAGGTCGTCACCGAGGTGACGGTGATGGACCCGAAGGGGAAGATCAAGCCGCTCGCCCGTCGCCAGATCGTGTTCAAGTACCGGTCCAGCAATCTCGACAGTCAGGTGATCCTCGAGGCGAAGCTGGGGCTCGGCGAGGAGAGCCCGGCGAAGCTGAAGGATGTGCAGGGCCGGCTGCTGCGCTGGCGCAAAGCGGGGACGCCCTTCGACCAGCCGTGCTGCGGCTCGGTCTTCCGCAACCCCGGCGGCCCCAAGACCGCGGGGATGCTGATCGAGGAGTGCGGGTTGAAGGGCCATCAGATCGGCGGCGCCCAGGTTTCGACGATGCACGCGAACTATTTCGTCAACCTGGGCACCGCGACCGCCGCCGACGTGCTCAAGCTCATCGAGCACGTGCGCAAGACGGTCGCCAAGAAGACGGGCGTCGAGCTGGCGACCGAAGTGAAGGTGATCGGCTGATGGCCGAGCTCTTCGTGCACCCGTCGAGCTTCGTCGACGACGGGGCCGTGGTGGGGCGGGGCACGAAGATCTGGCACTTCAGCCACGTGATGCCCGGTGCCGTGATCGGCGAGCGCTGCAACCTCGGCCAGAACGTGGTGGTCTCATGCCCAAGACGCGCATCGGCAACAACGTCAAGATCCAGAATAACGTCTCGGTGTACGAGGGCGTCGAGCTCGAGGACGACGTCTTCTGCGGCCCGTCGTGCGTCTTCACCAACGTGATGAACCCGCGCAGCCACGTTTCCCGCAAGCACGAGTACCGCAAGACGCTCGTCAGGCGCGGCGCGTCGATCGGCGCCAACGCCACCGTGATCTGCGGCGTAACGCTCGGCGAGTACGCGTTCATCGGCGCGGGCGCCGTCGTGACCTCCGACGTCCCGTCCTACGCGCTCATGGTGGGCGTGCCGGCCCGCCGCGTCGGCTGGATGTGCCAATGCGGCGAGCGGCTCTCGCTGGCGGCGGGCCAGGCGGCGTGCGCCGTGTGTGGCTCCCGCTACCAGGAGAAGAACGGCAACCTGCGCGCGATTGCCCAACCCAGCCGCGTCGGATAGTTTCGTGGCCCTCCTTTCGGATACCGACATCGTGAACGTACCGCTGCTGGATCTCGTGGCGCAGTACCGCGCGATCAAGGACGACGTGCTGCCAGCGGTCCAGGCCGTGATCGAGTCCCAGCAATTCGTGATGGGCCCGTCCATCCCGCGGCTCGAGACGGCCATCGCCGGGCTCGGCCATGCGAAGCACGGCATTGCGTGCGCCAGCGGTACGGACGCGCTGCTGCTTCCTTTGAAAGCGCTCGACCTGAAACCCGGGGACGAGGTGATCACCACCCCGTTCACGTTCTTCGCCACCGCCGGCACGATCCACAACGCCGGCGGGACCCCCGTGTTCGTGGACATCGAGCCGGGGACCTTCAACATCGATCCCGCCGCGGTGGAAGCGGCCATCACGCCCCGTACCCGGGCCGTCATGCCGGTCCACTTATACGGCCAGATGGCCGCTATGGAACGCTTGCTGCCGTTGGCGGGCGCTCGAGGGCTCCGCGTCATCGAGGATGCCGCGCAGGCGATCGGGGCGCGGCGCCGCATCGACGGGGGGTGGCGGATGGCGGGTGAGCGGGGTTGGGTGACGGGGTATTCCTTCTTCCCCAGCAAGAACCTGGGGGCCTGGGGCGACGGCGGCATGATGGTCACGTCGGACGACGCGCTGGCGGAGCGGTTGCGCAAGCTGCGGCTGCACGGCGGGGCCAAACAGTACCACCACGACGAGGTGGGCACCAACTCGCGGCTCGACTCGCTGCAGGCC
>WNFW01000869.1_pt1 | contig 19986 bp, 22 predicted proteins | sample 5400131 | NCBI WGS metagenome assembly WNFW01 (sample SAMN13153362, study PRJNA577476) | soil metagenome | isolation source: 20 cm soil or saprolite under grassland replicate 1 | place: USA:California | collected 2016-06-15 | reverse complement strand
CTTCCGCCCTCCTCGAGCACGCGCGGTCGGATCGTCTCGACCGGGCGGCCCACGAGGCGGCCGAGGGCCGCGGCGGCCGACGGCGCGCCCTCGAAGAGCATGAGGTTGCGGACGGTCGGATTGCGCAGCGAGATCTCGCCTCGCGCGGCGGCGTCGATCGCTTCGCGCGGCCCAAGCCAGCGGACCGCGATGACCTCTTTCCCGTCGACGGTGGCCTCCTGCCCCGCGGGCAGCTCCGCGGCGAAGAACCGCGTATCGAAGCGGAGCGGCGACTCCTCCGGCGTGATCCAGTGCGCGAAGTACACGAGCCGGTCGGTCGCGAGCGTCAGCCGTTCGGTCCTGAGCATCGTCCAGAACGCCTGCTTGTCTTCGTGGCAGGCGCGGCGGTACGTCTCGAATCGCTCGCGATCGGGAACAAGCGCCTCGCCGTCGGGCGCGCGCGCGAGCAGGATCCCCACCTCCTCGAACGTCTCGCGGATCGCGCCGATCCAGTAGGCGAGCGCGGCGTCGGGTGGACCTCCCAGGCCGAGCACGCGGCTCGCCTCCTTCGCGTCGAGCCCGGCGCACCAGGCCCCAGCGTCGGCGGGGGCGTCGTCCGCTTCGATCTTGCCTCCCGGGAAGACGAAGTCGCCCGCGGCGAACTTGCTGGCGCGGTGGCGCTGCATCAGGAGGATGTCGAACCCGCCCACGGGGCGATCGCGCAGAAGGACGAGCGTCGCAGCGCGGGCCGGCGTCGCCGGCGGCGGTTTGACGGACACGGCGTAGTGTGCCACGATGACGCGGCTGCTGTCATCGGCCTCGAGGAGGACCGGCCCGGATGGGCGCTGAAGCGCGTCTCAAAGAGAAAAACATCACGCTGCCGCGGCCGGCCACGCCCGTCGCGAACTATGTCGGCGCAGTGCGGGCCGGCAACCTCCTGTTCGTCTCAGGCCACGGGCCGCTACGAGCCGACGGCAAGCCGTCGGCCAGAGGCAAGGTTGGCCGGGAGCTCACCGTCGAGCAAGGCTATCAGGTGGCGCGCGAGATCGGACTCTCCCTGCTCGCGACGGTTCGGGCGAGCCTCGGAAGCCTCGATCGGGTCAAGCGCGTCGTCAAGGTGCTGGGTATGGTCAACTCGGCCGACGGCTTCGGCGACCAGCCCCGGGTGATCAACGGGTTCTCCGACCTGATGGTGGAAGTCTTCGGCGAGGACTCCGGGCGGCACGCCCGCTCCGCCGTCGGGATGGCCGAGCTGCCCATGGGCATCCCGGTCGAGATCGAGATGGTCCTCGAGGTCGAGTAGCCATCGACCCGCACCACATCGTCGAAGTCGGCGGCGTTCTGATCTTCGGTGTGCTCTTCTATTCGTATACCTATGAGTGGTTCGGGCCGTGGGCCCCGGCGAATCGGCGCCGGCGGGCGATGCTGAACGGCGCCGTCTTCGGTGGGCTCGCGGTGGTAGTCATGACCGCCCGCATCGAGATCGCCGACGGCGTCTACGTCGACGCGCGGAACGTTCCCGTCGCGCTCATCGCACTCTTCGAGGGAGGGCTGACGGGATCCCTGGCCGCGACGCTGCCCGCCGCGTACCGCCTCTGGCTCGGCGGCAGCGGCGCCTGGGCGGGTGTGGTCTCGCTCGGCGCGGCGGCGGCGTCCGGCGGTCTGGCCCACGCCTGGGCGCGCCGCGATGGGGGAATCCGCACCCGCCACGCGCTCGCGCTGAGCGTCGCCGTCTCCCTCACGACGTTCGCGAGCTTCGCCCTGCTCGGCGCCGAAGGCCTGGCGCTGCTCGGCCAGGTCTGGTCGCCGCTCCTCGTCGTCTTCATCCTCGGCATCGGCGTCGTGGCGCGGCTCTTCCACGACGTCGTGGAGCGCGCCGAGGCCGTCAACGCTCACGCCCGCTTCCGGGGGATCATCGACGAGGCCTCCGACGCGATCCGCATCGTCGATCCCGACTCGCTCAAGATCCTCGACGCGAACCGCCGCGACTGCGAGATCTCGGGCTACCCGCGGGAGGCGCTGATCGGACGCGACGTGCGCGCTTTCTGGCCCGACGAGCCCGAGCTCCGCGCCCGGCGGGAGGCGATGATCGCCGAGGCCCGGACGCACGGGTTCGCCCGCGCCTTCGGGAGCCCTTTCCGCCGCGCCTCGGGCGAGATCGTCCGCGTGGACTCGACGCGTCGGATCGTCAGCCACCGCGGGCGGCGCTATGAGATCGTGATCTACCGCGAGTCGTCGGAGCGCGAGGCGGCCGAGGCGGCGCAGCGAGAGGCCGCCGATCTGCGCGCCGTCGCGCTCCTGGCGAGCGCCGCGGCGCACGAGATCAACAACCCCCTCACCGTCGTCGTCGGCTCGCTCGAGCTGCTGTCGCGCCACCACGGTCCCGACCAGCAGGAGGGCCGCTGGCTCGAGCGCGCGACCGCCGCGGCCCAGCGCATCCGGGACATCGTCGCCCGCATGACGCGGATCACACGCCTCGAGCAGACCGACGCCCGTCCCGGAGTTCCGCCGATGCTGGACATCCATAAATCGAGTGACGCCGAATGACCGGAGGCTTCATGGACTCGCTGCTCGACCTGCTCATCACGCTCATCTCGCTCGTCTTCCTCTCGATTCTCGGCCTGATCGGCGGGGTCGCGATCCCGGGGCTCTTCCTTGCGGCCGCGGCGCCGTGGCTCGACAAGCTCCGGCCCCTGCGTCCGAAACGCTGAGCCTCACGCGCGCAGGAGCGCCGGGATCGTGCGGAGGGCCTGCGCGATCCGGGGCCCGTGCCACGAGAACGGTTTGCCGTCCACGAGGCGGATGCGCCCGTCGCGCACCGCGGGCACGTCGGCGTACCGCTCGAAGTCTTTCGCGTGGACGCGGCGGAAGCGGAACGGCTCGTCGGGCAGGAGGATCACCCCCGGCCGCCGTGCGGCGACCTCGTCGAGGGTGACCGTCGGGTAGCGCTCCGGACGGTCGTCGAAGACGTTGCGCCCGCCGCAGACCGCCAGCATGTCGTGCACGTACGTGTCGGCGCCGACCGTCATATACGGGTCGCGCCAGATCGCATAGAAGACGTCCACCGGCGGCTCGGCCGCCGCCGCGGCGCGCACGCGCTCGTAGAGCGGCGCGAGCTCGCCGAGCATCGCGTCGGCGCGCCGCCGCGTCCCGGTGACCTCCCCCAGCTCCCGGATGAGGCGCAGACCGTCCGCGACGGTGCGCGGGTAGGTCACCCACACCGGGATCGCCCACGCGCGCAGCCGCTCGATGTGCTCGCGCACGTTCTCCTCGACGTTGGCGACGACGAGGTCGGGGGCCAGCGCGCGGATCGCCTCGAGGTCCGGGTCTTTCTCGCCGCCGATTTTCGTCTTGGTCCGCGTGACCTCCGCAGGCTCACGGCAGTACGCGGTGACGCCCACGAGCGCGTCGGCGAGCCCGAGCGCGCAGAGGGTCTCGGTCGTCGACGGGATCAGCGAGACGATCCGGCGCGGCGGCCGGCCGAGTGCCCACTCGACGCCGGAGGCGTCGACGAGCGCCGCCATCACCCGATGCGCCGGCTCCGCAGGCGGTCGACGAGGGCCAGCGTCTCGCGCGTCCGCTCCGCGACCTCCGCGTCCCACTTCATGATCTCGTCCCGCGGCGCCTTGCGGTCGATCGCGTCCTCGAGATTCGTCACCGCCACGCCGAACAGCTTCAGCACCCGTCGCGTTTCCTCGCTCGGCATCTCGGTTATCCTCCGACGCTCCCTCAGTCGAGGGCGAGCGCGGGCGCCGCCTGCCAGCGGGGCTCTCCCTCGGGCTTGAAGTTCTTCGTGTTCACGAAATGCATCCCGTGGTGGAGGTTCATCTTGTACTTCCCGCCGCCGTAGCGCGCGGCGATCCAGCCCGCCGGGTCCTCGAGGAACGGCGCCATCTCGCTCGCGGAGAGGCGCACGAGCCACTTGAAGCGGATCGTGCCGGCGAACGGCTCCTGGACGCCGATCGTCGCGGTGAGCTCGGGCCACACGCGCGCGAACTCTTCGAGGACCATCCGGCGCGTCGGGCGCGCGAGGCCACGATTGATCAGGGTGCGCGTGAGGTACGGCTCGATCAGGTCCCAGCACCACGGGGCAATCACGACGGCCGGAGTGTATCATGAGCCCGTGAAGAACCTCGAGCTCGCGCGCCTCTTCAACGAGATGGCGAGGCTCCTCGAGGTGCAGAACGAATCCGTGTTTCGCGTGCGCGCCTACGCGCGCGCAGCGCAGACGCTCGAGACGCTCGCCGAGAGCGTCGAGGCCGTCGCCGCGCGCGGCGAGCTCGGGAAGCTCCAGGGGATCGGGCGCGACCTCGCGGCGAAGATCGAGGAGTACCTGGCCACGCGCCGCATCGCGCAGCTCGAGGAGCTGCGCCGCGGCCTCCCGCCGACCTTCCTGACCCTCCTCGAGATCCGCGGTCTCGGCCCCAAGACCGCCAAGCTGCTCTACGACCGGCTCGGCGCCGACTCCGTCGAGCGGCTCCTGGCGCTCGCCGAGTCGGGCGAGATCCTCCGCGTGCCGGGCATTGCCGAGAAGACGCGCACGAACCTTCTCAAGGCGATCGCCCTCTGGAAGGCGGGCCGTGCGCGAACGCTCCTCGCCACGGCGCGCGAGATCGCTGCGCAGGTCGGGAGGGCGCTCGCGGCCGAGGGCGGCGTCGACCGCGTCGAGGTCGCAGGGTCTCTCCGCCGGATGCGGGAGACCGTGAAGGACATCGACATCCTCGTGACCTCGACCGAGCCCGCGCGTGTGATCAAGACGTTCGTCGCGCTCCCGTCCGTCCTCGAGGTCGCCGCCCAGGGCGACACGAAAGCCTCCGTGCGCCACGCGGCCGGGCTCCGCGTCGACCTGCGCGTCGTCGAGCCCGAGGCGTTCGGCGCCGCGCTGCAATATTTCACGGGCTCGAAGGATCACAACGTGCGGATCCGCGAGCTGGCGCGGCGTCACGGGCTCTCCGTGAGCGAGTACGGCGTTTTCGACGAGAAGACGGGCGCCCGGGTCGCCGGAAAGACCGAGGAAGAGGTGTACGGGGCGCTCGGGCTCCCGTGGATCCCGCCCGAGCTGCGCGAGAACGCGGGCGAGATCGAGGCCGCGCGCGCCGGGCGCCTCCCCACGCTCGTGACGGGGGCGGCGATCCGCGGCGACCTGCACGCGCACACGGACTGGTCCGACGGCCACCACACCCTCGAGGCGCTGGTCGCGGCCGCCCAGGCGCGCGACTACGAGTACATCGTCGTCTCCGACCACTCGAAGTCCGCGACCGTCGCGCACGGTCTCGACGTCGACCGACTCGAGGCCCAGATCGCGACGCTCCGCGCGCTCCAGCCTCGTTACCGCATCCGCATCTTGGCGTCCGCCGAGTGCGACATCCTCGCCGACGGCACGCTCGACTTCCCCGACGAGGTGCTCCGGAAGCTCGACGTGGTTCTCGCCGCCGTGCACTCGCGCTTCACGCTACCGCGGGACGCAATGACGGCGCGCATCGTCCGGGCCCTCGCGAATCCGTACGTGAACATCCTCGCCCACCCGACCGGGCGGCTGCTCGGCGAGCGCGAGCCATACGACGTGGACCTCGACGGGGTGTTCGATGCGGCCCGCGCGCACGGCAAGGCGGTCGAGATCAACGCGTCGGCCGCGCGCCTGGACCTCAACGACGTCCACGCGCGGCGGGCGGCGGAGCTCGGCGTACCCGTGGCGATCTCGACCGACACCCACTGGCTCGCGAACCTCGACAATCTCCCACTGGGCCTCGGCGTCGCCCGGCGGGCGTGGATCGGCCCCGCGCAGGTCGTCAACGCGCTGCCGGCCGCCGACCTCCTCGCATGGGCGCACCGCGGGAGGCCGGGTGTCCGTGCGTGACAAGCCGGAGATCCGTGAGCGGGTGTGGACGCTCCTCACCGAGCGCCGCGCGGCGCGTTTTCCCCTGCCGCTCCACGATCGCATCCCCAACTTCGCGGGCGCCGAGCTCGCGGCGCGGACGCTCGCCGCGACACCCGAGTGGAAGGCCGCGAAGCGCCTCAAGTGCAACCCCGACGCGCCCCAGCGCGCGGTGAGGCTCCAGGCTCTGCGGGAGGGCAAGCTCGTCTTCATGGCCGTGCCGCGGCTCCGCGACGCGCGGTGCTTCCTCCGCCTCGACCCGACGAAGCTCGGCGGGAAGCTCGCCGAGGCCGCGACGATTTCGGGCGCCGCCACGCGCGGCGAGCCCGTGGAGCCGGCGTCGCTCGGGACGATCGACCTCATCGTGGTGGGCAGCGTGGCCGTGAGCCCGGACGGCGCGCGCGTCGGCAAGGGCGGCGGCTACAGTGATCTCGAGTTCGCTCTGGCCCGCGAGCTTCACGCGGTGGGCGAGGACACTCCGGTGGTGACGACGGTCCACGAGCTCCAGATTGACGACGAGCCACTCCCGATGACGGATCACGACGTCCCCCTCGACCTGATCGTCACTCCCGAGCGGGTGATCCGGACGCGGCGCGCGCTCCCGAAGCCGAAGGGCATCCTCTGGGCGGAGCTGTCCGACGCGCGGCTCGACGCGATGCCCGTCCTCGCACTCATGAGGCGCCGGCAGCGGCCGTAGGGCCGCCTCGGAATGACCGCCCCCTCCGAGCGAGTTAGGTCTGGCTCGGGTCGAGCCACGCGCGCGGAACGGCCGGGGCGCGCCACGCGGCGAATCGGTCGAGTAGCTCGGGCGCGCTCGTGCCGAATAGAAGCAGGGCGGCGTGCTCCGCCCGCACGAAGCCCTCGCCGACCGCGTGGGCAAGCATCCGCTCGAGGCCGGTCCAGTAGCCCTCGACGTCGAGGACGCCGACGGGCTTGCCGTGGATCCCGAGCTGCGCCCAGGTCAGGACCTCGAGCGTCTCTTCGAGCGTGCCGAGCCCGCCGGGCAGGGCGACGAACCCGTCCGACAGCCGAACCATCGTCGCCTTGCGCTCGTGCATCGAGGCCACCACGTGAAGCTTCGTGAGGCCGGCGTGGGCGAGCTCACGCGCGGCCAGCGGCCGCGGGATCACGCCGATCACCTCGCCGCCCTCGCCGAGGACCGTGTCGGCGAGGACGCCCATGAGTCCGACCGACGCGCCGCCGTAGACGAGCCCGAGCCCGCGCCGGGCGAGCTCGCGGCCGAGCCCGCGCGCCGCGTCGGCGTACGCCGGGCGCACGCCGACTGCGGAGCCGCAGAAGACGCAGATCCGCCTCATCCCGCCATCATCCCTCGAGCGCGGCCGCGAACTCGGGCGACAGGGTCCCGCGGTAGACCTCCGCCACCGGGCCCTCGAGGCGGAGCGACCAGTCCGGTCGCACCTCGATCACCAGCTCGCCGCCCGGCATGCACACCCGGACACGCCCGTGGTCACACAGACCGTTCTTCACCGCGGCCGACGCGGCGCCGCAGGACGACGAGCCCGACGCCAGCGTGAAGCCCGCGCCCCGCTCCCAGATCAGGATATCCAGCGTGTCGCGCGCGAGGGGTCGCGCGAACTGGACGTTCGTGCGGTTGGGGAACGCCGGATGCGTCTCGATCATCGGGCCCAGGCGCCGGCACTCGGCGGGGTCCAGGCGGTTCACGAACGTGACGCAGTGCGGGTTGCCGACCGAGACCGCGGTGACGCGGAGCGTGGTGCCATCCGCGAGCTGGAGCGGCACGCCCACGACTTCGCGGTCGGGCCCGTGCATCGGGATCTCCGGCGCGCGGAACGTGGCGCGACCCATCTCGACCGTGACGAAGCTCACGCGCCCGTCCCGCACGTGGCACTGGCACTCGACGACGCCGCCCTTGGTCTCCACCGTGAAGGTGGTCGTCTTCGCGTGCCCGTGGTCCCAGAGATACTTCGCGAAGATCCGAAGCCCGTTGCCCGACTTCTCCGCCTCGCTCCCGTCGGGGTTGAAGATGCGCAGGCCGAAGTCGGCGCGCACGCTCGGCACGCGCAGGAGGATCCCGTCGGAGCCGACGCCCCAGTTCCGGTCACAGATGCGGACGATCGCCGCCGGCAGGAGCGGCCGCCCGAGGTCGACCTCGTTCATGACGACGTAGTCGTTGCCGAGGCCGTGGCCCTTGACGAAGGGGATCATGCGCGGTCGAGCTCCACGCGCCGCCCGGTCGCGGCGGACACGTACCCGGCGTAGATCACCTCCACCACCTCCCGCGCGAGCCGCGGGCCCGACAGGGGCTCGCGCCGCTCGCGGATCGCGTCCACGAAGTCCGCGAGCTCCTGCGGGTAGCCTCGCATCCAGTCCTCCTCGGGGCTCGGGAACTGCCACCCGGCCTTGGTCTCGACCTTCTCGGTGATGTACTCGTCGCCCCAGACAGCGCCGTCGGGGGCGTACGCCGCCAGGGCGGTGTTCGGGTTGATGTTGGCGTGGACCACGCCGTTCGTCAGGTACGCGGTGACGACGTTCCGCACGCCGCCGAGCGTGATGTCGTTTGAGTGGACGGTGGCCTTCGTGCCGTCCTCGAACGTGATCAGCGCGACCGCCCAGTCCTCGACGTCCTCCGCCTTCGTCGACATGTAGCGCTTCTGCGTCGCGTGCGCGGGCAGCCGGGTGAGCTGCGCGACGTCGGCGAGGACCGCGCGCGCCTGGATCGGACGCCCGCGCCGGAGCATGCCTTCGTAATGCTTGAGGTGGAGCACGACGCCCACCGGATGCGAGCCCATCCGGAGCAGCGAGCCCCCGCCCGAGGTCTTCCATCGGGCCGCGTACGCCGCGTGGGAGCCGGAGTGGCTCTCCTCCGCCCGGAGCTCCAGGATGGCGCCGCCCGACGCGTCGAGCAGCCGGCGGAGCTTGGCGACGGGCGGCGCGTAGACGAAGTCTTCCGCGTAGCAGAGCGTCACACCGGCCCGCGTCACGGCGTCGAGCACGGCGTCGCAGTTCCGCAGCGCCGCGGCGAGCATCGTCTCGCGCGGCTCCGTCGCCTCGACGAAGGCGCCCGTCAGCGGCTTCTCGACGATCACGTGCTTGCCGGCGCGCGCGGCCGCGATCGCGACCTCGTGGTGGGTGTCGGTCGTCGAGCAGATGTCCACAACGTCCACGTGCGGCGACGCGCAGAGCTCGTGGTAGTCGGTGAACACGCGGGCCACGGCGTGGCGTTTGGCGAACGCCTCGGCCTGAGACCGCGTGCGGGCGCACACGGCCGCGAGCTCGACCTTGGAACCGACGAGCGGGCGGTAGTTGACGGCGTGGAGCTCCGCGGCAAAGCGCGCGCCGACGATCCCGATCCGCAGTACGGTCACTGGATCGGGGTCCGCCACGCCAGCGGTGCGCTCCTGACCCTCAACCAATCGCCGACCCGCTGGCGCGCGGAGCGCACGTCCTTCGGCAGACGAGGACGCCACTTCTGCGCGAAGCGCACGAGCGCCGCGTCGCGCATCGCGAGATCGGCGCGCTCGGTCGTCGGATCGCGCTCGAAGTCGCGCGTCCGCGTGCGCCCGCCGTGGTGGCGAAACGGCGCGTGGACCACCAGGCAGCGCCGCCCGCGCTCCGCGACCGCGAGCGAGAGGTCGCGGTCGTGGCCGTGGTAGAAGCCATAGCCCTCATCGAAGCCGCCGACCGCCTCCATGAGGCCCCGTGGCAGGCAGAGGCACACCGAGTCGACGAACGCCACCTCCTCCCACGGGAGCCGGACCGTCGGCGCGGGCAGGAGGCTGTGGACGATGGTCCGGCCTACCGCCCGGCCGTCGGCGCGCAGCCGCTTGGCGCCGTAGAGGCCGGTGAGCCCCGCGCCGGGCTCCGCGAGGGCTCCGAGGAGCCGCGCGAGCCACGTGGGCTCGCTGAGCTCCGTGTCGTTGTGGAGGAAGCAGAGGACCTCCGTGTCGGCAAGCCGCCAGGCGCGGTTGAGGGCCGCGATCACGCCGTCGTTGGCCGGGCGCCGCGCGAAGACGAGCGGGTACGGGTACGGGAAGCGCTCGAAGAACTCCGGCGTCCCGTCCGTGGAGCCGTTGTCCATGACGACCAATCGGAAGGGCTCGGTCGTGGCGCGGAGGCTCTCGAGACAGGCGCGGGTGTCCCCGAGCCCATTGAAGACGCACATCACGAGGCTCACGCGCGGCGCGGCGCGCACGGCCTCCCCAACAGACTCGGAGGGGCGCTTCGCCCCCCCTCCGAAGCCTCCCCCAGGACGGGTTGCGCCGGCGGAGCCGGCGCTCGAGCAGTCCTTACTCAGACGCCTCCCTAACGGCGGTCGATCGGGACGTACGTGGCGTGCGTGGGTCCGGTGTACTCCGCGCGCGGGCGAATCAACCGGTTGTTCGCGTGCTGCTCCATGACGTGCGCGACCCATCCGGCGACTCGGCTGATCGCGAAGATCGGGGTGAACTGGTCCGTGGGGATCCCCATCGACTTGTACGCGGCGCCGGAGTAGAGGTCCACGTTCGGGTAGATGTGCTTGTCCTCGGTGACGACGCGGGCGACCGTGTTCAGGATCTCGACGTAGCTCGTGTCGCCCGCCTGCGCACCCAGTTCCGACGCCAGCCGGCGCAGGTGCTTGGCCCGCGGGTCCTCGACGCGGTACACGCGATGGCCGAACCCCATGACGCGCGCCTTGTCCGCGAGCGCCCGCCGGATCCACGCCTCGGCCCGCTCCGGGGCCTTGATCTGCTCGACCATCCGCATGACCTGCTCGTTGGCGCCGCCGTGGAGCGGCCCCTTGAGGGCGCCGACCGCCGAGGTGATCGCCGAGTGCAGGTCGGACATGGTGGCCGCCGTCACGCGCGCGGCGAAGGTCGAGGCGTTGAACTCGTGGTCGGCGTGCAGGATGAGCGCGACGTCGAACGTCTTCACCTCGAGCGGCGTCGGCTTGCCCCCGCGCAGCATGGCGAGGAAGTTCGCGGCCAGGGAGAGCTTCGGGTTCGGCGCGACGAGGGGCTTCCCGGAGCGGATGCGCTCCCACGCGGCGACGAGCGTCGGCATCTGCGCCGTGAGCCGCACCGCCTTGCGCGCCGTCGCCTCGCGCGAGTTGTCGGCCGAGTCGGGATCGAAGGCCGAGAGGGCCGACACGCCGGTGCGCAGCACCTCCATCGGCGTCGTCTTCTTCGGGAGCGCCCGGAGCAGGGCGATCAGCCCGGCCGGGAGCTTCCGGGTGGCGGTGGCGGCGAGCGCCTTGACGTGCGCGGCGAGCTCCTTGCGGCTCGGCAAGGTGCCGTGCCACAGGAGATAAACCACCTCTTCGAAAGAGGAATGCTCGACGAGGTCGTTGACGTCGTAGCCGCGGTAGACCAGCCGGCCTTCCCGCCCGTCGATGAAGCAGATTTCCGACGTCGAGACGACGACGTCCTCGAGACCGCCTTTGGCTTCGCTGCTCATGGGCGCCCCTCACCGCCGTGTGGTGAGAACGGTTTGCTTTTATCATACGTTGCGAGGGGCTTCAAGCCACGCCCATGCGCGTCGACGACTTCTACGACCGCCACCCGATCAACGCGCACCAGGTGCTCGCGGCCGTCGCCCGGCGGCGGCGCGGCGGGGACCTCGCGCGGCTCAGCGCCGACGACCTGTTCGAGTTCGACCAGGACCACTACGGCGGTCTCGCGGCGGTGGACGCCCTCGCGCGGCGGGCCGCCATCACGGCGGCGAGCCGCGTCCTCGACGTCTGCGCGGGCCTCGCCGGCCCCGCGCGCTTCCTGACGAGCCGGCGCGGCTGCGGGGTCGTCGCCCTCGAGCGGAACGCCGGCCGGGCCGCCGGCGCCGCGCGGCTCACCCGCCTGGTCGGGCTCGAGGGCCGGGTGCGCGTCGTGCGGGGCGACGCCAGCGCGCTCCCGTTCCGCGAGGGGAGCTTCGACGCGTGCGTGAGCCAGGAGGCCTTCCAGCACATCGCCGACAAGCTCGCGGTCCTCGCGGGCTGCCGTCGCGTCCTCGCCCCCGGGGGCCGCCTCGCCTTCACCGACTGGATCGCCCGCGCGAGCCTCGGCGAGCGGGAGCGCGCGCGCCTCGCGGAGTGGATGGCCGCCACGACACTCCAGTCCATCGACTCCTATCGCGCGCTGCTCGGCCGCGCCGGCTTCGTCCGTGTCGAGGCCGAGGATGTCTCCGACGAGTGGCGGCCGATCGTGCGGGCGCGGCTCCAGATGTTCCGGGCGATGCGTCGTGAGACGGCCGCGCGGGTCGGCGAGGCGCGCTCCCACGACTACGACCAGCTCCACGCGTTCTTCGTCGGCCTGGTCGAGGACGGCAAGCTCGGCGGCGGCCGCTTCAGCGGAAGCGCTTGAGGAGATCCCGGAGCCCACTCTCGACCTTCTTCCGGTCGAGGCCGCGGACCACCGAGGACGGCTCGACCCTGATCGAGGGCGACGCCGCCGTGCCCGTGACCTTCGCCGACACCTCGCCGCGCCTGTGGCTGACGACCATCGTGAGGTTCATGCGGCCGCTCGCGAGCCGGTAGTCGCCGGCCACCGCAACCTTCATGACCCGGCTCGCGTACAGCAGGTCACGCGTCGTCACGACGCCGTTCGCGATCGCGTAGGTGCCGGTGATCGAGTCGAACTCGGCCGACGACGCGAACGTCGACACCGGCACGTCCGCGTTGAGCAGGGACGACACCGCGCCGCCGACGCGCACGACGCCGCCGATGAGATCGAGCGCCTGCCGGCCGACGATGCGCCCCGGCCCGATGCGGAGCTGGCCCGTGCCCGAGAGCGTGCTCAAGACGTCGGCGGAGCCGAACGCCAGGGCGCCCGTGAGGTCGAGGCGCCCCGAAACGGCGTAGCCGAGGCACAGGAAGTCCACCAGCACCTTCTCGAGCGGAAGCGCCTTGACGGCCACGTCGTCGAGCCGCACGCGCACATCGCGGTCGAGCGCCGCCGTCACGCTCGCCGAGATCGTCCCGCCCCCGAAGCTGGTCGTCACCGAACCGCTGCTGAGTCGTCCGTCCTCCCAGGATGCGCGGTCGAGCCGGAGCTGGCCGAGGGCGAGCGTCCGCCGCTTGGGCTCCGGGCACGCCGGCACGGTCTGCGTGATCCGGGGACCGGCGAACGCCACGGTGCCCGAGGCCGTCGGCGCACCGAGCGTCCCGCCGAGCGTGAGCGTTCCACCGACGGGCCCGCTCACCGACGTGGCCGGGCCCATCGCGACCGCGACCAGCTCGGCGATGTCTTTGCCGTCGATCGTCAGCCGCGCGCTCACGGGGGCTTCCGCAAGGCTCCGCGCGCCGTTCAGCGCGAGGCGCCCGTCGGCGAGCTTCACGGCGAGGTCGCCCGGCCTCACGCGCGCGTTGCCCGAGACGCGGAGCGTGGAGCCGGCCGTCAGCGTGAGGTCGAGGTCCTCGACGCGGTAGCGTGTCAGCGCACCTCCGCCGCCCCGGGCGACGTACGTGACCGCGCCCTTCTCGATCCGGACGCGGGACGCCAGCGCCGCCGCCCCCGTCCCGCCGCCGCCGGCTCCACCGCCCCGCCCGGGGCGCGCGCCCGGCCGCGGCTCTGACGCGGCGACGCCGAGGCTCGCGACGTTCAGACGGCCGTCGGGGTTCCGGATGAGGGTGATGGCCGGCTGCTTGAGCGTGAGGGTGCTGAACTCCACATGCCCCGCGAGCAAGGGCCGGACGCGGAGCGTGAGGCGGCCGGTGTCGAGCTTGAGGAAGGGCGCGGTCCCGAAGTGCGGGTCCTCACCGATCTCGAGCGCGTGCAGCTCGACGGCCGGCCTCGGGAAGACCACGAGGGAGACCGACGCGAACGTGACGGGACGGCCGAGCGCCTGCGAGGCACTCTGCGCGATCAGCGTCTGCACGCGCGGGGTGTCGACGGCGTACGGGATCGCGACCACCGCGGCGATCGCCAGGACGGCCACGACCACGAGGGCGCCGAAGGTCCACGCGAGGGAGCGCTTCACCGAGGGAGCCTGCGGAGCTCTTTCTTGACCACGACCGCCGTCCGATCCGCGTAGTGGCGCGCCGCGGCCTCGAGCAGCTGCGCGACGTTCACGGGATCAGGAGCACCTTGCCCGTCGTCTTCCGCCCCTCCAGGGCCCGGTGGGCCTCGGCGGCCTCCTTGAGCGGAAACTCGAACTCCGTCCGGAGCCTGAGCTTGCCGTCGCGGATCCAGCCGAGCACGTCGCCCGCGCGCGCGAGCAGTTCCTCGCGGGTCGCGATGTGGTGGAAGAGGCTCGGGCGCGTCAGGAAGACGGAGCCCTTCGCGCTCAGAATTTGGGGATCGAAGACGCCGATCGGCCCGCTCGACTGGCCGTAGAGGACCATGGTCCCGCGCGGCGCCAGGCAGCTGAGCCCCTTCTCGAATGTCGTCTTGCCCACCGCGTCGTAGACGACCTGCACGCCTTTGCCGGACGTCAGCCGCTTCACCTCGGCCTCGAAGTCCTGCTTCGTGTAGAAGATGACCTCGTCCGCCCCCGCCTCACGCGCGAGCTTGGCCTTCTCCTCCGTCGAGACCGTGCCGATGACCCTGGCGCCGCGCATCTTCGCGATCTGGACCAAGAGCAGTCCCACGCCGCCCGCCGCCGCGTGGACCAGGCACGTGTCGCCCTTCTTCAACGGATAGGTCGAGCACGCCAGGTAGTGGGCGGTCATCCCCTGGAGCATCGCCGCGGCGCCCTGCTTGGTGCTGACGCCGGCCGGCAGGGTGACGAGGCGCTGCGCGGGAACCGCGGCGTACTGCGCGTAGGCGCCCGGGACGCCCGTGTACGCGACCTTCTCGCCTACCTTCACCTCGGTGACGTTCGGACCGACGGCGGTGACGACGCCACCGGCCTCCATGCCGAGCGTCATCGGGAGCTCTGCCTTGTAGAGGCCGGAGCGGTAATAGACGTCGATGTAGTTGAGCCCCGCGGCGTCGACCTTGACGACGGCCTCGCCCGCCTTCGGCCGGGGCTCGGGCGCGTCCTCGTACGTGAGCACCTCGGGACCACCGGGGGTGTGGATGCGAACGGCTTTCATGGGCTCGACCTCCGTCGGCGGATTCGCTCGGCGCAGCGGATTATAGCACCCGTGCGCGACCGCACTTCGGGAGGTCGGCCTATCGGAGGTGACGGGGGTTCTACGTTGCGTCCTCGGGTCGAGCGCGACCCGCGATGCGAGCCAGGGCTTCGCTGAAGCGCTTCAAGACCTCGGGTTTCTCGATGATCTCGGTGACCCCGAGACGACGCGCCTCGGCGATTTCGCCGAGCGTGGCCAGGCCCGTCATGATGATGACCGGGAGCCCCGGATCGGTCGATCTGATCTGTCGCAGGACGGCAACACCACCCTCCGGGCGCTCGCGCGTGAGATAGGCCAGGCCGTCTTCCCCGGTATACCTGATCGTCGTCTCGTGGCCGTCCTCCCCGAACGCCTCCGCGAGAATCTGAGCCACGCGCACGTCATCCTCGATCAAGAGGCGCTTCATTGTCTCCTCCCCCGACCCCGAGTGGCCGCCCGTATCATCGCAGGGGCCGCGTGAATTTTTCAACGTGACGCGGGGTTGCGAGGATGGCATACTTTGCCCGCGCGAGAATCAAAGGTGCGCGCATTTTCCGGCATCTCGCCGGATCCTGACGCCGGATCCCTCCCGGGGGACCTTGAGGACTGATCGCGTGGACTCAGCGGACAGGCCGGCCGCGAAGGCGGTGGGAGAGCGTCAACTCACCGACCACGTTCCCCTGCTCGACGGCAGCCCTCCGATGCGGGCAATCCGGACGGTCGTCGAGAACATCGCGGACACGGATGCGACGGTCTTGATCCGCGGGGAAAGCGGCGTGGGCAAGGATCTCGTCGCCCGGGCCATCCATGCCGCGTCGCCCCGCCGTAACGGCCCGTTCGTCAAGGTCAACTGTGCCGCGATCCCTGCCGGGCTGCTCGAGTCCGAGTTCTTCGGCCACGAGAAGGGCGCCTTCACGGGCGCGCACCGGCGGAAACCGGGGCAATTTGAGTACGCGAACAAGGGCACGATCTACCTGGACGAGATCGCGGAGCTGCCGCTCGTTCTCCAGGCCAAGCTCCTCCACGTGCTCCAGGACTTTCGCTTCGCGCGTGTCGGGGGCAACGCGGTGATCGAGGTCGACACGCGCGTGATCGCCGCCACGAATCGCGACCTGGAGCAGGCGATGGCCCGCGGCGAGTTCCGCGAGGATCTCTACTACCGCCTCAATGTGGTGGAGATCCGCATTCCCCCGCTCCGGGAGCGGACAGAGGAGATTCCGCTCCTGGCCGCGCATTTCCTCGCGAAGTTCAACGCGCAGTACGGGCGGACCAAGCAGCTCTCGCCGGACACGATGGCCCGCCTCATGGAGCACGCGTGGTCGGGCAACGTCCGGGAGCTGGAAAACGCCATTCGCCGCATCGTCGTGCTCACGGACGGCGAGCAGGCGTTCGAGGCCCTCGTCGCACGCGGCCGGAACGGGAACGCCACGACCTCCCGGCCCGTCGCACTCGTCACCGAGAGCTTGAGGGAGACCGCGCGCCGCGGCGCGCGAGAAGCCGAGCGCAAGGCGCTCGAGGCGGTGCTCGAGCGGGTGAATTGGAACCGAGCGGAGGCGTCTCGTATTCTCAGGGTCAGCTACAAGACACTGCTCACCAAGATCGCCGATTGCGCGCTGACGCCGCCGTTGCGGCGACCGTAACGAGCAGGCGGCGGGATTCGGCCGGGCCCCTTTTCGCCTCTCGCCATTCTAGAGCACCGGCGTTCGCGCGCGCTCCCCCAGGAGACCTCGCAGCCCGTGGTACATCGCGAAGCACTCGAGGGCGAACGGCAGGAAGCCCAGGTAGCCGAGCACCGGCATCTCGAACAGCTTCACGCCAGGGGGGTACGGCACCGTGTAGGTCCACTTGGTCAGCGCCCAATAGTTCCAGAACTCCCAGAGGACACCGCACACGAGGCCGCTGGCGAGGAGCGCCGTCACGCGCGAGGCGTCGCCCGCGGCGAGATCCGCGAGCCACGACGGCCGCCCGCTCCGGTAGTTCAAGGGCTCGAGGAGCAGCACCCAGCCCATCCACACGAGCGGCACGAGCCAGGGCGAGACGACGGCGAGCGGTAGGACGACACCCACCGCGCCGACGGCGACGGCGGCGCGCTGGAGACCCGACGACGGCCGCCACGGCCTGACCCGTGCCGATCGGAACACCGTCGCGCGGAGCGCCGCCGCCGTGAGGAAGAGCGCGGGGAAGATCGTGGCAAACGACCAGTCGTAGCCGACGCGGCGCAGAAGGGGGTTCGGCTCCAGATCGTGGTACTGCCACCAGACCCCGACGAGATCGGCGCCGCCCCGCCAGAAGCGAGGAGTGTTGTACAACTCGAAGAGCCACCATCCGCCGACCGACGCCAGGGCCGCCAGCACCCCCTCGAGGCGGTCGGTCGTGAGGTACGAGCGGCCCGTGATGTACCGGACGACGGCGTCCATGAATACGACGTAGCCGGTCCAGACAATCGGCGTGAACCACCGCCCGACCAGCGGCGACCCGGCGACGAGCAGGAGCTCGGCCGCGACGACGACCGCCGCCCCGAATAGGCCGTAGAGGGGAAATCGCCCCGCGCTCCTCACGGCCTATCCCGCCATCGGGGAGGGGGGCCGCCCCCGTGCGAGTGTTGTTTCGAGCAAAGGGGGTGGCCCCCCTCCCCGATCCGGGCTAGACCTTGAGGAGCGAGCGAATTTCTTTCACGACGCCGGTGCGCCACTCGAGGTGGCGCTCGGCGCGGAGCGCGCGCCGGACTTCCAGCATCTTCTTTTCGAGCTCCTCCGTCTGCGCCGGCGGCCGCTCGATGAAGCGAGCGACCTCGTTCATGTTTTCGTCGAAGAACGCGAACACCGGGATGGACCGGTAGAGCCCCTGGTTCAGGTACTGGCTCATCAGGTCGGGGTTCTTGTCGCGGAGGAACACACGCATCTCGATGTTCGGGTTCCCCTCGACCATCTTGGCGAGCACGGGGACGTTGTACAGGGCGTCACCGCACCAGTCCTCGGTGATGACGAGGACCTTGAGACGCTTGCCGAGCTTGTCGAGCGCCGCCCGGTCCTCCGGCGTCACCTTGATCTCGCCGAGGAACTGGACGAACTTCTCCTTGTTCGTCCCCATCTGGTCGAGATACTGCTGGAACGTCAAGCCCTGCGCGAACCGCTCCTTCGTGACCATGGCCGCCCTTTCCGGTCTTCGGTCGGGGGCGCCACAGCGCCCGCGGCCGCCGACTCGCTTCGTTCACCGCATTGTCGACAGATCGAGTGTGAACCGGCTGACGTCCCGCCCGTCGACGTCCCACACGACGAGGGCAACCCGCGATTTCCCCGTGAGGTCTCGCGTGGGGAACGAGTAGACGCAGCGGGCGAGGTACCGCCCGTCGGCCTGCCGCACCGCCGTCCGCTCGTTCTGGACGAAGGCGGGCTCGATCTCGCGGTCGCCAACGCGGAGCCGGGGCGTGTAGAAGCGCGCGAAATCCTCGCGTGGGCCGTGCAGACTGGCCCAGAACACCAGGCGGTCTTGCTGCTCGCGCAGGAGCCGGTCCGGCTCGTCGGGCGGGAGCGCCTCGTTCCGGAACGCCGCGTGCCGCGCCGCCAGGACGAGTCGGTGGAACGGCGTGAGCACGGTCACGCTGTCGCCCGACGCATTCGCGACCCGCCACTCGGCGTCGAACGTCTCGACGGTCACGGACCGCCGGCCGACGCGGAGCGCGTCCGCGCGCTCGCCGGGCGCGAGCCCGAACGACGCCGCGAGCGCCGGGACGGAGAGCGCGAAGAGGAGCGCGGGGACGGCGATCCAGGCGCGTCTCACGGCGTCCGGCCGACGACGACCCGGCTGAACGACTCGGGGACGAAGAACCGCTGGGCGACGCGCCGGACATCCTGAGCGGTCACGCGCCCGACGAGCTCCTTGTAGCGGTCGGCGTAGTCCAGCCCGAGCCCGAGCTCCTCGATCGCCGAGACGAAGTCGGCGACCTTCCCGGACGTGTCCAGGCGCAGCGGGAAGCTGCCGACGAGGTACGACTTGGCGAGCGCGAGCTCGGCGTCGGACGGGGGCTCGCGCGTCATCCGCGCGAGCTCCGCCGTGAGGAGGGTCTGGACCTTCGGCACCTCCGGCGTCCGCGTCTGCGCGCTCACGAGGAACGCCGAGCCGAACTTCGACGGCGACACGTAGCTGTACACGCTGTACGCGAGCCCGCCTTCCTCGCGGACTCGCGTGTACAGGCGCGAGGCCGAGCCGCCGCCGAGCACGTACGAGGCCACGACGAGCGGGAAGTAGTCGGGGTCGGTCTGGCGGATCGCCTGGCGGCCGAGCATGATCGTGGCCTGCGTCAGGTCTCGCGCGATCGTCTCCGCGTGCGGCTCTCGCGCCGCGGCGGCGCTCGGGATCGAGGCGAGCGGGACGGCGGGCCGCTGCCACGACCCGAACCGCGCCAGGATTTCGCGCCGCGCCTCGTCGACGGTGACCGCGCCGACGACGGCGATGACCGTCGCGTCCGGGCGGAAGCGCTCCCGGTGGAACTTCACCACGTCGTCGCGCGTGAGCCGCGCCACGGATTCGCGTGTGCCCTCGACCGGAACGCCATAGGGGTGGCCCGGGAAGACGAGCCGGGCCAGCGCTCGCGCGGCGACCGTCCCCGGATCCTCCTCGGAGCGCTTGATGGAGGCCTGGATCTCGCCGATCTTCCGCGTGACCTCGTCCGGCGGAAACGCGGGCGAGCGGATCACCTCGGCGAGGAGGTCGAGGCCGAGCCCGAGGTCCTTGCCGAGGACGCGGAGCGACGCGCCGACGCTGTCGCGCCCCGCGCCCGCCTCCAGGCTCCCGCCGACGAACTCGATCGCCGAGTCGAGCTCGGGCGCCGTGCGCCTCGCCGTTCCGCGCGTCAGCAACGCGCCCGTGAGGTTCGCGAGCCCCGCCCGGTCGGGGGGGTCGTACACGGCGCCCGCCTCCACCAGGACCCGTACCGCCACGATCGGGACGGCGGGGCGCTCGGCGACGAGGAGCACGATGCCGTTCACCAGAACCTCGCGGTGGGCGAGCGGCGTCGACGCGGCCGGCGCGGCGAGCCCGAGAAGCAGGAGGAGGACGAGACGTGCCTTCATGGGCCCTAGTCTAACTGCTTGCGGAAGCGGAGAATAGACAAGCTAAACACGACCGC
>WNFW01001195.1_pt1 | contig 20005 bp, 18 predicted proteins | sample 5400131 | NCBI WGS metagenome assembly WNFW01 (sample SAMN13153362, study PRJNA577476) | soil metagenome | isolation source: 20 cm soil or saprolite under grassland replicate 1 | place: USA:California | collected 2016-06-15 | reverse complement strand
AATGCGGGTAAGATTGTTGAAGGACTGATGCGCGACGACCTGTTTACGGTTGTGCACGAACTCTTCGAGACCGATACGGCTCGCTATGCTGATCTCCTTCTCCCAGCGACCAGCCAGCTTGAGCACGTAGATTTGCACAAACCCTATGGTCATCTCTCACTCCAGTACAATATGCCGGCGATTCCTCCTCAGGGAGAGACGCGCAGCAACTGGGATGTGATGCGCGCGTTAGCTGCTGGGATGGGATTTGACGAACCCTGGTTACAAGAAGACGCAAACGAAGTTATTCGCGGAATCCTCAATGCCACTGCTCAGCACAATCAACTGCTTGAGGGTATAACCCTCGAACGGTTACAAGCTGAGGGATCGATACCTCTGGCAATACCTGCTGATCAACGAATACCCTTTGCAAATGGAATATTCCGCACCCCCTCGGGTAAAGTTGAATTTTACTCGCAACATGCCGCCGCGAAAGGCTATGATCCCGTACCTGGCTGGCAACCTGAAGTAGAGTCGAGGGTAGAATCGGCAAGTCAACTATCTGCTGACGCGCGATTGCCGTTACTGTGTCCGGCAGCGCATCATTTTGTGAGTTCGACGTTTGGTAACCAGGAGCAACTGATTGCCAAAGAGGGAGCTCCGACGTTGCGCATACATCCAACAGATGCCGCCGCTCGTGGTATTCAGCAAGGCCAATTGGTACGAGTGAGCAACGAGCGAGGGGAGTGCCAACTGGTGGCGAATATAACCGAAGATGTGCGTCCGGGTGTACTGGCTACGGCAACGGTGTGGTGGCCGAAATTTAGCCCGGATCAACGCAATGTTAACTGGACAACTTCTGATAGATTAGCTGACTTTAACGGGGGAAGTACTTTTTATACGAATTTGGTTTCGATCGACTCCATATGTTAATCTATATAAAGCGTTGATACTCTTACGAATAGTTCAGCCTGGAAATGTGTTGGTCTTTCGCGTAACAAAGATGCCGCTTTTGCACCAGGTTGTTAGCATAGAAGAGTTCTAAACCCGTGTGTTATAATTGCCTGCAAATGTGAATGGATACAAAGGCTAGACGAGTGAAACATAATGATGACCCTCCGGTATCCCTGGTGAGCAACATGCCCGAAGCTGTACAGGATGGTGAGACACACCTGGAGTACCAGCGTAAGGTACTGAAATATATTACAGAGTTCGGTTCTTCATTGCGGCTGGATATGGATATAGATACACTCCTCAAACGTGTATCTGAGGCGACTTGCAAAGCATTAGGATATCGCTATTCAGTACTGTACTTATCCGATGGTATTGGATATTTTCGCGCCCGCGCGACATCAGGGTGCAGTGCTGAGGGAGATGAGTACCTGAGGCAGCATCCAGTGCCGGATATTGTCGTTGCCAAATTAATCAGTGAAGAGTATCGTATCAGCGAATCGTACTTTATTCCGGCGGAGGCTCCTATTTGGAAGGATAGCTATATTAATAGTTTCTTCGTCGTGGCCGATGAATATAGAGAAGCTCCTACGGGTTGTGGGGAGATACAAGATTCGCCTGGTCTGTACTGGGACCCTGAAGATATGTTGGTTGTCCCATTGATAAGCGGAGACAATATCTTGCTGGGTTTTTTGACACCAGATGCTCCACTTGACGGCCTTCGTCCGAGAGATGAGATCATGTCTGTGCTCGAGTTGTTTGCGAACCAGGCGGCAGTAGTGATTGAAGGGGCACACCTGTATGAAGAAGCACGGAGAAATGTCGAAGAAAGGGCTGCGTTGATTGAAATTGGACGGGTGCTCTCGGCTCCAGATGCATTGCGTGACCTGGAAACGGTATACCAGACAATTTATGAGCAGGTCAAGCGGGTTATGCCGGCAGATGCGTTCTTTGTGACGCGCTATTACAGCTCGACCAATACGTTAACGATGGATTACCTGATTGACGAGGGGGTAAGGTATCCAGGTTTTGAATATACGTATTTTCCTTTCAATATGAAGAAGCTCCTCTATGAAGAGAAATTAGGATACATATTTTCCACAGCGGAGGAATACGCACTTTTCGTTGATGAACAGACTCCGGAAGTAGAGGAGGATCTGTTTGGCAGAATGCGTCCTTCACAGTCCTTGCTTTTCGCCCCTATTCATTATGGTGAAGGGACGATTGGTTTCCTTGCGGCACACAGCTATGAGCCTCACGCATACACGAGGCGGCACCTGGTAATGCTTAAAGAGATCAGTATTCAGGCTGGTATTGCGATTACAAATGCTCGTTTGAATAGTGAGTTACGTGAAGCACTGAAGCAAGCGCAGGAATCTGAGCAGCTCAAAAATCATTTTCTCATGACGGCTTCGCACGAGCTTCGCACACCTTTGACTGCTATACAAGGCTACCTTGAGTTACTGGCTGCCTTTGATGAAGTTCTTGACGAAGAAGCTAAACAGCGTTTTCTCACAAATGCACGGCGAGCCTGCGAAGAATTAGTCTTACTATTGGGAAATGTGATGGATACCAGCCGTGTCGATCAAGACAGGGTATCGCTTAACCCTGGGCCTGTACATGTGGCTGACGCTGTGCAGTTGATTCTTGAAATTCTTGAGCCGACGATTGCCCAATTTGTGGTCATTGCCATCAGAGATTGGGGGTGGGGGATAAGAGCAGTAGATCAAGCGCGGCTTTTCACCAAATTTATGCGCCTGGATAGTGCCTTAAACAGTACCCAAAGAGGAACCGGGTTGGGCCTATATCTTTGCCGCCAACTGACAGAGGCAATGGGTGGTTATATATGGGTCGAGAGTAAAGGAATGGCTGGCGAAGGGTCTACCTTTGTCATTGCTCTACCACGCTATGCAAAGGACGATGAGAGATCAGGCGAAATTGGTCAATTCAATTTGACGTCATGAAGTGTGCTATGCTACCATACTGCTAGTGAAAAAAGGGGAGAGTTTTGGAGATAGCCGGGATCAGAGATCTGTGTTTACCATGCAAGGAGACGTGACCTTGCCCCTGTTTCTCTATTTCCGAAGAGGAGAAATACATGAACTTATATCAGCAGCTATTAGTAGTGCGTGAACGTCTTGAAGGTATTGGCGCACACGACGATAGCATGGAGTTGGTCGATAAGCTGTTGCAAAGAACGATGATGGCGAAGGACGATAAAACCAATATAACGCAAGTCAATGTGTTGCGCCATATGCTGAGGATGCGTGAAGCCAGCGATAACTATAATATATATAATGATTTGCAAGAACTTATCAGCGAGCGCGATGAGACCGAGGTTGCGTCGCGTGAAGATGCTGCTCTAGCTGCCTATGTGGATACTGAGCGGCATCCGAAGCCAAAATCGTATTATAAAGCGCAGAAGGCTCAAAAAGAGAAAGAAAAAAAGAAGAGCTAGCTAAAAAATGCTTGACAAGTAGTTTTGTGTCAGATATAATCCACTGTGTCAACAGGTTATGCGGGTATGGTGTAGTGATAACATGCAACTTTCCCAAAGTTGAGACCACGGGTTTGAATCCCGTTACCCGCTCCATGGAATAAGAACCTCCTATCGTTTGATGGGAGGTTCTCTTTTGTTGCTGGTCCTGTTTATGCCTGCAACTGTTTTTGCATACGCCGCATATCCCGTGCAATAGTTCGAAGACCGATAAGACAGAGCATGCCAGCCAGGAAGAGGAAAAGAGGAGCGGTTATCGTGAGTGCCACTCCTAATGAAGAATAATCGGAGATGAGACCGACGATCGTTGGTGCGGCAGCGTCTCCCAGAATATGGGCGAGTAGGAGTGCCAGACCGACAGCTGTGGCTCTCATATTGGGAACGATAATGTCCTGAATGACGGCGTTCAGCGGACCAGTACAGAAATTTAAAGAGATGGCGGCAACAACGAAGACAGCGACAAACAGTGGTAGGGTATGAATGAAAAATGCCAGCAACACCAACGGTGCACCAATTAGGAAGCCCAGCATTGAGATGAACAAGCGCCCTTCAGGACGCCGCCGCTGTGCAAGATCGGCTAACCAGCCGCCAAGGATCGTGCCAGTTAGTCCGCTGCACACCAGGACAAACCCCGAGATCGAGCCGGCTATCGTCAGAGAGAGCCCGAAGTCGCGATTGAGGTAGGTAGTGAGCCAGAAAGATGTGCCACCAATGGTAAAGAAACTGAAGACAAAGGCGCCAACGAGAACCCAATAGGTCGGAATCTTGCTAAGTTTTTTTATATTTGTCCAGAAATCTTTTCCAACAGATCCGTGTTCAAGTGCTGTGCTGCTTGCGCCTGATTGGCTATTCTCATAATCAAAGGATCCCCGAGCAGGCTCGGTAATACGCCAGGCCATGAAAGCGGCAATCAAGCCGGGAATGCCAACGATATAGAAAGCCCAACGCCAACCGAGTGTGTCAGCGACTCTTCCCCCCAGAGCAACACCGATGGCAGCCCCAATAAGTGTACCAATTGACCAGTATGAGAGTACACGCGCCCGTCGAGATCTAGAAAAAAAGTCACCAAGTAGGGAGAGTGAAGCGGGAGCATATCCTGCCTCGCCGATGCCGAGGATAGCTCGCATACTAAACAACTGGAACAGATTCTGAGCAAAGCCTGCCAGAGCGGTTGAGAGGCTCCAGATGCCAACGCAGAGTGCAACAAGGTTCTTGCGTACGCTCCGGTCTGCCCATACAGCCAGGGGGAGCGTAGCCATTGCATAAACGAGAAGAAACGATGAGATCAGCAGACCTCCCTGGAAGTCTGACATATTGAAATCGCTCTTGATGCTTGGCAAAACTGCTGAAAGTACATAACGGTCTGCATAATTGAGTATATTCACAATGAAGAGGACCGCGAAGGCGAATCCTGCCTGTCTTTTTGTCGGAGTAGTGAATATTTTGTTAGACCTTGCGGGTTTTGGGGTAACGGTCGTCATGGAAAACATTCTTCTTTCTCTATCGCGCAGTCATTTTAGCTTTATATTACAAGGGTGCAAGGTATGGAGGAATGATGAGAGAGGATACCTCCGGTGAGTAACAGGGGTATCCTCTATGGTCTTCCCGATTCTTGACAAAGGTTGGTAGAAGTGTATCTTTTGTTTTTTTCTCAATAACCCGTGCTCATTACTTTGCATATTATAAGCTGAGAGCTGCAAAACGTCAAAGGCACGATTCTTATAAGTTCACCACCGTCAAGCCGAAGATATCTCCTGCCGCGCTGATCTCTTGCAAGGCCCAGGGAGGGATGGGATCATCGACTGACACGATCATCAACGCAGTATCTGGCGGCTGTTGTGGGTCGCGTTGGCGGGGAGTACGTACAATAGGACCAACATCCATGTGACGTATGTTGACATTGGCTTTTCCCAGGATGGTTCCTACACGACCGATCATCCCCGGTATATCGAGGTTGCGGCAGAAGAGGATGTAGCCCTGCGGCACGAATTCGGCCCAATAGCGACCAACGCGAACGATACGAGGCTCTCCGTGCATCACTGTTCCACTTAACACTTCCACATGTTCATCGCCGGAACCTGGCTTTCCAGCAAAGGAGGACGCGTAGCCATTGACATGTACCATGCGCAACGTAATCAGGTTGGCAAACTCAGCGGGGGTGGTGCTTTTCTGCTCGATTATCTCCAATCCCCACTGCTTTGCCAGGAGTGGCGCATTAATCATGTTGACATGCGCATCAGAGATCGACTCAAGCAGCCCTTTGATGAGTGCGGCTTGCAAAGGGCGCAGATCATAGGTGGCGATGTCGCCGCTGCAGGAAAACTCAATCTTATTCAGTGGGCCCGGTTGCAGTTGCGTGTACAGGCGCCCCATCTGTTCCACCAGACACATATAGGGTTGAAGCACTTGCAATGTTTCTGGCAGAATTAATGGCGCATTTACGGCTGCACGCGGGAAATTCCCATGCAGCACTGAGACGATCTGCTCGGCAACATCTGTAGCTACTCCTATCTGCGCCTCTTCCGTCGAAGCGCCAAGATGTGGCGTAGCGATTACACGCTCATGGGTCAGGAGCTGTTTCAATATGACATTATCGCGTATAGGCTCCTGGCTAAAGACATCGAGGGCAACACCAGCTAAACGGTTCTCATTGAGTGCATTGAGCAGTGCCTCTTCTTCGATCAGCCCCCCGCGAGCACAGTTGATGAGCCGCGCTCCTGGCTTGAGTAACTGTAGCTCGTGGACGCCAATCAGTCCTTTTGTGCCACTGGTTCCGCTGGTTAACGATGTATGCAGCGTGACAAAGTCTGCTTTTTTCAGTACTTCCTCCATGCTTGACATCGTTACCCCGAGCTTACGTGCGTGTTCTGGTGCGACGTAGGGGTCAAAGGCTATCACCTGCATCTCCAATCCCAGGGCACGACGCGCTACCTCTGTACCCACCTTTCCTAGCCCAATGATACCCAGCACCTTGTTGCGTACCTCGACACCGAGAAAGCGACTTTTTTCCCATTTGCCGGCTTTGATGCTGCTATTGGCAGCTGGAATCTGGCGAGCCAGAGCCATCAGCATGGTGATGGTATGTTCTGCCGCCGCGATAATATTGCCGGTAGGTGAGTTGACGACCATAATGCCCAGTCGTGTGGCAGCCTCAATGTCAATATTATCAACGCCGACTCCTGCGCGCCCTACGATCTTCAGGCGTGTGGCAGCCGCCAAGATATCCCCGGTTACCTGCGTCTCACTGCGCACAATGAGCGCATCGTACTCTCCGATGATAGCTTGCAGTATGTCGGGCTTCAATCCAGGACGCTCATCGATTTGCGCCTCGGGCAGTTCGTGGTGTAAAAGGTCAATGCCCTCTTTGGCGATACGATCGGTGATCAATATTTTCATAGCTTCTTCCACCTGACTCTGTGCCACTTGCATGTTGTACTGTTCCTCTCTCCTTGTCAACTTCCCCTAACCCCTGAAGCCAAACTCATGGAGTCGCTTTTCCACTGCGTCCATAGCCTCGACCAACTCAGCCTCCTCGAAGAAGCCGAGATGGCCTACACGGAATATCTTTCCATCCAGGTGTTCCTGCCCTCCGCCCAGGACAATGTGATCCTGCTCGCGCAGTATTTTGAGCAGTGCTTTCGTATTGATCCCTTCGGGGGCCAATACAGCAGTAACGGTGTTCGATGCATTCGCATGGTCGGCCAGCAACTTTAAACCCATTGTTCTGGCTCGATTGCGGACGTATTCACCGATGTACTGATGGCGCGCAAAGATGGCATCACGGCCTTCGGCCAGCATTATCTCGAGCGCCAGGTCCAGGGCATAGAAAATTGAGATGGGAGGTGTGGTTGGATGCTGGCCGATTTCCAGCTTTTTACGTGAACTGTCCCAATCAAAATAGAAGCGGGGCAACCTGGCCGACTTGCTCGCTTCCCACGCGCGAGGACTGGCGGCGATCATCATCAGACCGGGAGGTGTCATCCATCCTTTTTGTGAACCGGTGAACACAACATCGATATCCCAGGGGTCCATTTCAATGGGTACGCAGCCTAATGAACTGACGGCGTCGACGGCAATCAATGTATCGGGAGCGAGCTGTCGCACCAGCGAGGTCAGGGTTTGCACATCATTCATTACGCCGGTAGAGGTTTCATTATGAGTCATGAGCACGCCCCTGAAAGGTTTGAGCGTTTTCAGGCGTGTCTCAACGATGTCTGGATCAGCCGCTTGTCCCCACGGAAACTCGATGCGGGATACCTGTAGCCCATAGGCATCAGCAATATTTGCCAGCCGGTTGCCAAAGGACCCGATAGTGATGACCACGACATGATCGCCCGGTGAAAAGAGATTGGCAATAGTTGATTCCTGGCCGCCCGTGCCCGAGGCTGGGTACGTCAATACTGGTGAGGAGGTCTGGAAAAAGTACTGCAGGCGGGCAGTGACGCGGCGCATAATGGCGGCGAACTCTGGGCCACGATGGTTAATCATTGGCCGTGCCATTTCTGCCAGGATGACAGGGGGGACTGTCGTGGGACCGGGGATGCGCAGATTTTGTTGCGGGATAGAGGCTTGAGGTTCAACTTGTGGAATGGGTATAGCTTTTCGTTCTTGAATGGTCATGCGTTTCTCCATCTATGCTGATTTTACATACCGTCGCATAATCTGTGTAATCTGTGTAATCTTGTAGTTAAAAAAGAGCGGTGGATAACGGTGCTGTTATCCGCCGCACTGCTTGATAACTTTATTTCAGAGTATAGCATACTGGGGTGTGATGTCAAACTGAATAGCATTCAAAAAATGAGATTGACAATTCTCGCTCTCCATGCTATCCTAGTGAAGCCGTAGTTCAGGGGCGCTGTAAGCGCCGCGCTCGAATGTGGTGCTGCAAATAACACAGACCCCCAATGTGGGGAAGAGGTGAGAAAAACAAAGCATGACTGTCAAAATTCGTTTAAAACGCGTGGGTATGAAGAAGGCACCCAGCTATCGTGTAGTCGTTGCCGATTCGCGTTCTCCTCGCGACGGTCGAATAATTGAGAACCTTGGTTGGTACAATCCCATGGCTGACCCTTCTGTCATCAAGATTGATGAAGAGAAGACTTTGGGCTGGCTGAAGCATGGGGCGCAGCCGACAGATTCTGTGGCGCAACTTCTCAAGCGCACTGGAGTATTAGCGCGTTTTGAGCAGACGAAAGCTGCCGCTGTATCTGAAGCTGAATAATTTCACATGAATTAAGGGTTGGGTTGGAAATGCGTAAACTGGTTGAGTACATCGCTCAGTCACTCGTCGATGATCCATCTGCTGTACAGGTGCGCGAAGTGCGCAATGATCGAAACGCCCTTGTCCTGGAACTCCATGTTGCACCAGAAGATTTTGGGAAAGTGATTGGCCGCCAGGGGCGAGTCGCGAGGGCCATGCGTACACTGCTGAGAGCAGGCGGTGCGCGTGAAGGTCGGCATACCTCGTTAGAGATTTTGTAGAGGATATCACCTGTGCCAATACCGAATGAAACAGAATGGGCTACTGTTGGAAAAGTGGTAGCCCCTTTTGGCGTCCATGGCGAGCTCAAAATACTATCATTTACTGATATCCCCAATCGTTTCGCAGAACTTGAAACCATCCACCTTGGGCCTGACCACATCTGTTACCAGATCAAGAGCGCTCGTCCCTACAAAGGGGAGATGGTCGTGTTGAAATTAGCGGGTATTGAAGATGCCAACACTGCTGAGACTGTACGTAACCATGTACTGGCCATCCCAATTAGCCAACTGGCAAAGCTTCCACCAGATTCCTACTATCAGCATGATATTGTGGGATTACAGGTTGTTACCCTCGATGGACGTTCATTAGGAGAAGTAATAGATATCATAGAGACAGGTAGTAATGATGTCTATGTGATCAAAGCAGCGACAGGCGGAAAAGATATACTGATACCTGCGATCAAAGAAATTATCAAGCAGGTTGACCTAATCCGCAAGATGATGTATATTGAGCCTATAAAAGGTTTGTTGGACGACGATGAGACAACTACCGAAGATGAAGAGGAGGATGAGTAAACGGTAAAGACTGCAGATGATTGAAATAAAAGGACTATTCTCGGTGTTGTCATTGGTAGGATTTGAAAAACCCCGATACGCCAATAAGCACAAAAGTGGAAGATGGCGATGAGGTTCATGAGAAAATTGTGGAAGTCCGATACTATAGTGAGCAGCAGCGTTTTGTAGGGAGGTTAACTCATGGCTGACCGTACCCCAACTTTTGCCGACATATGTAGTGCGATAGCCGATGGTCGGATTGCCGCGACGATAGATGGCTCAACGTATCAAATCAATGCATATGAGCTACGTCGTTACCTCAGCAAGTTTCGTTCTTTGCCCGTTATTTCTACCGCAGTTGACCAGGATTCCTCTCCGGATCCCGATACGCATGACTGGTCTGTATCTGTTCAGACTTCCGTTGCCTAGGCCGTGGTGGCCGATTTTTTTTAGGATTTTTGTACAGAGAAGCAGTTGCGTGTAGAGTCAGCAAGAACTATAATAGAACCTAGAGGCAATCAGCGGCTAGATGACTTACTGACTATAGGTTGAAGGCTGAAAGTCTTAGCGAAACTGTGTGTGTACTGCACAGGCGTAGTCCAATAGCTATGCCTGGCGAGGTAGAAAGGTTGTTCATGGAACCACTTGATACTGATTTACAAGCTATGGTGCGAGAACCACGCCCAGCGGTTCCTGGTTCACGGCTGAACGCACTCCTTATTTTCCCTGCGCTTGGCGTACTTCTGATGCTGGTCTTTATTGCAGCGGCGATCTTCCAATTCGATATTTCCGCTTTTATAGACTCGTTAATGGTCCTGGTAACGCTGCTCTTTTTTGCGCTGGTGGCCATGCTTTTCTGGGCGCTGGCCCCTCGAGGAAACAACGCATAACTACTCTCATAGTTAGTAATGCTCTAGAGGAGCATGAGATATTGCAAACACATAGCCCGGGTCGCAAGTAAACTATCCTGCCGACCTGGGCTATGTGTTTGTCCACCTGTTGAGATTGGCTTCTAGTTGACCAAATAGCTGGCTGTTATTGCGGGACCATCACCCGTAACCGCTCGTTTGCCAGGCGAATATGCATTGGTGTCTGACCCCGAACCTCTCCATCCAGTGTCACATCCTGTGGATCAGCCCCGGTTGTAATGGTGATACTTTGTGCCTGGAGATGGTGAATGCCGGGGATACGACTTACATCAGCGGAATTGTGTTTGTTTGAGGGTTCTTCCTCATTTGGCTGAGGTGCTAAAGGCGGCTTTTGTAGGTCAAAAAATTGTGCGAGCTTCGTACTGAGACTTTTTGTTGCGATTTCCTCCAGGATAACAATATCCAGCAAGCGGTCATTCACTGTTGCGCCTGGAATGGATAATTGCCATGCTCCGCCAAATATAGGCGCATTGATCACGGCAACCTGAAGAGCGCGGTAATGAAGTGTCGTTTGCTCGATGCTCGTTGATTGCCCTGTAGCGATTTGCAGCTGGGTGGAATTGTTCGTATGCGGTAGTGCCAGTCCATCAAAGCGAATCTCGACGTCGAGCGCCTTGTGATTGCGCAGGACCTCTAAAGCCGCGAGGGGATAAGTAAAACGGCCATAATGCTGGCGGGTCACCACGTTGGTTGCCAAACGGGCGAACTCCACATTGAGACCAATGATCAGCGCGTGGGCGAAATAGCCGTGCTTGCGGGCGGAAACAAGTGAAAGGACTGGACCACCTGGAATTGGATTCGCTGCATGTGGGGCCTGTTCAGCTGGCTGAGCTATAGCAATATCAATTTCTTGCTCTTTGCCGGATGCAATAACCTGGGTTGCTTGTGAGAGGTCTAGAGGAAGATGTAAGGTGCGAGCAATATCATTAGATGTGCCAAGTGGCAGAATACCTAGAGGTAGGCCACTTTCGGCAATATGGGTGATAACCCCGCCGACCAGTCCGTCACCACCAGCTGCTATAGCGACATCGATGCCCATTGCGCGCCAGGAAGGTCCCTGGGCAGGTAGACCATCAAGCTCTGCAATAGAGATGACCTGGATGATATGAACGCCAGCTTGTTCAGCGTATGTCAGTGCATCTGATAGATATGCTGACCTTCCTGAGTGTGGACTGTGTACCACAATTGCATTACGTGCTGTAGCCAACTTTACGTTTCCTCCAGTCTGTGTGTCGTTCTTGAAATGATGATACATCTTACAACACAGCAGTCCAGAGTGAAAGATTATTGCTCTTAGTAGCATGGGCAAGTAGCATTTATCTAGACAGTGAACTACGAAAGCAGACATTATGTTATACTACGGTTAATCTGGTGCAGTACGGCATGGTCGGAGCGACCAAGCATGTCTATAAAATGAGGCTATAGTGACGGTGAGTAATAGCGGGCGCGATTATTGGGCAATATGGAAGCAGTTTGTCCTGCAGGGAGTGATGCAGGAGGACGTCTTGCCTCCTGCGCTTGTCCAGTCCTGGCGGCGGTGCGCAGCGCAAGGACTTGATCCCTATGGCGCCTCTTCCAGTATTGGGAGAGAAGATATGCGAGAACTACGGACAAATCGTGACCAGGAACAACTCAGTGCAGCGGCGGATATACATTACTCCCATACCCTGCTTTCGTTAGTACGACCGGCTATGGAAGACCTGTACCAGTTCGCGGAGGGGTCAGAATGTATTGTGGTATTTGCCGATACCGAAGCGCGAATAGTGGATATCGTTGGTGACGAGTCCATGATGAATGAGTTTGGACATCTTGGCCTGGCGATTGGAGTTTCCTGGCGCGAAGGGCAACAGGGCGCGAATGCTTTGGCCCTGGCCTTGCAAGAATCCTTCCCAATTCAGCTCGATGGAGCGATGCATTATTGCGCTTTACTCCATCCTTTGTATACCTCGGCTGCACCTGTGCATGATTTGTTGGGCCAGGCAATTGGCGTACTGGCCGTTGTTGGTCGTCATGAACACGGTCATCCTCATACGCTTGGTATGGTTACAGCGGCTGCACAGGCTATCAGCAATCAGCTCCAGATGCAGGTTTGGTTGAGCAACGCAAATAACCTACTTGCTGAAATGAAGACTATTCTACAGACATTACCCGAGGGAATTATGCTGTTACGTCACGATGGGGTTATCTCGCAGATGAACAGCCCTGCCGGGACTATGCTTGGTCTTACGCCAACAAAGGTTACAGGAAGGCGGTTACGCGACGTATTGCCAATACCTGCGGTACTGTCCAAGGCGTTGGATGCTCGTCAGTTGCTTTCCTATGAGGAAATCGTCTTTGATACCGTCCATGGTCGTGTTCCTTGCCTTTGTACATTGAAACCAATCACCAGCCATCGTCAAGAGACGGGCCTGGAAGATATTGTTGGATCAACGGGTTTGATGATTTCTGAATCGGTCGCTGCTGGCGGTTTCGTCTTGACACTGCGCAGTATTGAACGGGTACAGAAGCTGGTTCATCGTATGACTGGTGCACAGGCCCGCCTGACTTTTGCCAATGTGGTGGGTGAAAGTTCCGCGCTGAAAGAGGCGCTGCGCTTAGGACGAATGGCTTCTGGTAGTAACTCGACGGTGCTACTCCACGGCGAGACTGGCACGGGGAAAGAGATTTTCGCGCAGAGCATACATAACAGCAGTGGGCGGTCTCATGCACCATTTGTAGCCATCAATTGTGCAGCTATTCCACGCGAATTGATAAGCACGGAGCTCTTCGGTTACGAAGGGGGAGCCTTCACCGGTGCAGATCGACAAGGGCGTCCGGGGAAGTTTGAACAGGCGCACGGGGGAACACTTTTTCTTGACGAGATAGGCGATATGCCGCGTGATCTGCAAACAAGCCTGCTGCGTGCAATAGAGACGCGTACGATTGTACGGGTGGGAGGGCAGCGGGTGATCCCGGCTGATGTGCGTATCATCGCGGCGACGCATAAGGACCTGCGTGAAGAGTCACGGCTGGGGAACTTCCGCTCTGATTTGTATTATCGTTTGAATGTGTTAACCATTGAAATTCCTCCTCTACGGGAACGTATTGCCGATTTGCCTCTACTGGTCCAGCATTTTTTGCAACGACAAGGGAGCATACTTGGCCGTTTCCTGGCAATTTCTCCGGAGGCATTGGAAGCCCTGTCGCAGTATAACTGGCCAGGTAATGTGCGTGAACTTGAGAATACGTTGGAGCGCGTTACTTATCTGGCGACAAAGCCAACAATTACGATAGATGATCTCCCCATTGAAATCCGCCGTACGCCAGACGCTGCGATATATCATACAACGACGCTCGCTGAAGAAATGGCGGAGCCTATAAGAGCAGTCTCCAGCAGAACGGTGAAAGTTTTGAAGGATCACAGTATGAATGCCGAAGCGCAGGCGATTTTACAGGCCTGGGAATCGAGCAATGGAAATGTCGCGCGCGCCGCTGCTTTGCTCGGTATCAGCCGGACGACACTATGGCGGAAGATGGTGAAATACGAGCTGGCGAAAAATGGCCTCGCTAAATAACTGCCTCATGAAAGCGTAGAATGCGCTGTCCCCTCTCAGAGCGACCTTCCATTCACTATCAATGGCGATTTTGCTGATCGAAGCCTCTTCTTTTGTCACCCAACTATCTATCTTACCCAAATAATAGTTTCCTTAGCCTTTGTTGAGGGAGAAAAGAGTCCTCTCACGCTAATCAGGTCTTTTCAATTTTGAAACATATGGTGTTACATAGTTGCAACAATGCAATGTTTTTGTTTCATTATTGCAACTATGTAATGTAGAACATAGCAGTATCTCCTCTTCCACAGGAAGATCCGTGGGGAATTTTTTAACGGGAATATATGGATCAAGTGGCTTGATAGGCAGGTTGAAGCGTTTGAATTGGCCTCTTTATTGTTTTCGCCTGCCGACTTTGGCATGGATATTGCTGTATTAAGAACACAGGACGTCTTTCTAATGCATGTGCAATCTTTGAAAGGAGGTATTGAGAGAAGCGTTTGCTCGTGAGTATACGGGTGTTGACCTGGTATTTGTTACACGGAGTTTTCTTACTTCCCGCAGTGAAACACTAGTTGGCCATTCGAAAGGAGGTAGTCTGCCGTTACCGGCAGATTGCAGTAAAATGAATAAGACACCGACATTGCCCCAAAAGCTTATGGCTGAAATTTTAGGAACAGCCTTCCTCGTCTTCGTTGGCGCAGGCTCGATTACCACGACAAATTTTATCCTTGGTCCTAAGGGAGTATTTTCAATGGCTGACCTTGGTATAATTGCATTGGCGTTTGCTTTTGCCATTGCCGCCATGGTCTACACGATTGGACATATCTCCGGTTGTCACATTAACCCGGCGGTCACTATAGCGCTTGCTGTATCGAGACGCATCGGCTGGAGAGTGGCCGCTGCATATGTCGTTGCGCAGCTTATTGGCGGAATACTTGGGGCATTGGTCATTGCCCTGGCCTATGGTACTTCTGCTGCTGCCACCCTTGGGTATGGCGCAACCAATTTTAATGCCGCGACGACAGGGTATTTTGTTGCAACCGCGATGGAAGCTATCGGAACCTTTTTCCTCCTCTTTGTGATTATGGGAACGGCTGTAGACGGGCGTGCGCCCAGTGGTTGGGCTGGTCTGATCATCGGTCTGATGGTAGCAGGTGAGATCGCGGCATTTGGCCCCATTACAAACGTGAGCCTTAATCCAGCTCGTACAATTGGTCCTGTATTAGTCCAGCTCGCTTTTGGTGGCACATATGACCTGACCCACCTCGTCGTCTACATTGTAGGTCCTATCGTAGGTGCAATCCTTGGCGTGGTTGTTTATGAATTCATAACACGAGCACGACAGGCGGGTAGTGCTGAAGTGAGTGGAGTCGAAAAGGTCGAAAAGACGGCTGTCGAAAGTAAATAGAGATCGTCGCTTGAGGCGTAAAAGGGGTGATAGCTTCCTCCCTGTCCGCCGGCGCAAGCGATTGAAGAAGGAGATTAACATGAAGAAGCTTATCAACAAACCCGAAGATGTCGTGAAAGAAGCTCTTGCGGGTATGCAGGCCCTCCATCCGGAACTCCTACGTGTGGATTTCGAAAACCAGATCATCGTCCGTGCAGATGCTCCAGTTCAGGGAAAAGTAGGTGTTATCTCTGGCGGCGGCAGTGGACACGAGCCGATGCATGGAGGGTTTGTTGGCCGCGGTATGCTTGATGCCGCCTGTCCAGGTGCCGTCTTTACTTCACCGGTGCCCGATCAGATGCTTGCCGCGACGCTTGCAGTCAATGGCGGAGCGGGAGTATTACATGTCGTAAAGAACTACACCGGTGACGTCTTGAATTTTGAAATGGCTGCGGAATTGGCGGCAGCAGAAGGCATTGAGGTTGCCAGCGTCGTCACCAATGACGATGTGGCCGTACAGGACAGCACCTGGACAGCTGGGAGACGCGGTGTAGGCGTCACGGTTCTCCTGGAGAAGATTGTTGGTGGTTTTGCCGATACTGGCGCGCCTCTAGATAGAGTGGCAGCACTGGCACGCAAAGTCAACGATCAAGGCCGCAGCATGGGTATGGCCCTTACATCCTGCACCGTCCCGGCAGCGGGCAAGCCAACCTTCGAACTGGGTGACGACGAGATGGAGATCGGTATCGGTATACATGGAGAGCCTGGTCGTCGTCGCGCCAAGCTTGCCCCGGCAGCGGAGATCACTGAGATGCTGGCAAACCCTGTTATCGAAGATCTTAGCTTGAAAGCTGGTGAACGTGTACTGGCCTTTGTCAATGGAATGGGTGGTACTCCACTTATCGAACTCTACGTTGTGGCCAGTGAGCTTGCCAAAATACTGCGCAGCAGGGATATAACCATTGCACGTTCGCTTATTGGAAGTTACATTACTTCGCTTGAGATGGCTGGTTGTTCAATCACCTTATTACGGCTTGATGATGAAATGACCCGCTATTGGGATGCTCCTGTGCATACCGCTGCTCTACGCTGGGGTGTGTAACGGCCCTGGTTGATGAGAGAGTGCTCGAGAGAACCTGTGTTCCTCTCTATAGTGTTCTTGAAAAGCCCGTAGTACAATATGATAAGCTGGGCAGAGGACGCCAGCCTGGATGGGCGCTTGTATCCAATAACTGAGTGGGGCACGCGCCCATACTGCCCTGCGAACTTCTATGAGTGGATGAGCGAAGCTGCCACTGCTACAAATCAAAACACTATATGGGCGAATGCGAAATTCGTCGCACAATGGAATGTGGAGGAGAACATGCCGATTACAACTGAAGACACGCTGCGCTGGTTGCAGCAATTGGCGCATGTTTTGCACGAAAATCGCGACTATCTCACGCAACTTGATTCCGCTATTGGCGATGCTGACCATGGAATCAACATGGACCGTGGCTTTAAGGCTGTCAGCGATAAGCTACCAGGGGTAGCGAGTATGGATATTGGCTCAATGCTAAAGACAGTTGGTACGACGCTGGTCTCGACTGTCGGAGGTGCGAGTGGTCCCTTATATGGGACAGCTTTTCTGCGTGCAGGAATAGCGACCGCTGGCAAGCATGAGCTGAATGAAGCTGACGTGATTGGCTTGTTCGAGGCTGCATTGGAGGGGATCAAGGCGCGTGGTAAAGCGCAGCCAGGCGAGAAGACAATGGTAGATGCACTGACGCCTGCCCTTGCAGCAGCTAAAGCGGCAGAGGCTCAGCAACAAGACCTATCCGAAATATTGCGACGCGCCAGTTCCGCGGCTGAAGCAGGCATGAAGGCTACTATTCCAATGGTAGCCACGAAAGGGCGTGCCAGTTACCTGGGTGAGCGCAGCGCCGGTCACCAGGACCCAGGCGCAACTTCCAGCTGGTTGATTCTCAAAACCCTGGCTGATATTTATGAATAAAAGGAGACTGCATTTATGGCAGTTGGCTTAGTAATCGTTTCACACAGCGCCCGGTTGGCCGAAGGTGTCGCAGAACTGGCTGGGCAGATGGTTCAGGGTAAGGTAGCAATTGCGGCGGCAGGTGGAACTCCTGAAGGGGCATTAGGGACTTCAGTTGACAAGATCATGGCAGCGCTGCATGAAGTCGATGGGCCGGAGGGCATCATTGTGTTACTGGACCTTGGGAGCGCGGTGATGGCAACCGAAATGGCGGTAGAGGCGTATGGGCATGAACAGCGGCATCGTATAGTGATCAGCTCCGCGCCACTTGTGGAGGGTGCAGTGATAGCAGCGATTGAGGCCTCTATTGGCAATAGTTTGCAGGAGGTAGCGGAGGCTGCGGCCAGTGCTTATAGTTTGCCGAAAGTACAAAACGCCTAAAGATGAATAGAAGGATAACCATTGTGTCAGTGGTAGAAACGACTGTCGTCATCAAGAACAAAGTAGGTCTCCATGCCCGTCCCGCCAGTATGTTCGTACAAACAGCCGCTCGATTTCAGTCGCAGGTTCAGGTATTGCATGGCGACAAGAAGGCCAACGCAAAGAGCATTATGGGTGTGCTCAAACTCGGCGCAGCACCGGGTGACACCCTTATTTTGCGCGCCGAGGGAGAGGATGCGGAAAACGCGGTGAATGCACTTGCGGAGCTCATAGAACGTAAATTTGACGAAGAGGAGTGAAGCTATTGATGTCTGGCCTTGAGGCTCTCCTGCCATCTCCTATGGTGGTGCTTGCTATTTCTCCAGGCGTTGCTATCGGCTCTGCGCGCGTGTGTGAGTTACCTGGCAAAATCGCGAACTCGGGACACAATGACAGGATAACAGCGGACCGGGTTGCGACTGAGAGGCAGCAATTGGACATTGCTCTTGAAGCCGCTGTGGCTGAATTACAAACGTTGAAAGAACGTATAGCCAGGACGGTAGGACGCAACGAAGCAGATATTTTCGAGGCTCAACAGCTCATGTTGCAGGATCCAGAGCTACTGGAGGAAATAGTGGAGCTGATTTCGCAGCAACATTTCTCTGCAATAGCGGCTTTACGGCAGGCAGCAGAACACCAGGCAGGGGAGTTGGAGGCTCTAAAGAGCGAAGTGTTTGCTGCTCGCGCAGCCGATATTCGTGATGCTGCGTCTCGCGTTACCCGTCACCTCGTGGGAGATACCCAGGCTATTGAAGCGAGCGCTGGCGCGACAAAACTTCCTATAGTCATTGTTGCTTATGACCTTACGCCTTCTGATACAGCCAATTTAGATACCAGGACGATCCTTGGTATCTGTACCGTGGTTGGTGGACCTACCACTCATGCAGCGATTCTTGCACGTGCCCTGGAAATTCCCGCTGTTGCAGGTTTCGACTCTCAAGTGCTGAGTTTGCTGCAGGATGGTCAACAGATAGCCATAGACGGGACACGCGGATTGCTCTACCTCGCACCAGATGCGCAGCAGCAGTGCGAGTTATTTGCCTCAATGCTGCGTCAACAAGAGGAGCGGGCTGTGCGACGTAAACAAGACATGGCTCACTGGCGAGATCTTCCAGGTTCAACCTCTGATGGTCGCTCTGTTCAGGTCTTTGCCAATGTAGGAGATAAAGAAAGTGCTCGTGCCGCTGGTGAAGCAGGCGCGGAGGGCATAGGTCTCTTACGTACCGAATTTCTCTTTGGGGGCCGCGCCGATTTTCCCGATGAGCAAGAGCAATTCGAGAGCTATGCTGCCCTCTTTCAGACATTTGCAGAGGCCTCATCTCCAGGCAAAACGATCGTAGCGCGCACGCTCGATGCGGGTGCAGATAAACCTTTTCCCGCTCTTGAACCATTAATTGGTGCGCTTCATGAAGCCAATCCTGCTCTGGGGTTGCGGGGCGCCCGTATTCACCTGTTGCACCAGGAGTTGTTGCGCCGGCAGTTACGCGCTCTACTGCGTGCCGCTGCTCAGACGGGCATACAGCTGGATATTATGTTCCCCATGATTGCCACGCTCGAAGAAGTACGCCGTCTGCGCGCGATGTATGCTGCTGTCAGGGAGGAACTGCAAGTTGAAGGGGTATCGCCTGGGCCGCAGACGCAAATCGGAATCATGATAGAGACCCCGGCCGCAGCGATTATGGCCGATGTGCTGGCTCATGAAGTAGACTTCTTCAGTATTGGAGCGAACGATCTCTTTCAATATACCCTTGCCGCTGATCGCACCAACAGCCGGGTAACGGGCATGTTCGGAGTGCTAGAGCCGTCGGTCTGGCGTTTGATCGACCTCGTTGTGCGGACAGGTGAGGCACAAGGTAAGCCGGTAGCCCTCTGTGGAGAACTAGCGGCGGATCCATGCATCGCTCCCCTATTGGCCGGCCTGGGGGTACGGGAACTGAGCATGAGTCCCTCTGCAGTTCTGCGTGTTAAAGCCGCCCTGCATGAGCAGACGATGGAGTATTGGCAAGGGCTGGCAAATCAATTACTGAAGGCTGAGACCGGGGAGGAGATGCAGGCTGTACTGCAAAGTATAAGCGAAGGTTAGATCAAGAATACGTAGCCTCCCGATGGCCTGGAAGCAGGGGAGAAGGAGAGCGCTTCCAGGCCATCTTCATGCACACATGAGAGTATAGCTGTTATGAGGAAACAGGGTGTAATTTACCGGTTTTCACGTCGTAAATAAAACCGCTGATACCTATACTC
>WNFW01000866.1_pt1 | contig 20015 bp, 21 predicted proteins | sample 5400131 | NCBI WGS metagenome assembly WNFW01 (sample SAMN13153362, study PRJNA577476) | soil metagenome | isolation source: 20 cm soil or saprolite under grassland replicate 1 | place: USA:California | collected 2016-06-15 | reverse complement strand
CGACTCGTTGGTCTCGCTCGTCCCCGGGATGTGGATCGCCTTGGGGTGGCGCTCGGTATCGCCGACCAGCGCGCCCTGCTTGGTTTCCGCGACCCAACCGGTGATCCCCTCGCCCACCTGGATCGCGAGCGTCTCCGCGGTCACGCCGTCGTACTCGGCGCGCTTGGTATCGCTGAAGTACACGGGCCGCAGGGTGCGACCGTCCTCCTCGAGCAGGTAGATCCGGCACTGGTCGTAGGGCAGCAGGGTGGTGATCGCCCGACCGATCGTGTCGCAGATCTCGGGGACGCTCACCACGGTGGCGAGCCGGGCACCCAGTTGCTGGATGGCGTCGAGATGCTGCGTCCAGAAGTGGACGAAGGCCGGTTTGCGATCCTCGTGCAGGGCGCTCCCGGCGGTACCGGTGACGGTGACCTCGCCCGATTCGATGACCTGGAGGAGCGCCTCGGCGACGCTGGGGTCGAACTGCCGGCCGGACTGCGCGTGGATTTCCTTGAGGATCCAGTCCCGCGGCCGGGCGCGTCGGTAGGGCCGGTCACTCGACATCGCCTGGAAGGCGTCGCAGGCATGAATGATGCGCGCCTCGATCGGGATCTTCCGGCCACTGAACCCATCCGGGTAGCCAGCCCCATCCCATCGTTCGTGCTCGGCCCGAACGATGGGGCGGATGCGGCCGAGGAAGGGAACCGAGGCGACGATCCGCTCACCGATAACGGGATGTTCTCGCATGATGGCCGCCTCGTCGTCGTCGAGCGGGCCGGGTTTGTTGAGGATGTAGCCGGGGACGCCGATCTTGCCGATGTCATGCAGCAGCGCGCTGTATTCGAGAAAGCGCAGGTCGTCATCCTTAAGGCCTAGACGGCGGCCGACTGACCGCGCCAGCGCGGCCGTCTCCCGCGAATGGGCTTCGGTATGGCGGTCCTTTGCATCCAGCGCGGCGGCGAGCGCGGCGATGGTGGCGAGGTAACTCTGTTCCAGTTCGTCCCGCTGTCGCTCGACCAGCCGGTTCTCCTTCCGCAACGCCGCCGCCACCATGGATGGGACGAAGGCGCAGACCACCATCGAGGCCACGAGCACCAGCAGTGTCCGCGCGTAATACCCGTTCCACCCTTGCAGCAGCAGTGGCAGGCTCGCCACGAGCGCGTTGAGCAGCAGGATGGCGACTGCCGCGCGGAATTCGAAGAGGGACGCGCTGAAGACGACGATCACCATCAGTAACGGCATCACGTGGGAGTGCACGCCACCGGTCGCCGCCAGGCAGACCGCATTGAGGAGGAGGCCGCCGAAGACCACCGGCAGAAAGCGTTCAGCGGGGAGCGCCGCCCACGGCCAGAACCAGGCGAGGAGTCCGGCGGCAGCGGCGGCCGCGGTGATGATCCATTCGATGCCGTAGTTGACCTGGACGCCGGGGCCAACGTAGTTGCTCGCCATCACAACTCCGCCCAGGCCCCAGAGTGAGAGGGCGGCCACGCGAAACGTCGCGCGGTGCAATGCCGGTCGACGCTCCGCCGTTCCCATGCTGGCGAATACAACGGGGCACCGAGAGGCTTCCGTCGTGGCCTTCCGGGCCGATAGGATGGCCGGGCATGTTCTGGACGTTCGTCGACGCGGCCGAGGTGGCCGATCGCCGGGTCGTCATCGCAGGCCCCCAGGGTCACCATCTGGCCCGCGTGCTTCGCGTTCGCCCCGGTGAACGCGGCGTCGCCGTTTCCCACGGAACGGAATACGAGATCGAAGTCGTCGAGGTGGGCGGTGGGCAGATCGTGGCTCGGGTCGTCGGCGATCGACCGGTCCAGGGCGAGCCCGACATCGTCATCACGCTCCTCCAGGCAGTGCTGCCGAACCCGGACCTCGATGCCGTGATCGAGGGCGGCACCGCGGTCGGGATCGGGCGCTTCATTGCCGTCCAGGCCGACCGATCGGTGGCACGGCCGGCGCCACAACGATTGGCGCGGTGGCAGGCGATCGCCGCCTCAGCGGCCGAGCAGAGCCATCGCGGTGCGGTGCCGGAGATTGTCGGTCCGGTCCGATTGGCCTCAGCGCTGGAGCTGGCGGGCAGCCCGAGGTTGCTCGTGCTCGAGCCGTCCGGGTCATTACCGCTCGTAGAGGCGATCGATGGATCGGATCGATACGCGATCGCGATCGGCCCCGAGGGCGGCTGGACCGACGCCGAACTGTCCCTGATGCGCGAGCGGGGCGGCGTCATGGTCAACCTCGGCCCGCGCATCCTGCGCGCGCGGCTGGCTCCAGTGGTGGCCGCTGCTATCCTCGTCCAACAGCGATGAACGTGTCGATCCAAACGCTCGGATGCAAGGTGAACTTCGCCGAAATGGCCGAGCTCGGCGACCGGCTGGCGCGCGCCGGCTTCACCGTATCGGACGGCGATGAACAAGCGGACATCTGCGTGATCAACAGCTGCACCGTCACCGCACAGGCCGACCGCAAGCTCCGGACCATGGTGCACGGCCTGCGGCGCCGCCACCCGCAGGCGCAGCTGATCCTGACGGGGTGCCACGTCGACAATCCGAACCCGCGCGTATCCGCGGTTCCGAGCGTCGATGTCGCATTCACCAACGCCCGGAAAGGAGAGATCTTCGATTACCTCACCTCGACGTTCTCGCCGGCCGCAGGCACCCGCGGATCGACGACGTTCGCGCGCTCCCGATTCTTCCTCAAAGTGCAGGACGGCTGCAATCACCGCTGCACCTACTGCATCGTGTGGCGCACCCGCGGCGTGTCGCAGAGCCAGGACGAGACCGCACTGATCGAGCGGGCGCAGCAGGCGGTCGCCGATGGCTATGGTGAGATCGTCCTGACCGGCGTCGACCTGGGCGCCTACGGCCGCGACCGCGGCAAGGCCTTCGCGCCGTTCGTTGGGCGGCTGCTGACGGCGATCGCCCCGGCACGGCTTCGCCTCAGCTCCATCAATGCCAACGACTTCACACCCGAGCTGGTCGAGCTGGCCGCGTCGCCGCGATTCTGCCGGCACCTTCACATCCCACTGCAGTCCGGCAGCGACCGCGTACTCAAGCGCATGGGTCGCCTCTACCGGCGTCGCGACTACCTCGACCTGATCGCCGCCCTGAGAACGCATTCCCCCGACATCGCACTGACCACCGATGTGATCGTTGGCTTCCCCGGCGAGACCGACGCCGACTTCGCGGACACGCAGGCGGTGGCCGCCGACGCGGGGCTGACCGGCATGCACGTCTTCCGCTACTCGCCGCGCGCGGGAACCGCCGCGCCGCGCCTCGGCCTGCCGGTCGATGACCCCGTCAGCCGCGACCGGAGCCACCGGTTGCAGGCCCAGGCCGACACGCAGCGCCAGGCCTACGAGACGCGCTTCATCGGTCGTGACCTCGAAGCTATCTGGGACCGGCGCCTCCCCTCCCGGGTGCGCGGCCTAACTGACAACTACATCACGGTCTATGCGCCCGAGCGCGGCCAGACGCTCGGCACCATCGCCCACGTGCGTCCATTGGCGCGCAGCGGCGACGGCTTGCTCTGCGCGTAAGCTTGGCCGGTGGCTGAGGAGTGCCTCTTCTGCAAGATCTTCGCGCGGGAGATTCCCGCAAAGGAGGTCTTCCGCGACGAAGAGATCGTCGCCTTTGACGATATCCGCCCGGTCGCCCCGACGCACGTGCTGGTGATTCCGAAGGAGCACATTCCCGGCGTCCATGACCTCACACCCGCGCATGCGACGATGCTCGCCCGCATGGTCCAGGTCGCCAACCGCATCGCGGACGAACGCAAGATCGATCGCGACGGCTACCGCCTGGTCTTCAACAAGGGGCCGCAGGCTGGCCAGACGGTCTATCACCTGCACGTGCACCTGCTCGGCGGACGCGCCATGGGTTGGCCGCCCGGCTAGACCGGATCAGACTCGTTTGTAAATCTTTTGCGACAACGCCGTCACAACGGCATGGCTGAACGGCCACGCGCGAAATAAGGGCCGTAATCGGACGGCGCTAGCGTGGGGCGCAGATGCGCTTCCCATCGTGGCGTGCTACCCAGCCACAGGATCCAGCGGACCGGGCTAAGCTGCAGGAGCGGCTGACCAAGCTGACGACGCCGCCTGTTCAGGACGACGTGCCGGCTCCCTCGGTCGTGACGGCGGAGCCAATCAGCCCCGCCAGGGCAAAGCTGCATGAACTGACGGGTGCTGGAGCCGCGACCCCGGCGAGTGCGCCGATCACGCCGGTTCCGACCGAGACGAACCCCGCAGTAGAGAACCCCGTCACCGCCGCGCCGGCGGTGACGCCAGAACCCCTCGCGGTGGCGCCCATCAGCGCCGCGGTGGAACCCGTGGTCGCGCTGGTGCCATACGGCGCTTCGGCCCCGGTCATCGCCGCGCCAATTGGCGTCCAGCCGGAATCGGTGCTGGTGGCGGCGGCGCCGAGCTTGCGTGACAAGAAGCGTCGCCGGCGCCGCCGCTTTGGATTCCTCCTGTTCTCCGGCGGGCTCATCGTGGTTTTCTTCGTGGCGCGCGCCATCCCCGGCGATTTGGAGATCGGCCCATTCCGGATCGACGCGACCGGAAGCGCGGGCGACTCGGCGAGCCTGTATTACTCGGACGATCCGCACGCGCCGTTCTGGCTGTTGGTCCCCACGTTCAACCTGCCACCGCGGTTCTTCGCGGCACGGCCGAACAGCAGTGCTCGACCGATCGTGGCCCTTGCGCCGTCGCCGAGCCATTCGCCGTCCGCAAGCGCCAGTGCGTCGGCGAGCGCGAGCCCGTCATCGGGCGCCTCGCCATCCGCAAGCCCAAGCGGCTCCGCCTCTCCAAGCGCCAGCCCGTCTGCGTCCCCCTCGTCCAGCCCGAGCGCCTCGCCGACCCCGACGGGGACGCCAACGCCTAGCCCGTCGCCCACGCCCACTCCGACGCCTACCCCGACGCCCACGCCCACGCCCACACCAACACCAACCCCCACACCCACGCCGACGCCGACGCCCGCCGCACCCTTTGCGATTGCCTCCGCGGGTGACTCCGCGTCCATCAACGTCAACCCATCAACCAAGTGCAAACTCGGAACGGTGACCTCAAACGGCAGCTTCCGAATGCAAGCCGGCGGCCCCGGTGGCACGGTGAACTACACCTGGATTTACAAGGACACCGACGCGAACGGCAATACCGTCGTCACGACGCACACAGGTTCGCTGGTCGTCGCCGCGGGGGACGCCGCCCCGCACTCGATCACCGACTCGTACAGCCAGCCCAACTCAGCGGGCACGATGCAACTGGTGTTCACGTCCCCCTCGTACGCATCGCCGCAGCTGCAACAGTCGTGGACCTGCCGCCAGTAGCCATCACGTCGGATCAGGCTGCAGCCGGCGCCTTGTAGCGCGTGATGTTTCCCGCACCCGACCGCTTGGCCTCGAGCAACGCTTCGTCCGCGCGGGCGAGCAGCAACTCAGGGGTGGCGCCGTCCTGGGGAAAGACCGCGATGCCAATACCAAACGAGACCTGCACGTCGGTGCCGCGCAGCGTCTGTCCCATCGATCGGTAGATTTCCTGGATGCGGGTGGCGACGATATGGGCGCCCTCACCGTCCGCATCCGAGAGCAGCAGCACGAATTCGTCGCCGCCGAATCGGTATGGTTCGTCGCCAACGCGGATGGCGAAGCGAAGAAGGTTGGCGACTTCCTTGAGCAGTTCATTGCCGACCCCGTGACCCAGATGATCGTTGACTTCCTTGAACCCGTCGACATCCATCATCATCACCGCCATCCGCCGGCCGGTCCGCGCCGCGGGGCCCAACCAGGTTGGGAGCTGCTCCTGCAAGGCGCGCAGGTTGCGCAGGCCGGTGAGCTCGTCGACCCGGCTCATCCGCATCAGCCGGCGCCGCTCCTGTTCCCAGTTGCTCGTCAGCAGGGTCGCGTATCCATACATCACCAGGTGGGTGAGCCCATTGATGATCAGCGGCGTTCCCGTTACCTCGGTGACGCCGACACTAACGATGGCGACCGCTGCCGCCACCGCGAGGGCCACTGACCGCGGCAGCAGCATCGCACCGCTGAGCACGATCAGGAAGTAGACCAAGCGCAAATCAAAGTCGCCGCCGACCGATCGTTCGAGGTACGCAACAGCCGCCACGGCGGCCAGCAAGAGGGTGAGGCCGAGGACGCGGCGGATACCGAGCACGTTGCGCATCGCCGGCTCCGCGATTTTCATGTGATTGTTACCCAGGCAGTAACGGGCTTTCGCGGTTGTAATTGCGGCGGTCAGAGCGGGGTTGGGCGACCCTGGGTCGTGCCACGCACGATCCAGAAAACGAGCAGGGCGCCGACGCCGACACCGAGAGCCACGAGCGGGTGCGCGCATCCGACGATCGCCCAGGGCAGCCCCAGGGCAAGGCCGCTGATCCCCTCGCGAACAGGGACACCGCGCCCGATCGGCGTATCGCACGAGCGGCAGCGGCCGCGTTGGACCAGGTAGCTGATCACGGGGACCAGTTCATCGGGCGTCAGGCGCCGGTTGCAGGTGCGGCAATGCGAGGGCGGCCAGAGCAGGGATTCACCCCTTGGCAGCCGATCGAGGACGACCTCGAAGAAGCTGCCCAGCGCCATCCCAAGCGGAAGCAAGAAGGCTGCGCCCAGCAGGTTGCACAGGATGTCAAGCAATCAACCGCTCCTCCGAGCCAGCCTTCCGACGCCCATCCCTTGATCATCGACGCCTATCTCCAGATCCTGCTCGAGCAAAGCGCCTCGGACCTGATCCTCACGGCAGGCGCAGCGCCGACCATGCGCAAGGATGGTGCCCTCGTTCCGATCGGGCCGGATCCGCTCCGTCCGGACCAGATCGAGCAGATGGCGCAGGAGGTGCTCTCCCCCGAGCGATGGGCTCGCTTCCAATCGCGGGGCGACCTCGATTTCTCCTTCAACTGGAAGGGCCACGCGCGCTTTCGGATCAACGCCTTCAAGCAGCGGGGCTCGGTCGGCATGGCGTTGCGCCTGATTCCATACCAGATCCCAAACTTTGACCAGCTCGGCGTGCCCCCGGTGGTTCGTGGGCTGACGCGCCTCGGTCAGGGCCTGATCCTGGTGACAGGTCCAACCGGATCCGGCAAGTCCTCCACCCTGGCGGCGATGGTCAATGACATCGTGGCCTCGCGTCCCTGCCACGTGATCACGATCGAGGACCCGATCGAATACGTGTACCGGCATCAGCGAAGTATTGTCGAGCAACGTGAGGTCGGCGCCGATGTCGCCTCCTTCGCGGATGCGCTCCGCGCCGCCCTGCGCCAGACGCCCGACGTGCTGCTCGTAGGCGAGATGCGTGACCTGGAAACCATCTCGGCCGCCATCACGATCGCCGAAACCGGTCACCTGGTGCTCGCTACCCTGCACACCAACGACACGACCCAGGCGGTCGATCGGATGGTGGACGTCTTCCCTGGCGACCAGCAGCAGCAGGTCCGCGTGCAGCTGTCCAATACGCTGGCCGCGGTCATCTACCAGCAACTGCTGCCGCGCCGGGATGGGCCGGGCCGGGTCGCCGCCTTCGAAGTCCTGCTCAACACCCTCGCGGTCCAGAACCTGATCAAGGAAGGCAAGACGCGGCAGCTGCGGAACGTGCTCGAGACGAGCGCCAAGGATGGCATGAATACGATGGAACGCAGCCTGAGCGAGCTGATCCGGGCCGGCCTGGTCGACTTCGGTGCCGCCGCCGCGCGCGCCCAACACCCCGAGGAGCTGCGCCGGTTGGCGGCATAGGCGGCCGGCGGGATAAGCACCTGTCCGCAGGTTCGCGCCGGTTGACACGTTTGCTCCAGTTGGACAAGTCATGAAGCCGGCGCTTTCCACGAGCGAGGCGGCGCGCTGGCTCGGGATCAGTAAGTCGACACTGATCCGTGCGGTCAACCGCGGCGCAATCCAGCCGGCGTTCCGCACCCCCGGCCGGCATCTGCGTTTCACCCCTGAAACGCTGCACGAGATCCGGCGCCAGCTGGAAGCCCCGGTCCGCGAGGTCGCGTGAGCGCGGTCGAACGCCAGCCCGAGGGCCGCTTCGGACTTCGCCAGGAGAAGCGGCTCGGTGACCTCCTTCTGGAAAACGGTGTGCTGACCCCCGAGCAGCTGGAGACCGCGCTGGCCGCGCAGCGCCGTCAACACCGGCCTCTCGGCCAGGTACTGCTCGCCCAGGGCATGGTCGACGAGAAAGCGCTCGCCGCCGTGCTGAGCGTGCACTTCAATGTGCCCCAGGTCGACTTCACCCGTTCACGCATCGACAAGGACGCGCTGGCGCTGATCCCTGAAGCCTATGCCCGTGAGCACACCATTCTCCCGATTCGCCTCGAGAAAGACGTGCTCGAAGTCGCCACCGTCGACCCTGGCGACCTGGCGCTGCTTGCCGAGCTCAAAGTCCTGACGCGCAAACGCATCAAACCGCTGCTGGGCGTGCGCTCGGAGATCGACCGAGCGATCACCCAGTCCTACAAGCTGCGCACCGGCGTCGATCAAAACGTCCGCTCCTTCCAGGAGTCGCTGCAGCCGAAGCCGGTGCCTCGCCGCTTGTCGGACGTCAAGCAGGACGCGCCGGTCGTCCAGATCGTGGACTTGATCATCGCGCAGGCTGCCGAGGAACGGGCCTCGGACATCCACATCGAGCCGCAACAGGATCACCTGCGGGTTCGTTTTCGGATCGACGGCGTGCTGCACGATGCCACCAGGCTCCCGGCCACCCTGGCGGCGCCAATTTCGTCGCGGGTCAAGCTGCTGGCCAACCTCGACATCGTCGACCGGCGCCACAGCCAGGACGGACAGATCCAGACCACGGTTGATGGGCGGCCACTCGACATCCGGGTGGGCACCATCGAAACCATCTGGGGCGAAAAGGTCGTGCTGCGGCTATTGGAGCGGTCGCGCTCCATCCTTCGCCTCGACACGCTGGGCTTTTCTCCGGCCGCGCTGCAGACGTTTCGCGGATTGATCAAATCGCCCTACGGCATGATCCTGGTGACCGGCCCGACGGGAAGCGGAAAGACGACGACGCTCTACGCCGCCCTCAACGAGCTCAACAGCGTGGAGCAGAACATCATGACCATCGAGGACCCGGTGGAGTACACGTTCGAGGGCGTCAACCAGATCCAGATCAATCGCCTCGCCGGCATCACCTTTGCCAACGGGCTGCGCGCCATCCTCCGCCAGGACCCGGACGCCATTCTGGTGGGCGAGATCCGCGACAAGGAAACAGCCGAGATTTCGGTGCAGTCCGCCTTGACGGGCCACTTCGTGCTGTCGTCACTGCATGCCACCGATGCGGTGGGCGCGATCTACCGCTTCCTCGAGATGGGGATCGAGTCGTTCATGGTGACCTCGGCCGTCAGCGGCGTGCTGGCGCAACGACTCGTCCGCCGCATCTGTCCCGAGTGCGCTTCGGCGTACGAGCCGCCGCCGGAAGAGCGCGAGTTTTATCGGCAGGTCGGCGGCCACGGCATGGTCTTCCAGCGGGGAACCGGCTGCGCCTTCTGCGCGCACACCGGGTTCTACGGCCGGATTGGCGTGTTCGAAGTGTTGCGGATGAGCGACGCCGTCAAGCGGCTTCTGATCCGCGATGCTCCCCCGGAGGCGTTGCGGCAGCGCGCCATTACGGAGGGCATGACCACGCTCCGGTCGGCCGGGTTGACCAAGATCGATGAGGGCTTGACCACGATCGCCGAGGTGATGCGCTCGGTGCACTTGAGCGAGGACATGGATGCCTAGCTACGCCTACCGGGCCTATAACGAGTCGGGCCAGCGGCGCGATGGGCGGATCGAGGCCGCCGGGACCGCCGCCGCCGAGCAGGCGCTCTGGCTGGAAGGGCTCAAGATCGTCGAAATCCATCCGGCGCCGCCCAAGAAGACGATGGCGGACTACTTCCCCAGCCTCTACCGCATTTCGCAGGCCGACATCATCCTCTTCACCCGCCAGCTGGCGACCTTCGTCGGGGCCGGTGTTCCGATGAGCCGGGCGCTGGGCGTCATCGCCGAGGAAACGGCATCGCCCCTTTTCAAGCGGGTGATCCTCGCCGTGCTGGCCGACCTCGAGCGAGGACAGAACCTCTCCGACGCGCTGGTCAAGCACCAGAAGGTCTTTCCGGCTCTCTACATCGACCTGGTGCGCGTCGCGGAGCTGACCGGTAACCTCGAATCCACCCTCACCCAGCTGGCTGGGTACCTCCGGCGCGACTTGAACACCCTTCGGCGAGTGCGCACGGCCATGGTTTATCCGGCCGTCATCCTGGTCGTCGCGGCCGGCGTGGTCCTCATCCTGGTCTTCTTCGCCTTGCCGGCCTTCACGCGCATCTTCGCCGAGTTCAAAGTCGAGCTGCCGCTCCCGACACGGATCCTACTCGGCATCGTTGACGCCATCCGCACCTGGGCGCTCGTGATCGTGGGTGTCATCGTCGCACTCGCCGGCGGAATCGTGGTGGCGTTGCGAACCGAGCGCGGCATCTACCTCAAAGATCAACTCTCGATCAAGCTGCCGATCCTGGGGCCGATCGTCCTCGCCGCGGTGCTCAACCGGTTCGCTCGAACCCTGGCCATGGTGCTCAAAGCCGGCGTGCCGTTGGGCCAAACCTTTGACGCGGTGATCGCGAGCACCGGCAACAGCGTGTTCCAGCGAGGGCTGACCACGGTTCGCGACCAGATGACCAGCGGCGAAGGCTTCGCCGGGCCACTGATCCGGACCCGGTTGTTCCCGCCGATGCTGACCCAGATGGTCCGGGTTGGCGAGGAAACGGGAACGCTCGACACCTACCTGGAGCAGGCGGCGGACTTCTACGAGGAAGAGCTCGACTATCGCATCCGCACCATGACGTCGCTCATCGAACCGGTGATGACGGTTGCGGTGGGATTGGTCGTCGGCTTCATCGCGGTTTCCCTGATCTCTGCGATGTACGGACTCGTGGGGGCGATCAAGTGAGAGGCCGGCGCGGGTTCACGCTGATCGAGACGACCGTCGCCATCGCCTTGCTGGCGGTCATCGTCGTGACCATTCTCAGTGCGTTCTCGGCGATCACGCTGGCCGCCCGCCGGCACCAGCAGGTGACGACACTCGACCGTCTGACCCGCTCGGAAGCCGAATACATCAAGAGCCAGGCCTATACGACCGGCGCGACCAGCGGAACGTATTCCACCAATCCGGCGAGCGGTTACACGGTCACCTATCAAGTCCTCTACTACAGCGCCGCGACCAATCCGCCCACCTTCGGCACCAGTAACCCCGATGTCGGGCTCCAGGAAATCGTCCTGACGGTTAACGGACCCAACGGGTCGAGTGAAGTTCTTGACTTCCTGAAGGAGCAACCGTGAGGCGGCGGCAGCGAGGTTTCACTCTGGTCGAGGGCATGGTCTCCCTCGCCATCCTCGCCATCATCACCCTGGCAATGGGCGGCACCTTCCTGGTCGCTTATCGAACGATCAGCACCGAGGCTCGCGTGATCGCCGCCGACCAAGCCGTTAGCGGCGCTAGCCTGTGGTTGACCCGCGATCTCAACAGCGCGAATGTCCTGCCCACGGGAACCGCCGACGCCACCCCCAGTTCCGTCAGCTTCAGCTACGGGTCACCGCCCGCGATCAGCGTGGTCTACAGCGTCAACGCCAACCACGACCTGGTTCGTACCGTCAACGGCCAGGCAGGAACAGCAGCGCGTGGTATTAGCAGCGTCAATTTCAGCGCAGCCGGCTGCTATGCGACGGTTGTCATCCAACCCTCGGCAACCGGAGCCGCGGCCGTGACGCTGAACGTCAGTAACCGCCCGGCGGGATGCTTCTGATGCACCGCACCCGAATGCTCCGACAGCGGGGACAGGCGCTCCTCCTGATCCTGGCGTTCGTGGCCGCCTTCCTGCTGGTCGTGTGGGCGGCGCTGACCCTCGCCAGTGCTGGGTTCCTCGGATCAAACGCGGTCCGCGCCGATACGCGAACGACCTATGCACTCGACGCTGGACTCGCGTATTCCATGCAAGTCATCGATGACAAGAATGGCAACGGTTGCAATGCGCCTCGGACGAGCAACTTCACGCTCAATTATCCGACTGGAGTCATCACCGTCAATGTCGCGATCAGGAAAGGCAGTCAATGCCACGGCAATGGGGCGACCTGGAACATCACCATCAACGTCACCGGAACGAGCCGGACCCTCACCGCCCTCGTGACAGAGGTCAACGGAACGTCCACCGTGACGTGGGAAGCATTCCAATGACGGCCCGGCTCGGCCTGGATCTTGGGACGCGCGAGCTGAGGCTGCTCCAGGCCGGCGGCCGGCGCCTCACCCATCATGCCGAGGTGTTGCTTCCCGAGGGGGCGATGGTGGATGGCATCCCAACATCCCTGCTGACGACGACCGTGCGTAGCGCCCTCGATGCCGGCGCCTTCACCGCCGTGCGCACCCGGGTCGCGATCGCCGAGACCGGGACCGCGTTCCGCGATTTCCGGCTGCCGCGGCTCGCCGGCAGCGAGCTCAGCCGCGCCGTCGCGTTCGAGGGCCGCCGCCTGGTACCGATGGAGGCGGCCGATGTCTACTTCGCCTGGCACGCGAGCCGCGACTCGAACGGCTACGCCGTCTACCTGGTCGCGGCGCGGCGAGCCATGATCGACGCCGTGCTCGCGGCCGTCGGGGCTGCCGGCCTGCAGGTCGAGCGGATGGATCTCAAGCCACTGGCGCTGGCGCGTGGCATGGGGGTGTCCGACGGCTTGCTGCTCGAATGGGGCGCGGCGGAAGCCACGTTGGTCCTCATGGTGCGCGGGCGACCGCGGTTCTTTCGGACCTTTTCGCTCGACGCCCCGCCGGAAGACGCCGACGCGCAGCTCGACGAGCTGGCGCTCTCCCTCAACGCGCTCGTCAAGTTCATGCGCGGAGCCGCCTCCGACGTGCAGATCGGTCCCGCGACGTCCCTCGCGCTGGGCGGGCGCTTTGCCTTCATGGACGACGGGCTGCAACAGGCTCGGCAGCGCTTCGAGTTCAACGTCGTCCTTCCCCTGCCGGTTTTCGAGGCGCCCGCCGATTTCCCCTGGCAGGCGCACCTGGCGGGCATCGGATTGATCCGCCAGGGCCACTGGAATAACCGCCTGAGTCCGTCACAGGGAGGTGACACCCGTGTCGCGGCCTGATCGTGGACCAGACGTTGCCGTCGACTTCGCGCCGCCGCCGAAACCAAACCACGTCCGGCCGCTGGCGGCGCTGGTGGTCGCGGCGCTGGCCGCCGGCGCGGCGACGGTCGCCGTCACGCAGCTGCTACTCCACTGAGCCAACCTTTACGAATCCCGCAAGAAACGGTCCCTAATCTCGACTGTGAACTAGGAGGTAATACGACAAACATGCTTCTTGCACTACTCAAAGATGCGCGCCGCCGCTCGCAGCGCAGCCAGGGGGGCTTCACCCTCGTCGAGCTGCTCGTGGTCATCGCGATCCTGGGCATCCTGGCGGCGATCGTTCTCTTCAACATCTCGGGCGTCAGCGCCAACGCCGCCTGCAGCGCGATGAAAACGGACGGCGCAACCATCCAGGGCGCCGCGGACATCTACTACACCAACAACGCGAAGTATCCGGACAGCGTCGCCGACGTCGCCGTGCCACCGGGACCCGCCAACGGTGACGGTGTCAACATCGGTGAACTGATCACGGCGAACCTTTTGCACCAGGCGCCACCCGCGACCGAGTCGTTCAAGTACGTCGTCAAAGCTGGATACGGCTCCGGAACCGTCCAGGGCAACCTGGTCCCCGCGACCACCTGCATCTACAACCCGTAGTCGCAAACGCCTTCTACCAGTGATCGGCCGGCCTGCGGGCCGGCCGATCTTTTTGTTGAGGCTGGGGTGAGGCCGCGCAGAGGGTTACGCGATCCTGGCTTCGTCGCCCTCGACGGCACCGGCAATGCGTTGCGGCAAGGACGACGTGGCGAAAGCGGCGACGAGGCGAGGATCCCACTGTGCGCCCGAGCCGGCGGCGAGGATCTCGAGGGTCTTGGCGACCGTGTGGCGTGGCCGGTAGGGGCGGTCCGTGATCATGGCATGGAAGGCATCGGCAACCGAGACGATGCGCGCCATCATGGGGATCGCCGGACCCTGCAACTTGTCGGGATAGCCACTCCCGTCCCAGCGCTCGTGGTGGTGGCGGATCGCTGGGGCCAGCACGGTCGCCGGGCGAAAGGGTCCAGCGATCTGGGCGCCCAGGACAGTGTGCTGCTGGATCTGTGCAAACTCCTCAGGGGTCAACCCACCCTGCTTGTTGAGGAGAGCTTCCGGCAACCCGATCTGGCCGATGTCGTGCAACAGTCCAGCGTGGTAGGCGACCTCCTGGTCCTCGGCGTCGAGGCCGATCAGCCGCGCCAGCGACTGGGCGGTGAGCGCGACGCGGTCGTCGAAGGGAGCCTTCGACTCGGTCGGGTTTTCCCGCTTCACCAGCTCGCGCAGGCTTTCCTGGGTGCTGCGAAGATCACGACGCAACTCCTTGAGGCGCAGCAACGCGCGGACCCGCACCTGGAGGTCGCGGAGCGCGATCGGCTTGACGATCAGATCATCGCCGCCCGCCTCGACCATCTTCGCGCGCTCGGGCCGTGGGTCGAACCCGGTCATCATCAGCACCGGGATCTCAGCCGTTAGAGGGTCCGACTTGAGGCGCTTGCAGGCGTCGTGGCCGTTCATGACCGGCATCTCGACGTCCATCAAGATCAGGTCGGGCTTGAGGCGGCGGGCGACGCGGATCGCCTCCTCCCCGTTGTTGGCGGCTTCCGTCCAGAAGCCGAGGTTGGAGAGCTGCCCGGCGAGCAGGTCGCGGTTGGCGCTGCTGTCGTCCGTGACCAGGATGGTCCGGCGCTCGGGCATCGGCCCGGATGGGAGGGCGTCCACTGGCACTAAGACGTAGGAAGCAAGAGCTTCCTTCGTTGCAGGGAACAGTGAAGCGTCGCGTCACACAACCGGCGATGCCGCTCGCCATGAAGCTGCCCAACCTCCTATCCGTCGAGGCGGTCGCGGCGGCCATTCACCGGCATCCCGAAGTCGTCCGGCGCCAGGCGCGCGATGGCCGGCTACCCGGCGAGAAGATCGGCCGGGTTTGGTTCTTTCGTCCTGAGCGGTTGGCCGAAGCCGGCTTCAGTCAGTTCCTGCCGCAGATGGCCGGCGACAGTAACGCCGTCCTGCCCGGCGAGCCGTCGGTGACGCCCCTGCTCAAAGCCCTGGGCGAGGCCGGGCTCCAGGCACTGCAACACCTCGATCGCCCCGCCATTTTCGCGGCGGTCGCAACCCGCCTGGCGGACGCGGGGCTGTCCACCTACTTTTTCGATGGAACGCCCGATGGTAGCGGGTTGACGATCGCGTACGTCCACGCTCTGCATGCGGCCGCCGAGGTGGCAAGGCTCACGGGCCGCGAAGAGGTTGGCACCTTCATCCCCTTCGAGCGCGTGCCGGTCCTCCACCGGGCCTGCTCCACCCTCAAACCGCAGTACATCGGCGACCACGACGAGCTGGTCGGGCGAGTCGCGATGGTCCTCCAGCCCGAGGCGTCCGCGAACGCCCGGCGGCTGAGCGAGCTGCTGCAGATGTCCGCCGTGATTTCCGCACCACTGGTGGTGGGTGACCAGGCAATCGGCGCGATCACTGTGATCGGTGCCGGGCTGCGTGAGTCGGACCTGCCGGCGGTGATGGCGTTCGCCAATCAGACGGCCGCGGCGATCGAAACGGCACGCCTCCTCCAAGAATCTCGGGAAATGGAAGAAGCCATGGTGCTGACCCTGGCCGGCGCCATCGAGCTGCGCGAGGCGCTGCGAAGTCGCGCCTACGAGCACGCCACGCTGGCGGAACGACTTGCGGAGCATCTCGGGTTCGACCCGGCCCGCCGAAGACGGGTGCGGTACGCGGCATTGCTCCAGGACTTCGGCAAGATCAACCTCCCCGACAGCATTCTCAGGAAGCGGGGCCGGTTGGACGCCGAGGAACGGGCGCTAATGATGACCCACCCGGTCGTCGCGGCGGATGTCCTGCAACGCTTCAAGCCCCTCACCGACCTGGCGCCCATCGTCCGGGCTCACCATGAATGGTTCAACGGCGAGGGATACCCCGACGGGTTAAAGGCCGAGGCGATCCCGATCGAGACGCGGATCATCTCGGTCGTCAATGCGTTCTTCAACGTGACGTTCGATCTGCCGTTAAAGACGGAGCAGACCGTGGCCGAGGGTCTCGAGGAGTTGACGCGATTCGCTGGCATCAACCTCGATCCGAAGATAACCGAGGCGCTGGTGGTGATGTGCCGCGAGGCCGGCTCTAAAGGGACGCCATGGTACGAACAGCTGCTAGTCGAGTTGTTTGCCGCGCATTCCGCCCCGACCGGCGTCAAAGACATCCTGTCCGTGGCTGACTCGCGCGAGCTCCGGATCATCTATCGGATCGCGCGGGAGACCACCGCGGTCCTCGACCTGGACACACTGCTGAGCCGCATCGTGACCATCATCCGAGAGGTGATGGGCTACAAGATGGTCTCGATCTTCTTGCCGGTCAACTCGGCAAGCGAATTGAGGGTCGGCGCCCAGAGCGGCTACGCAGCCGACATCACGGGACTCACCCTCCCCATCGGCCAGGGAATCATTGGTTGGGTGTATACGCACGGTGTGCCCCAGATCATCCCGGACGTCTCGGCAGACCCGCGATATATCGGCCTCGACGATCGGGTTCACTCGAAGCTCGCCTTTCCGCTGATGAGCCGCGGTCAGGTGCTTGGAGTCCTCAACGCCGAGAGCGAGCATGCCGACGCCTTTTCGGAGGCGGACGTCGCCCTGATGTCGGCGGTCGGTTCCCAGCTGGCCTCCTGCCTCGAGGTGGCCCAACTGCACGACACGCTCAAGCGCGAGGCCAGCCATGATCCGCTGACACGCCTCAACAACCGTCGCCATTTTCTCGAGCGGATCCAGCAGGAGATCACGCGTGCCGGCGCGACCGGCGAGAGCTTCTCGATCGTCTTCCTCGATGTCGACGAGTTGAAACGGATCAACGACACCTACGGCCACCTCGCGGGTGACGCGCTGCTTCGCGAAGTGTCGAACGCATTGATGGACGCGGTTCGCGGTGAGGACGTGGTGGCACGTTATGGCGGCGATGAGTTCGTGGTGCTCCTGCCGGCGACTCCCGCGGCGGCGGCGGCAAGCGTCGTGCAGCGCATCTCGGATGGCATCGTGCGTCACCGCTTCATGGCGGGCCGCGAGCTGCTTCAGATCCCCGGCGTCAGCCTCGGCCTGGCGAACTTTCCGCAGGATGGGAAGACGGCGGAGGATCTCCTGGCGTCGGCGGACGCGACGCTTTACCAGCAGAAGCGCCGCGCGAGTTAAGGTCCGGCCGGGTACGAGAACTCGGAGGCAATCCACGCACCGGTGTAGTAGTCGATGGCGACCCACTGGGACGTCGGGTCGCAGGACCTATCGGGGCTATGCCCGGAGCAGAGTAGGTGCCACTGGCCACTAAATGTCACGACCCAGGCCCAGGAGTGCGCTTGCACATCGAGTCCCGTTTGGAAGTTGTGCCTGATCTCCGCGGAGTTGACGGCGACCGCACCGGAGCCCGTGTGCTCCCAGGCGACCTTAATGGCATCGGACCGCGATATACCGGTACCCGGGTGCTCGGGCGATTGCACCGCGAGCAACGCGACCACCAACACGACGACAAATAAGCCACCCAGGAGAAGGAGCATCCATTTCCTTGAGACCCGTGCACCCCTAAATGCCATCGGATAAGCAACGCGACATCGGCTGGCGTGGTTGCGGCCATCGGTCTAGCCGTCCCACGAGCGGTGGGGGCGGCGCAGGTCCCTTTCGGTGCGCGGAGACGGGCCGGAGCCGCCTCGCGATTGTTGAACGCGTGCATTCCGCATCTGGGCTCGAACGTTTGAAGGCGTTTGCGCCGTCCGATCTCGAACGGATTTCGAGTTAGCCGGCCGGCCCGTGGAGCACGCCGAAGGGTGCGCCGACCTCAGCCGCGTGCGGGCGTGGGTTACCCGAAGACCAACTGCAGGTCATAGAGCTCGCGCGGGACGCGCCGCGTCTCGGCAATGACGTCGCGTATCGGCACCACCCCGATCTGCCCATCGCGCCGGATCGGGATCACGCCCGCCTTCCGATCGGCCAGCAAGTCGGTGGCCGCCACTCCCAGGCGGGTCGCCCAGATCCGGTCGACCGGGGACGGTGAGCCGCCGCGCTGCAGGTGACCAAGCACCGTGATCCGAGTCTCGAAGCCTGTCGCCTCCTCGATCCGGGTGCTGAGCGAATCGCCCACGCCCTGCTTGGCGAGCTGGACATGACCGAAGGCATCACGCTTCTCCGCCGCGGCCGCCACCGCCATCGCCGGCTCGAGCGCCCGCATCTTCACGCCCTCGGCGACAACGATGATGCTAAAGTCCTTGCCTTCACCGCGGCGGTGATGCAGGTGCGCGACGACCGCCTCGAGCTCGGCTGGAAACTCCGGGATGATGATCATGTCGGCGCCGCCGGCCAGCCCTCCGACCATCGCGACCCATCCGGTATCGCGGCCCATCACCTCCACCACCATCACGCGATGATGGGCGGAGGCTGTGGTGTGCAAGCGATCGAGCGCCTCGACCACCACACCGACCGCGGTATCGAATCCGATACAGAACTCGGTGACAGAGAGGTCGTTGTCGATCGTCTTCGGGACGCCGACAACTGGATAGCCAGCGTCACTCATGGCGGCAGCGACCGACAGCGTGTCGTCGCCGCCGATCGCCACCAGGCCGTCGACGCCGCTGCCGCGAAGCAGGCTGATCACCTGCTCGACGCCACCCTTCTCCTTGAGGGGGTTGGTGCGGGACGTGCCAAGGATGGTTCCGCCGAGCGGCAGGATGCCACGCACGGACGCTGGTGTGAGGTCCTCCATGTCGCCCGCTCCCAGCAGCCCGGCCCAACCGTTCTTGATGCCGGTGACCTGAAATCCCTGCTGGAAGGCGCGGCGCGCGACCCCGCGGATCGCGGCATTGAGCCCGGGCGCATCGCCGCCGCCGGTGAGAACGCCGATTCGCACGACGCCTAGTGTAGTTCGCCTACCTCGACCGGCGGCCGCTCGAGGTGAGATTGAGCACGAGCATGAGAGCGCCCAGGGCAATGATGAGCGCTCCGAGGACGACGCCCCCGGTGTGGTCGAGCTGGTAGCCGCTAAGGCCGACGATGCCTTCGAAGAAGGCGGCGCCCAAGAGGAACAGGACGAGCGCGATGCCGACCAGGCGCGTCCCGGAGCGGACGTTGCCTGGGCGGCGGGCGGTCAGGCCGTACAGGATCATGCCCAGGCCGATCGCCCCCGGCACGATGAGCGTCCAGGCGTAGGCCCAACTCTCGTAGTGATCGGTGGCATTCTGGACCAACAGGATCAGGCCCGACACCGTGACGATGCTGCCGAAGATGGCGAGGCCCTCGCTAACGGCGCCGCTCGCGGTGAGCGCGACGAAGAGGATCAAGATGCCGGGGGCGACGACGAAGAACGGCCAGCCGTAGTGACCGATGTCGACCCGCACGAACTGGCCGGCCAGCAGGATCGCCCCGATCAGGACGAGCAGCCCACCGAGAACCATCGACGGGCGACGCGGGCCGCGCGACGGCTGGCTAATGGCGGGTCCCTGGGCGCCGCCCGGGCCGCTTGCGGACGCTTCCTCGGCCATGCCCCAACCTTACGCGGGCGGCGGTTGCCGTCAAGGGACGGCGGCCGCCCCTGGCCGCAACGGTGGATGACGGGCAGAAGTCGTTGAGCACACACTCCGGGCAGCGCGGCGTCCGGGCGAGGCAGATCCGGCGGCCGTGCAGGATGAGGCGCAAGCTGAAGCCGGTCCACTCCTCTGGCGGCAGCATCCTCGTCACCTCGGCTTCGATCTTCACCGGATCGGTGCTTTTAGTAAGGCCGAGCCGTCGCGTCAGCCGCTTGACGTGGGTGTCGACGGCGAACCCCGGGATGCCGAAGGCGACGCCGAGCACGACGTTGGCGGTCTTGCGACCGACGCCCGGCAACGTCACGAGGTCTTCGATCCGCGGTGGCACCTCCCCGTGGAA
>WNFW01000861.1_pt1 | contig 20035 bp, 19 predicted proteins | sample 5400131 | NCBI WGS metagenome assembly WNFW01 (sample SAMN13153362, study PRJNA577476) | soil metagenome | isolation source: 20 cm soil or saprolite under grassland replicate 1 | place: USA:California | collected 2016-06-15 | reverse complement strand
ACGTGCTGGTACTTGGACGCCTGTCCGTGATCCCGGAGGAGATGTGCCTTGTCCGCGATATCGTCATTGTCCGTGACGATCATGCCGCCTTCCCCCGTCGTCATGTTCTTCGTCGCGTAGAAGGAGAAACACGCCGTGTCACCGAGGTTGCCCGCCTTCTTACCGTGGTATTCGGCGCCGTGGGCCTGGGCCGCGTCCTCGATGACCGGGATGCCGTGTTCCTTCGCCGAGTCGACGATCGGTTCCATCTCCGTCGTTTGGCCGTACAGGTGGACCGGCATGATCGCCGAGGTTTTGCGGTGGATCGAGGTCGCCACCTTGGCGGGATCCAGGTTGTACAGGCTGCCGTCCACGTCGACGAAGGCCGGCTTGGCCCCGCAGAGGAGGACCGTCGACGCAGTCGCGAAGAACGTGAGCGGAGGGACGATGACCTCGGTTCCGTTTCCGATCGTGTGGGCGAGAAGGGCGATGTGCAAAGCGGCCGTGCCGTTCGCGACCGCGACTCCGTGTTTCCGGCCCAGGTCCCGCGCGAACGCGGCCTCGAACGCCTTCACCTTCGGACCTTGGGCGAGCATCCCCGACGCAAGCACCTCCTTGACAGCGGCGAGCTCCTCCTCTCCGAGGATCGGCCGGGCAATCGGGATCATCGCCGCGCGAACGGACACGGGCTAATGAAAGTTCGTCGCTCACTTGCGAGAACGGGAACCGGCCGTCCTCTTGGGACGGAGCTCGGGAAACGCCTTTCCATCGTGAGCGCACTGCATTTTCGAGTCGAGGGGCCGGCCGCACTCGCAGACCCAGCCGATGACCTTCGCCGGGACGCCCGCGACCAAGGCCTGTGCGGGAACGTCTTTCGTGACCACCGCCCCCGCCGCGACCATCGCGTATCGCCTGACCGTGAGGCCGCAGAGGATGGTTGCATTCGCGCCAATGGAGGCTCCATCTTCGACTTTCGTGGGAACGATCTTCCAGTCGGGACTCGCAGCCCGTGGATACAAGTCGTTTGTGAAGCAGGCATGGGGTCCCACGAACACGCGATTCCCAATCGTGACTCCACAGTACAAAGTCGCGAAGTTCTGGATTTTGCAGTCGTCTCCGACGACGACCGCGGAATCGATGTACACGTCCTTTCCGATGTTACAACGGTCTCCGATTCGCGCCCCCTCCCGGACTTGGGCCCAGTGCCAGATCGAGGTGTCTTTGCCGATTTGTGCTTCGGGGGAGATGTCCGCCGTCGGATGAATTCGGCTCGACATGAGACTGCGTCCCGGATGCCCTTTCGGCTATGAATCCTTGGACGCGAAATTCAGCTTTGGACTCGTGTCTCCTGGTATCGCGGATGAGAATCACCGGACAGTTTTGAAATAGGCTCGGAGAAGGGTGCGTCTCGTCGAGATGAGTCAGCGATGAGCCGGCCCAGTGGACACGAGTTGGTTGCCTTATCAACCCTACAACTCACGGACGGCTTGGGTGTTCTGGTAGCGCTACTCCTCGCCTACATCCTGACTCTTGCGGTGGTCCCGCCCCTCATTCGAAAAATGAGGACAGGTGGCATGGTGGGGAAGGATGTTAACAAAGCGTCGAAACCAGAGGTCGCCGAGTTGGGGGGAATCGCCGCTCTATTCGCATTTTCCGTCAGTCTCTCGCTTGTTGTAGGAATACAGAAGATTCTTGGCAATGTGGCGGAACCGCCTTTCCTCGCTTCCATTAGCGTGTTTTTCATGGCCGCGATGATCGGCCTCATTGATGATATTTCGAACATTAGGCAGCGGCTCAAGGCCGTCGCGGTCGCATTCGCGGCACTCCCCCTCATGCTGGTGCATCTCGGTCCGGAGACAATTGACCTCCCTTTGGGACTGCAGATTAGCTTCCCGACGGGGATCCACCTCCTGTACTGGTTGATTCTCGTCCCCATCGGAGTGACCGGGTTCGCCAACGCGATGAACATGTCGGCGGGCTATAATGGATTGGAGAGCGGACAGATCGCGGTCGTGTCCATCGCCCTCCTCTGCGTTACGCTTCTTCGGAACGGGCCGGATTACGCTTCCTTGATTTTCGCTGCGATTGCGGGCTCTTCGCTTGGTCTGTACTTCTTCAATCGGTTTCCTGCACGGACTTTCATCGGCGACATCGGTACTCTCGGTTTGGGCGCAGCTCTTGCCTCGGGCGTGATTCTTGGACACATCGAATTCTACGGTCTGATCGCAATTGCGCCCGCCTTCTACGAAGCAGCGGCAACAACGTACTACGGATTTTACAAAGAGAACGGGAAACGAAAGATCGCTTGTCGGAACCCCGTAATCCATGCAGATGGCCGCCTTGAACCACCCGCGGGCGCAAGTCGCTATACCCTAGCCTATTGGCTGCTGTCACGCCGTTCGATGTCTGAAAAAACTCTCGTGTGGGTACTCCTTGGATTCTACGCCGCGAGCGGAGCCGTCGCAATCCTGCTGAGCGTGGTGTAGCGATGGTCGTACTGTTCCGGAAGGGAGTACCTGGTGCCGTCTACAGAGCCGCCCTGCTGCCCGTTCGCTACGGAATCAGTCCAGATCGGCTCGTCTCACGTCTTACCCGAATGACAGCGCTGATGTCGCGTTGGGATACCCAACCAACGGTCCCCGTTACCGCAAGCACTCTGGAACGGCATCCAGATCTCTTGCGAGGTCTGCGCGACGCGGATGTCGCCATTCATGGGTATCGCCACGTCTCGTACGCAGACTTGTCCCTGGACGAGAAGCGTTCTGACCTTGAATCGGCTTGCGCCGTATTCGCGAAGCACGGGCTCGTCGCTCAGGGGTTTCGTGCTCCGTACCTTAGGGCGGATCAGGAAACCTTCTCCCTTCTTCGAGATCGGGGCTTCCTTTTCGATTCGAGCAACACTCGGTTTGCTTTGCCTGTCGGGCACTCTGTAGCGCGTGCCGCCAGAGATCTTGCCGGTTCTCGCTATGCGATGGCCTCTCGCTCTCCATCGGCCTCCATGCCTCCAACGCCTATCGACATGCCCGTTTCGTTGCCGGACGACGAGATTCTCGTCGATGGACTCGGAATACGCACTACGCGAGGCCTGTCCAGCGTCTTCGAAGCCATGATGGAAAGCGCCTCTTCGGCCGGCTCTCATCTGGTCCTCCAAATACACCCCGAGCGGTTCCACATCTGCGAAGCCGCGGTGGAAAGGCTCGTCGAAACGGCAAGCGACGCAGGCGCTTGGCTGACCACTCTTTCGGGCGCAGCCAATTGGATCCTTCACTCTGCGGGCGGAACCCGAGGCTGGCCCGAAGGACATTCCTTCGCGTTGTCTGTGACCGGAGATCTCGATTCGGTCGCTCTGCAAGACTTCGCGCGGAGATCACTTGGGAGGTAGGTGTGGCGATCGTCACTGAGGTCTCTTCGTCAGCCTGGGGGGACTTTTGCCACTCGCGCCCGAACACGCCGATTTTCCAGACGCCGGAGATGTACGCGGTATACATCAAGACGACTGGATTGGCTCCTAGTGCGGTCTTTGAACTGACGGACGGCGAGATGACCGGTTGCCTTCTATCTGTCAGACAGGTTTGGGCCGCAAATCGTGTTGCGTCACTTTTTGCTCGAAGCTTGATTCTCTCCGGACCCATCGGCGACGGAACGACGCAGAGAACTCTCCTCAGGCACCACCAATTACGGGCTAATCATGCTTCGATCTTTTCGGAGATTCGTCCCTTCCTTCCTGATGAAGCCCTCAAGGCCGCAGCTGTTTCATGCGGATTCAGATGGGAACCGCATCTGAACTACCTGCTCGACTTGTCGCAAGGGGAGCAAGTCCTTTGGGACTCGATGAGTAAGTCGCGCCGAAAGAATATTCGCAGCGCGGAGAGAGCTGGGCTCCACCTACGCCTCGTTGACGGGAACGAGTCCGTCTTGCGTCTCTCTGAACTGGTCCAGAGTACATACGCAAGGGCCGGACTTCCGCCCCCGGATCGGACGCTTTTCCAAGCAGCTCATGAGGTTCTAGGTAGCTCTGGTCGATGGATCGCAGTTCTCGCTGAACACGGAGGTCGTCCCGTCGCGGGTCGGGCCGTCCTAGTAAGCGATGGCTTCATGCACGACTGGTACGCGGGCTCTACGGACCACGGAAGAGAAGTCCACGCTGACGAATGGCTCGTCTGGGAATTGCTAAAGCAAGGGGTCGCGGACTCGTTCCGCACCTTCGATTTCGGCGGAGCCGGTTCCGTTGGGGAGTACGGTCCTGGCGAGTTCAAACGCCGTTTCGGAGGACGCAGCGTCAGCCCCGGGCGGATGATTATGGTGCACCGTCCAGTTGAATATCTCATCGCTCGGACGATTTGGAAAGCACTAAACCGGGTCCGGAGGCGCTAGTATTTTGTCCAAAGCTCAGGCACCGAGCTGGGACAACTACTTGCGAGCAGTATTTCTGGAGAAGGCTCTTTCGCACCGGTCTGAAAGGCTTCCCCGCGTTGTCCTTGATATCGGGTCAGGGTCAAGCTCGTTCAGTCGAGAAATGTTTGCGGCGGTTCCCAGCTTCATCCCGGCCGACATTAGCTTACACTCTGGAATTCGTGTCCGTTGCAGCATGACGGATCTCCCCTTTCGCTCTGAGATATTCGACCTCGTGATCAGCCTTCGAGCACTCCAACATGTCGTTCGCGAGACGGACGCTCTTCGCGAAGTGCTGAGGGTTACACATCGGCGAGGGCGCGTCATCTTTGGCGTAGCAAACCGACATTCGTGGACTTTGTCTGGCGGACGCCTTCAAAATCCTCGATGGCGTCGAAAGATTCCGTACAAGATGTATCGGCTCTATTCTAGACGGGAGCTCGAAACAAAACTTCGGGGCATGGGCTGCACGGAGGTTCGGATTTGGTGTGCTTTCTTTCTTCCTGAAGCAATAAACCGGCTACCTCCCACTCTCACACGCCTAATTCTTAGGGTCGGAATCCCCCTGGACAGGTTTGCCAGCCATGTTCCCTTGCTCAGGAGTGTGGGCACGCATTGGGTCGGCTTCGGGGTGAAATCTTGAACGTCACAATCGAGAAACTCACCAGCACTCACGACTTTAACGAACTGGACTCTTTCGCTGCCTCCCTAGATAGATCTTCAGTTTTCCAAACGGGTAAAATGGCCCGTGTATATTCTCAATCGTCGGATACGCGACCGCTGGCGCTCGCGGCACGCGGAGCCTCAGGCGAAATCATCGCAAGCCTGGCGGGTGTGGCGTTTTCTCACTTTCTCGATCACCCATCAATCCTTGCGCCGTTCACAGAACATTTCGCCATCAGAGGGTCGCCGCTAAGCGAAACAAGCGCAGAAGCTACCGAAGCAGTCCGCGCCCTTTTACAGGAGCTTCAAAGGGAGTTCGGCTCGCGAGGGCTCTATCTCCGATGCTATCCCGATTGGCTGGCGCCCTCGCTAACCGGCTTCGAGACTTGCGGCTACCTGCGAGAAGACTGGCTGAACATCGCGGTCGATCTCAAAGGCAGCGAAAAACAGATACTAAGCAGCATGTCAAAGCACCGCCGAAAGGGGATTGGTCTTGGTGAGAGGGCGGGTCTCGGAATCATGGAGGTCTCTACAACGGCTCAGCTCGACCTTCTTTACGCCCTCCTCGCCAACGCACACCGAATCCTTCGAATACCTTTCCAGAAACGTCCACTGTTCGAAGCCGTCCTACGGGAAATGGTTTCTGAAAGAGCGGGACTCATGTTGCTCGCAACGCATGGAAATGAATTGCTGGCCGGTCGAGTAGTTCTCCTGTATCGTGGGGTCGCGTATGATTGGTACGCCGGGTCGACCCGTCATGGAAAAGAATTCCATGCTGATGAATGGCTCACGTGGAAGTCAATGCTGCTTGCCAAGCAACGTGGTGCGATCGAGTTTGACTTTGGGGGAGCTGGGAAACCAAGCGAGGACTATGGCCCTCGGGAATTCAAGCGCCGATTCGGCGGTGTCCTTACAAACGTGGGAAGATACACGAAGGTGATTGGCCGCGTCCGGTTCGCTATGACCGACTTGGCGCAAGAAGTTCTGCGGAGGATGTGATGCGATACCTGTTCGTCGTGGGGCACCCCGCTCACGTTCACCTCTTCAAGAATGTCATGAGGACGCTCTCGGGACGGGGGCATGAAGTCTTCGCGGCCGCCGTCAGGAAGGAACAAACGACGGCACTACTCGAGGCGCTGGGCATCCGTCATGCGGTCATCGGTGGGAATCAGCGAAGTTTGATTACGAAAGCCTTGGGCCTCTTTCCAAAGGAGATCGCTCTTCTCAAAGTCGCTCGAGATTTCCAACCCGACGTTCTCATCAGTACCGGATCGCCGTATGCGGCTCACGTTTCGGCGTTGTTGGACAAACCACATCTCGCCTTCGGAGACACGGAAAACGCTTCCCTAACGGCCCGCATAACAATTCCGTTCACCGATGCCTTGTACACCCCCGATTGCTTCGAGGGGAATCTCGGACCGAAGCATAGGAAGTACCGGGGATACAAGGAGCTGGCATACCTTCACCCGAAGTACTTCCGACCTAACCGTGATTCCCTCCGAATTGTCGGCCTTTCTGAATCCGAGCCCTATTTGGTAGTTAGGCTCGCCTCTTGGGACGCGAGTCACGATATCGGCGATCGAGGTTTCTCATTCAGAAGCGGTGAAGAACGATTCTCTTTCTTGAAGGATTTGGAACGGCTTGGCCGTGTAGTGTTGACCAGTGACCAGCCGATTGGTCCTCCGCTGAATGAGTACACCATTTCGTTGCAACCTGAACTGATGCACGACGTCCTAGCTTTCGCGGACATGTACATCGGAGAAGGGGCGACGATGGCCGCCGAAGCCGGGGTCCTGGGGGTACCATGGTTCTTTGTGTCAACCACGGGTCGAGGCTTCCTTGCCGACCAACAGCGCGGCTATGGGCTTGGGTTTTGGGTCCGGAATCGAGCGGAGCTTGTCGAGGCCCTCGCCCACATGCCGCGGCGAAATGTCCGTGCCGAGTGGATGTCGAAGCGTGAGCGCATGCTTGCGGACAAAGAGGACGTCGTTTCATTTATCTCCCATGCCGTTGAAACATGGCCGTTATCTCCCTAGCACCTGAGGTGAATGCATGATTTGTACCCTGCGGCCGATGAGCCGGGATCATCGGATTCGTGACTCCGTGGGCGATACCTACATGACAAGTTTCTTCTATCGAAGCCTTCGTCGTCGCTCAAATCGGAGTTCGAGATATCGGTCGTGCCACATGACTGAATCCCCTCGTTGCCCAGTGATTGGCAGTCCTCCTATGCCGGAAGGTCGCTGATGCGAGTCCTACTTGTCGCTGGTTTCGACCCTCAACAAGCCGCCGCGAGTGGCGTTCAGTCGTATGTGACCGCGCTTGGCCGAAAGCTCGTTGGCCTTGGTCAAGAAGTTGAGGTTCTCAGCTTGGGATCCGAGCCCTTCATTTCCGGTGGTATCCACTTCGTCCCAGTCACCGCAAGAGCGCACGGTTCATTCGAGTTCATGGTTGCAGTGTCAAGGCACCTCAAGAAACGGAGAGGTGCGACCGACCTCGTGCATGCGCACCGTCCTGATGATCTGATCCCCTTCCATCTCCAAAGGTCCGATCTGCCCTCAGTCTTGACCCTTCATGGCGATCACGGGTTCATTCTCGCGTCTAGACGGGGACGGGCGCCGGCTGTTCTATATCGCTTAGGAGAAAAGTATTCGCTGCTACGAACGCGGTCAATCATCTGTGTCTCCTCAGCCACGAAATCTGATTTCCTCGTCCGTTACCCGCTCCTCGCGACTCAACTTCGCGTAATACCCGCAGGCATCGACTTGGATTTGTTCCATCCTCGTGACGATCGCTCTGTTCGGGGCAAGATCGGCATTCCTGAAGAGGCAAGGTTGGTAACTTTCGTCGGACGATTTGAGCCCGAGAAGTGTCCTGAATCGGTTGTTGATGAGTTTGTAGCGCTCCATGAACGCCACGGAGATGCACGCCTGCTCATGATCGGCGAGGGTCGACTAGAATCGAAACTTCGTCGACGCGCGAAGGTCAGCCGGGGGTCGATTACGGTCTTGAAGCCTTTGCGGCAAGAAGAACTCGCGCCAATATTGGCCGCCTCGGATTTGTTAGCACTGGCTTCGAAGCATGAGGGCTTACCCACCATTGCGCTCGAAGCACTAGCCAGTGGGGTTCCTGTCGTTGGGCCTCTCGTTGGTGTACTTCCCCAGGTTGTACAGCCAGGCATCAACGGATTTCTTGCTGGGCCGGGGTTGGATCTTCAAAGTCTGATCGAGAAAGCGCTGTATGAGACAACTTGGACTCCTAGTGCCTGCCGGGCTTCAGTGATTCTCTACGGCTGGGACAAAATCGCGGCGGCGATTCTGGAGGTGTATCGTGATATTGCCTCGTAGGGTGACCTACTGCCTGATTCTCGTCGTTAGCGCAATTGGTCTCCTGTATCGTTATCCGCTCGGACTCAGCCACGAGGCGGGCTCGGACACGACTTTCATTCATTCATTGGCCAATTCTCTAAGCGAAAGGGGTGCGGCTTCGTGGATCCTCCACCCGTTGTCTTACTTCGGCCTCTATGCGCTCTCGTACCCTAGTGCGATGCCTTTCCTTTTCGCTTCTCTGTCGGAGGTGAGTGGAGTCCCAGTCGAAGGCTCCATCTTGCTAACTGGCCTTGCGTTCTCCGTAGCCGCGGGCCTTTCTGCTTTTGCGGCTACTCGCTCGGTTCGTGAAGACGACAGGCTCGCACTTGTCGTTGCCCTCCTCTTCTCAATCGCCCCCTTCTTCCTTAAGGATACTACATGGGTCGGGTCGGGCCGCGGATTCGTGACCGCACTGGTCCCCGCTGTTTTCTTCCTTATCCTCCGAACGATGAAAACCAGGGACGTCCGGTTTCTCCTCCTTAGCGCCCTGTTGGTCGTTGTTCTTTCCGCGATCCACCGCATGGGCATCTTGGCGGTTTTCCCTCTGATTGCATTCGGATTTGCAGTTCCATTTCACCGTTTGACACAGAGGTTGCGTTTTGCACTCGCGCGATACGAGTCTCCGTTCAGATGGGCCTCTGCTGCAACGGCTATTACTGGTTTCTTCTTGCTCTTCTACGTTCAATTCCTCTTTCCCGGAATCGCAGGGGCCGACGTCGTCCAGCAATATGGAAGCGGAGCACTTTTCGATGGCTCGTCATTCACGATTCTGCTCGCGAACATGGCGGTCAGCCTCGTTGGAAAGGTGGGCCTGCTTCTACCTCTCTTCGTCGTTGGGCTTGTTCGCCTGGTAGCCGCGCGTCCGAAAGAAGATAGGGACAAATTCTTGCTCGTCGCCGTCTTCGTGATGGTCCCACTGCTTTCTCTTCGTGACTACATTGCGGAATTTCTGATTTATGTGTTTATCTTGTTTATTGCGCTTGCCCTCTTCCCATATCGTAGAGCCTTCGCCAAACGAAGGCAAGTCGCGTCGATCTTGCTGATTGCAGTGGTCGCTTCGTCATTGGTGTTCTCTTGGGTCATGAAGGATTATTGGAAAAACTCATACTATACGGACGGGGCGACGACAGATGAGCTCTATTCCGTTGGCGTGTATGCAGCCAGGACGACAAACGGAACCGTTGCGTCCAATGAAGGACTGTCGGCAGGTCGCTTGGCCGCGGTGACTGGCCTACCGATTTTGCCTCTCGGCGGGGCCTCAATTCACTGGTTTAGTCCTCAACAATTGATTTACAATTTCGTCGACGGACGGACAGTCCGTGTAACCCTCATTTCGCTAACGGCGATATCCTTCAATACAGACGAAATTTACGTTCCCAATGACGTTGCGAATGCAAAGGACGATTACGAAACGATCTTCTACAATCACTTATCCGACCGTAAGACCCAAGATGTCCTTGGGCGCTATGATGTCCACTATGTCGTGTTGTACGTCTCCGCGGGCAATCAGTTTCAGTCTTACGTTTGGAGACCGTCGCCACTTGTTGCCGACGTCAAGGCGATGACGTACAAGACTTTCTCCTCGCATTCATATGAGATTTGGTACGTGGGCTAGGATGCGCCCCCGACGAATTGTCATGCTAACACCCTATACGGATCCGGTCAGGGGTGGAATCTCCAGCTATACCCGAGAACTGGCCGCGGCTTATGCCCGCGCTGGCACCACGTGTGTAGGATTCGCAGCCGAGGGAGAAGATAATCCGCATTTCACGGTCATTCGCGATTTCAAGCCTCTCTTTTGCGCCCGAACGCTTATGAGGCTCCTTAAATCGCAGCCAGACTTAATCCACGCTCACTCGCAACACTGGTATGTTCTCCTCACAGGTGCCGCGGGCAAGATTCTGCGTCCCTCAGCTTCACTGATCGTCACGCTTCACACTCCGGTGGAAACGTCGCGAGGACCGCTTATTGACGGATTCGTCAAGTTCCTATTGCGCCTCTCGGATGGTGCCATCTTCGTTAGCAAAGCCATGAAGCATTCTCTTCAGCTGCCACCATCTATTCGACAAAGTGTCATAGTCGCCGCCCCTGAGCAATCGGCGATGAGCCTGCCACCCAAATCCGAGGGGAAGGCTACGACCCCTACCATTGTGTTCGCTGGACCGCTGGTCTGGTCGCAAAAGGTTGCCGGCGTACTCCTTCTCGTAGACGCGTTTGCAAAGGTGTCGCCATCATACCCCGACTGGCGCCTTACGATTTTCGGCGATGGCCCGCTCCGGGGCACCGTCGAACAGCGCGTTCGCGACCGAGGCTTGTCGGAAAAAATTGTCATTGAAGGTTTTGTCAACGACGTCTTTGAGGAAATCGCTCGAGCCGCGATCTATGCACAGATCTCTTTACAAGAGGGCTTGCCTCTCGCATTGTTGGATGCTATGGCAGTCGGCACGGCGGTCATTGCAACTACCGTGGGAGGAATACCTGAGGTCGTCCGTCATAATGAGACGGGCTACCTGGTCGAGCCTCAACGGGAAGCAATCGCCGCAGGGTTGCATGAACTGATGGGAAATGAGAAGTTACGCCGCGCGCTTGCGATGGCGGCGAAGAAATACGTTTCAACCGAGCTCTCCTGGGACAAAGTCGCGGATGAATACCTTCGGTTTGTGTCTGAAGGAGTTTTGTGACTTCCTTTTGTTTGTCTGTCGACGTGGAAGAAGACCTTCCAGGTCTCATGCCTCACGGAACGAAAGGGATAGAACAGGGCCTTCCGGCTTTGTTCGACGTTCTCGCGGATTCGCGAATTCGCGGGGACTTCTTCTTCTTGACGTCAATAGTTAAGGAATACCCAGACACGGTTCACGATGCCCAACGACGGGGTCATAGTATTGGCAACCACGGCATGGATCATGGCCTGCTCTGTTCGAAGCCGTTAGACCAACAGCGCAAAGAGATTCAGTCATCCAGCCGAATCTTGATGGATGCTAGCGGCTCGACTCCGCTCATGTTTCGTGCACCGAATTTTTCGGTCGACAGTTCCACGCTGAGGCTGTTGGATGACGAAGGGTATCTGTTGGACTCTTCAATCCTACCTGGTCGGTTTCACCGGCGATTTCTCCGCACAACATACGATCATCGAAGCGCGTCGAGTCGGCCATTCCGGGTTCATCCCAATCCCAACAGACATGGCGCCAAGAGCCTACTCGAGGTACCGGTAACCCCGAATCCACTACGGCCGGGCGCACCTTTGGGCCTTGGAGCTCTCAATCACTTCGGCCTTCAACCCCTTCTTGAAATTGCCAAAAGTACGATTGAAGAGGTACTAGTATTTCTCGTTCATCCTTGGGAGCTCGTTGATCCCAGCTCGTTCTATCGCAAGCTGCCGACAGGTTACGCTTCCGCGTGTTCAAACGACCTCCGCCCGCTTCAGGAATTCCTAAAGGAAATGTCGAAGTCGTTTTCAATGACGACCCTGGCTGATTATCTAACCTTAGCAGGTGGGAGCACTATCTGACGGAGTTCATATTTCTGTGGCCCGTCTCCGCCAGCGAACCGACTGCCGCTGCGGCTCGACTGGATGGATTTCAAATGGCCGCGAAGGCTCTTCACATTTCGGCCGTCGCGATCGTACCCGGGGATTCATTAGTCCCCTCCAGAAACGGAGAAAGTAGTACGGTCTCCGCCAAACTCTACGATTCGTATGCCCGCAGAGGAGTAGTTTACGCCATACTAGGTCTCCCCATTTCGACCTTGCAACTCTTGAGGATACTTCGAAAGCTGGAAAGTCGATGCGTTGTGGCGAGCACGCCGTCTCCGTTCATTCCGTTCCAGGCTCTGATTGCTTCAAGAATTCTCAATGTCGGCTATGTCCTTGATGTCAGGGACTCATGGGAAATGGAGACAATCACTCATCGAGGATTGTTTCGAAACATAATCAAGAAATGGCTAGAGAAACTCTGCGCCCAATCTGCGGACAGGGTGTGGACGGTCACCTCAACACTTATGGAAAGACTGCGCCAGGCCTACACGCTAGATCCGGATTCCTTGTCCTTGGTCCCCAACGGAGCCGATCGTACCCTGTTCCGACCGGCACAAGAATCGAGACCAATCGATCTCCTCTTCTTGGGCTCTTTTGCAAGATACCGAAACATCGATGGCGTACTTGAGGCCCTTGCGGTTCTCATACATCTGCGCCCGAATTCGCGGGTCGTATTCGTTGGTGGCGAAAAGACACCTTTCCACAATCCTGACTCAGTGCTGTCGACGATCGAGTTCCGCCCTTCTGTCCCACGCAAAATGGCCGCTAGAATCGTGGCGGAAGCAAGGCTGGGGATTGTCTCCTTTTCGAACGAGGACGTATTCAGGGGAGCAATCGGCGCTAAGACATATGAGTATATTGCATGTGGTGTCCCCCTGGCATGTCTCGGTCCAGCGGGTGATTCAGAGTTGCGGCACATGGTTGAATCTAGGAAGCTTGGCTTCTATTCTTCCACTCCAGCCGAGTTCGCGGAGAAAGCAGCCCGAATATTGTCGGATGACCACCTGTGGACGCAACTCTCGGGAAATTGCATGAACGCGTCTTCTGAATTCGATCGAGCCAAGGTATCCCAACGTGCGCTGAAAACTGTCGTGGGACAACTAAGCCCGAGGTAAAGCGGCATGCGCTCCAGTTCTCGTCCCCGAATCTTGCTTGTGCACATTTCCCAAGGCCAACTCGCTTCATTTGTCCAAACTGATGTCGAGCTACTCTCAACGATTGGCAATGTTCGCCCGATGTTCTTCGGGAGCTTGATGGACATTCCTCGGTTGACATACGAGATTGCGCGCGCAGATCTGATTTTCTGCTGGTTCGCTTGGAGCCAAGCCTACTGGGCCACGCGAATTTCGCGGATTCTCCAGAAGCCCAGCATCGTCGTTGCGGGTGGTTTCGAGGTGGTCGGCTATCCGGAAATCGGCTACGGAGGTCAACTCCAAAGTCGGAGCGCTAGGAGGGTCCGCCTTGCGATCGAGGCGGCAAATGAGGTTCTTGCGGTTTCGACTTCGATTCGAGAGGACGTTGTCCGCCTCTCTGGGAGAGTCGATGTGCGGGTTGTGCCTCTCGGATTCGATCCAATGCGCCATCCGGTGTCTGGGGTGAAAGAGCGTCTTGCAATCACGGTAGGCAGCGTCACAAAATCGAGCTTGGCACGCAAGGGCATTTCGGCATTTCTTGAACTCGCCAGATGCATGCCGGATGTCGAGTTCGCAGTAATAGGCACCGTCGACTTGTCAATTATGGAGTCGATGGAGGCGCATCTGCCGAGCAATGTCACGCTGACTGGGCGCTTGAGCGATGACCATCGCGACCAATGGATGCGGCGCGCAAAGGTCTATGTGCAACTCTCGGCCCACGAAGGATTTGGAAGCGCCGTCGCTGAGGCCATGCTTGCCGGTTGCATTCCTGTGGTCGCCAACCGGGGCGCTTTGCCGGAGGTGGTGGGGGAGGCAGGCATCGTTGTGCCATGGGGAGACATGAATGAGGCGCGCAAGTCCATTACGCTCGGACTAAGCCGCACGGTCGACGCGTCGTATCGCTGCCGGGAAAGAATCACACATCGATTTCCGCTTGATCGGAGACGGCAAGCTCTGTCCGAGATCGCGTTGTCGTTGCTTGCGTCGTAGCTGGATCAAGCGGACATTTCAATGTCGTTTCTGCTGACGATTTGGTTGCCGTCATAGATCAGACGGTATTTGGGGTGGTTCAAGTCTTCCGCGATAATTGCAGGGTATTCGCCGAATCTTGTTTTGTCATATGGAACAAGTTCGCGCCCAAGGTCTTGGATTCTTCGGCGGGTTGCCTCGTTGAGATCGGAAGTTCCATAGGTCTCCTTAATTCGCTGCCGAACGTAAAGGTCCAATGTTGGGTACTTGGATTTGTCTGGGAGACTCATCCATTCCGTCCAGAAAAACCGATAGAGAATTCGTCGTGCTGGTTTCACGTAACGCATGTGGAAGAAGTGTAGTTCGCGCCACTCGAGTCTCTTGTAGTACCAGGGCACCTGGAGAACTTCGAAGCGTCCTAACTGCTCGTAGTGGAGGCCGGCAGCGCTCGTAAAAATGAGCGGCTCAAGCTCAACGACATCCTGGTGGATTTGATGGAACAGATCTCCGTCGAGGCTCACGGGTCCGATCCAGATACAATAGTATCGTCGTTGATCGAGCGATCGAATCCGGTCGGCGAGCCGAGATAGGGCGAGATCCCCCGTGGTGCGTGCAACGAAATCCCCGTGCCAGCGGATGATCCAACGGTAAGCGGTCTTGCTCAGGTTGAAGTTCACGGCGGCGCAGAAATCCTCTTGCGGAAACGTGAATACCTGCAACTTCGTGTTGAAGCGTTGTTTTAGGCTAGCCAGAATCGAAGCGGTACGATCGTCGGACCCATTGTCGACGACAACGACTTCGTTGACCAAGTCGATGATTGACGATATGCTTTTCTCTATCCAATCCTCCTCATTCTTGACGGTCATCATTGCCGAGATTCCGTTTGGACGGAGAGCGGTTGGCGACGAGATTAAGCCTAGTTTCGGAAGAAAAGAGAGTGCTGTTCTGCCAAGCTGCCGGACTCTACTCAATTCAAATCCTCCGGCCGCTTCTTAGTCTGGTTGCGACGGATGAGAGGATGTCGGTCACGACGGCTCGTTCACTTGGACTAAGTAGCAATCTCATCGAAACAAGACCCCCACCAAGCAAGAACACTCCAGATGGAATCCTCCAATCGGCTCCGAAAAGCCCGACCAGAAAAGAAGACGCGATCAGCGTTGCTGCCCAAGCGGCCGGTTTTGCGATACCATAGATGCGGACCTGTAAGACAGACTTCTGTACGACGAGGGCGACCAGGGCGAGAACCGAGTAGGCAGCAAGGATCGAGAAGCTCGCCCCAACACCCTCATATTTTGGAATTAGCAGGGACGCGGCCAGAAATATGGTGGAGGTCCAAATCAAATTGATCCCTAGTCCCCACCACATCTTCCCTGTTCCGGCAATTTGGTTGCCGACGATTCCACTGATTGATGCAAGGAAAGACGAGAGGGCCAGAATCGGTAGGTATGAGGCTCCCTTTGCGAATTTGGTTCCGTACGTTATGGCGAGAATTTCTTTAGAGAAGCAAATCGCCACAATTAGGAATGGCACGGTCATGAAAATCGTGATCCGCATGACGCGCGCCACCACGGTACGACCCTTTTCCGGGTCATTCAAGCTCAATGACGAGAGTAGGGGTACCAGGGGAACTCCGATGGAACTCGAGAGCAGAGTGATAACGTTTGCAAGGGTGAAAGCAACTGTAAAAGAGCCGAGGTCACCGAAACCGGGTCCCAGCGCCAATAGTGAATTTAGCCAGTAAAACGCAACTAGAACGAATAATCCTGAGATGAGAATGGGAATTCCATAGTTTAGAAGCGCGCGGACGCTGACGGCCTTTGTCCTTTCCGACGAGGGCATATTCCTAACGAGCTTCCAAACTAGGGGCAGTGCCATAAAGCCTACGAGCGTCGCACCGGCGATGAAAGCGATCAACGCTCCCATGATTCCGAAGTACAACGAAAGAGGTATCGCCAGCCCAAGGCCCACGACCGCCGCCAGACCTGCCCGAAGGTTTAGTTCGGTAATGTGACCTAGACCCTGCAGTGCGTTCCCAAACAACACCACCGGTGCGCTTGAAGCAACAAGGACCGTTCCAACCACGAAAAGATACTTGTAACTCCCGAGGGCACTCGGCAAGAGGAACTGAACCACTACAAGACCGCCGAGAAACCCCGACAGTGAGGTTGCGATTGTCACCAGCTGCACCGCCCTGCGAATTGTCCCCCAAGTTGCTTCTCGCGATCTACTGACCTCGCCTGACAGGAACTTAGTAAGAGCGGATGGCAGCCCAACTACGCCACAAGCTAAGACGAGATTCGTAACACTGAGGACGAGAGCGAGGAGCCCGAACTGGACATCCCCGAGGATCCTTGCAACTGCGATCGACTCAAGAAGTCCGAATGACTTTGCGACGACGACCGCGCCCAACGACGTAATCGTCCCAGTCAGAACGAACTTTCGTGCCCCTTTCGCACTTATCAGAGGCCCTCACCTCTGGTGGTCTGGCCGCGAACGCTAAGAGGCTTTGAGCATCGAATGCAGTCGGCTCCCGGTTGGATACACACGATGTGATAGACAGCGCGACAGGAACATCGGGCAGCGGGGATTTTCGGGGCGAGAGGGTTTCCGCAAGCCACGCAACGTGCCTCTCGATCGATGGCAGAGGTGGCTTGCTTGGGTTTCCTTTCCTCCAGCCGCTCAGGTGGAAGGACCTTAAGAAGTGAGCCCCAAAACGGTACAAGCCATCCGAGAAAGATAATCCAACCCGCATACGAGTGGGCGAGGAGCATGTTCTGCAGATCGGATTGGCCGGTGTCAGTGTAGTATCCGACCAGGACTATGATAACCATGCGGAGGACATTCGCCGCGTAGGCTGCCAAGAGTCCGAGACCGAGTAGTAACCAGACACGACGAGATGGTCGCTGAGACTCCGTCAACACGAACGCAATGAAAGCCGCCGCAAAGATTCCGAACGAATAGATCCCCGAACAAGAAGTAGTGATCACAACCGTCACTTGGACAGCGACATGTTGCGGCGTAAAGGTGAGACCTGGAGCGGTGGATCCGACCACCTGGCGAAGTTGACTCTCCACACCAATCGCGTTTAGCACGGCATTCGTTTCTGGCGCCAACGCGACCCATGAATAAAGGTCAACCGACTTTTCGAAGTCCGCATAGTAGAGTCGCGCGATGAGGAGCGGCGCAACGAGAATCGCGTTCAGCCAAAGGAAAAACAAGAATACGAAATCCCGCTCACGGGCAAATTGAGTCGGTATGAACCCATATCCCAACAAGGTTCCTGCCATCAAGAGAACAATGATGTCTTCCGTCTGGAACGAGGGGCTGGCCGAAGAGGTTGTGTTGTAAATGAAATCGATTAGTATCAAGGCAAGGCCTAGGGCCGGGAAGAAAGGCACCAGTCGGCTTTGTAACGTCAGTTTCCGGACGAAAAGACTTGCAAGAGACGCATCTATGCCGGATTGCAGCCTGGTGCCTGGCCAAACGGCCCAGACGAACAAGGAGCCACCGGAGATCATTAGCGGAAGAGACAACCACTCGAGAACCGTGCCTTTGGGGCGGTCCAGCAACAACGCGACTCCAGCAAAGGTGGTGACAATGGCAAGTAGGGCAGTCGCTCGTCGATACTTGGCGAAGGCCTCGAACAGTTCCCTGAGGCTCATGGCACTGTGGTCCATTCAGCCAGTCGCACCGTATAAGAAAGCTCGCCGCTCGTTATCGCTCCCGCAAGACGTCGAACGAATTCATATAGACCCGACCCATACGACAGGTCCGGGGATCACGATGAAAGTTGTTGGCGGCTCAGCTTGCCTTTCCCTCGCTAAAGGGGTTGCTCAAGAGCTCGCCGTTGCCCGTGTCGACGTCGCCTTCGAGCGGCATCCGGGTGGCTTTCCCGATGGCGAGCGCTATGTGCGACTCCTTGGATCCGTTGCGGGGGAGCATGTTGTCCTCGTCCAGACGACCCATCCCGATTCCATGATTGTCGAGCTTTTTCTCTTAGCCGATGCAATTCGCGATGCAGGTGCCCAAAGGCTCACGGCCGTCGTCCCGTACTTCGGCTACGGTCGGCAAGACAAGCGTTTCCTCGACGGGGAGGCCGTCTCGGCGAAGGCGATGGCGAAGCACATCGCAATCGACTGCGACGAGCTCCTTACGATGGCGTTTCACAACCCATCGCTTCTTCGAACGTTCCCGATTCCCGCGCGCGACGTTAGTGGCATTCCGGCGTTAGCCCGCTACCTCAAGTCCGCCAAAGTCGACGTCCTGCTCGCGCCCGATGAGAACGCAATCCGCTTCGCGAAGGAGGCGTCCGCCGTCGCGCGTATCCCGTACGACTTCCTGGTGAAGGAGCGCATCGACTCCTACACTGTGAAGGTAGAGCCGAAGGTCCTCCGGGTCAAGGGGAAATCCGTCGCCATCCTAGACGATGTCATCTCGACCGGGGGCACAATTGCGACGGCCACGAAGGAACTCCAGAAGCAAGGTGCCCGCCGCGTCGTGGCGGCTTGCGTTCACGGCCTCTTCGTCGACAAGGCGGAGGAGAATCTGAAACCCTGCGACGACGTGATTGCGACGGACACTATCCAGTCGAAGTTCACGAAGGTGAGCGTCGCACCGGAATTCGCGTCGGCGATCCGGGCCCTCGACTGACCCGGTTCAGATCCACGCGAAGGCGTAGAAGGTGAACGTGAGGAGGAGGCCGGCCCACACGAGGAGGCCGATGTTCTGGAGGTCGGACGTGCGCTTCGAGCCGAGCCCTCCGGCCAAACTGGCCAGCGCCCCGAGCATGCCGCCCGAGATCACGAGAAAGTGCGCGAGCCCGCGGACGTTCAGGTCCAAAGTCGCGAGTCGGAACAGGATTCCGAGGTAGATCCCGATCAGCCCAAGGGCATTCAGGGCGAACACGTTCCGGCGGGTGAGCATGCCTTCGATCGGTTGCGGGTAGTACATCGGTCCCCCGTACGTCGGGGGACCAGGCGGGGACGCCATCGTATGTGCCTCGTCCGCGCGATGGGCCTCGACTTATAAAATTATGATGCGGCACATATATATAACCGCGAATCGGACGTTGTCCTTCGAAGAACGCAACGTCGCGTGTGCGTGCGTATCCTCGAAAACGCGGAACCCGGTTCGGATGTCCCCAGGGAGGAACCGAACCTGAGGAGCCGCGAAGCGTCGCATTCACAAACCTACTTAGCCGGACGCCCCTTCGAGGACCGAGGGCGGATTTTCGTGGCCGACGTAGAGCTCCGGACGATCAAGGAAGTCGACATGAAGGGCGGGACCGTCGTCGCGGCGTTCCCGAGCGTCGGCCTCGTGAGCACGATCACCGCGACGTACCTGATCACCACGTTGCCGACGGATCAGGTCACGGCGCTCGAGTCGCCCGACTTCCCGTCCATCTCGATGATCTACGGGAGCAAGCCGAAGTTCCCCGCCCGCGTCTATGCGTCCCGGAAAGAAAAGGTCGCGATTTTCATCTGCGAGATGCCCCTCCCCATGAGCACGCATCGTCCGGTCGCCTACGCCCTGATGAAATGGGCGAAGGACCACGGATGCCGGCAGATCGTGCCCCTCGAGGGCCTGCCCGCGGAACTGGACGCCCCCCTCACCGGCGAGCCGACCGTCTGGGGCGTCGGCAGCACGGACCGGGCCCGCGCGGAACTGAAGAAGCGCGGGATCCAGCAGCTCGAGTCCGGGATGATCTCCGGGGTCACCGGCATCCTCCTGAACGAGGGACGATGGCGGGACGTGGACGTGATTGCCCTCCTGGCGGAGGCCCGTCTCGCCCTGCCGGACGCGACCGCGGCGGTTGGCCTCGTGAAGGTGCTGGACACGCTCCTTCCAGAGATCACGATCGACCTCGGGCCGTTGCAGGAACAGGCGAAGATGCTCGAGGAGCACCTGACGAAGCCGAAGCAGCAGGCGAGGTCCGTCGTCCCGCCGGAGCCGGTCCCTTCCGACATGTACCGCTGAGCCTAAGGCACAACGTCATTTGC